>ERZ1034723.1053-NODE-1053-length-12628-cov-17.085501_pt1 | contig 12628 bp, 9 predicted proteins | sample MGYA00520637_ERZ1034723 | MGnify/ENA primary metagenome ERZ1034723 (study PRJEB33766, sample SAMN09781719) | gut metagenome | biome: gut microbiome | host: Homo sapiens | place: Madagascar | study: EMG produced TPA metagenomics assembly of the PRJNA485056 data... | reverse complement strand
GGATATCATTACCGATGGAATCCAGACGACCGATTGACTTGTCGATAGCCTCCTGTGAAACCTTTGGCTTGAGCAGGATATGACGGCACTTGATCTTGTCACCTCGCTTATCAATCAACTGGATGATGTGATAACCGAACTCAGACTCCACAATCTTGGAAATCTTCTTTGGGTCGGTCAGATTGAATGCTACATTGGCAAATGCAGGATCCAACATACCACGTCCGATATAATCCATCTCACCACCCATTCGGGCTGAACCCGGGTCTTCACTGTACATACGAGCCAAAGTAGCGAAAGTTGTCTCACCCTTGTTCACGCGGTCGGTGAAGTCACGCAACTGGTTCTTCACACGGCTGATTTCTTCCATCGGAATACGAGGCTGCATGGTCAGGATCTCTACCTCCACCTCTGTAGGAACGAATGGAATACTATCCGTAGGCAAGTTGTTGAAATACTTACGTACCTGCGCAGGAGAAACCTTGATATCCTTTACCAGTTCCTGCTTCATCTTCTGGATGAGCTGGCGGTTCTTGAAATCATCATGCATCTGCTGGCGCATTTGGGTGATGCTCTGCTTGCGGTATTCCTCCAGCTTCTCACGGGATCCAATCATGGAAACCCAATAGTTGATCTGGTCGTCGATGCCCTGCATGACTTCCGACTCAGACACTTCGATACTGTCGATGGCAGCCTGATGCAGGAAAAGTTTCTGCACGGCAATCTGCTCAGGAATAGAACAGTCTGGATCGCCGACGAACTTGATGCCATCTGCCTCCGACTGCAAGCGGGTAACCTCGACGTCAGACTTGAGGATAGCCTCATCTCCAACTACCCAGATCACCTCGTCAACAATACTTCCCGGGTCGATTGACTGCGAGTCGTTCACCGCTTCCAACTTTGCCGAATCACTGTCGGCAACCGAAGCATGGCGACTCATGCCCATACGTGAGGCGCTTGCGCTCATGCCCATGATAAGGAGCAATGCGATAAACGCCAGACTCATTTTATATCCAGTCTTCATAGATCTGTATTCTGCTTGAATTTTATATTTAATGTTTGTTTACCGTGGCTAATACCTCAGGGTACACCACAAACTGATATTTCTTTCTTAATGTTGCCACCCATTCCTTCTCCAGCTGGTCCTGATAGTCGGCTATCACCCAGGCTTTCACATCCGTGTATTCCTTAGGTCCCTTCTTGAGAATTTTTCCGAATGTAGCATCGTAAGGATAACCTTTAACCCTCTCTACCTTGGCGCTTGTCTTGAACACCAGTGAATCCACTACAGGATGATCTCCCTTCTTGAAGATTCCTTCCTCCACCTGGACACGCACCACCGAATCGGCATTAAACTTGCTTCGAAGCAACTCTGCCCATTGGCTGAAAGGCTTACCCTTTACGCATTTCTTGACCGCTGCCACGTCGGCAGCATCCTTTGTATGGTAAGCGATACCCTTGAAGCGGGGATGCTCCCATCTGTATTTCTTCTTGTTCTTGGCAAAATAAGCAGCTTGTGCCTGTTCATCATTCGCTGCTTTCTCCCATACCATCCGGTTGCTGATTTCATAGAGCAGCAATCCGTCGTGATACTCCTGCATGAGATATTTCAGATTCTTGTCGTGAGCCGACAATTCTGAAGCTTTCTGATCCAAGACGGTTTCACGGTCACTTCCCGCAGGCAACGTCCTGGCAATGGAATCCAACTTTTCGTTGATGATTCTTTCTCTGATTCCCTTGGCATCGATGAAACGAAGGATATCGTTCTTCACCGAATCATAAGGATAGAAGTCCTGCTTTCCCATCAGCTTGATGATGTGATAGCCAAACTCCGAGAGGATTGGCTTGCTGATTTCTCCCACCTTGAGTGAGAACGCAGCATCCTCAAAAGTCTTCACCGTCTGCCCTCTTGATATCCAGGAGATATCTCCACCCTTGACGGCAGAACCCTGGTCATCAGAATACTTTCTGGCATATCCGGCGAAATCGCCCCCTTTGCATAGAGCCTGATAGATAGATTGAGCCTTCTGTCGCGCATTCTCCTGGTCTGCAGCAGAGGATTTCTGTCCCAAACGGATCAATATGTGGGCAGGATGAACCATTCCGCCCGACTTACTGACACGTTGTTTCGCTTCTTCGTAAATTTTCTGCGCTTCCGCCTCCACATCTCCCGAACTGATCATCGCCGGACGCACCTGCTGGTCACGATACTGCAGGAACTCCTGTTTGAAAGAAGCCGTTGTATCGATATGGGCATCCAATGCCGCCAAAACCTTAAGTTTGTAATTAACAAATAGGCCAACATACTCATTGACTGTCTTCTTGTCAATCACGCCCTCGGAATTGTTTTTGTTATAAGAATATTCAAATTCCGAACGACTGACAGGCTGACCATTGATAGTCATGATAGTAGGGTCGTCGTTTTGAGCAAAAGCTATACTCCCCGAAAGGAGCATAGCTGCAAAAAGCGCATAAAATCTCATATTACTTTTCAAATAATTATTCTGGGCGGCTGTAATTAGGAGCCTCACTGGTGATAGTGATATCATGTGGGTGGCTCTCCAATACACCGGCATTTGTAATGCGGGCAAACTTAGCGTTGTGCAAGTTCTCGATAGTAGCAGCACCACAGTAACCCATACCAGAACGCAAACCACCAATCAACTGGTAGATAACCTCCTGTACAGTTCCCTTGTAAGGAACACGACCTGCGATACCCTCTGGAACCAATTTCTTGACATCCTTGGTATCACCCTGGAAGTAACGGTCCTTAGAACCATTCTTCTGCTCCATAGCCTCGAGAGAACCCATACCGCGGTAGCTCTTGAACTTACGGCCGTTGAAGATGATAGTATCGCCAGGGCTCTCCTCAGTACCAGCTACCAATGAACCGATCATTACGCAGCTACCACCAGCAGCCAGAGCCTTCACTACGTCACCAGAATAACGCAAACCGCCATCGGCAATCAAAGGAACGCCTGTACCCTTCAAGGCAGAATATACATCATAAACAGCACTCAACTGAGGCACACCTACACCGGCAACGACACGGGTAGTACAGATAGAACCAGGACCGATACCTACCTTTACGCCATCAGCACCATTCTCTACCAAATACTTGGCAGCCTCGCCAGTAGCAACATTACCTACTACTACATCTACCTGTGGGAAGGCAGCCTTAACCTGCTTGAGCTTCTCAACAACACCCTTAGAGTGACCATGAGCAGTATCAATAACGATGGCATCAGCACCAGCCTCAACCAGAGCCTTGGCACGGTCCAAGGTATCAACTGTAACACCAACACCGGCAGCCACGCGAAGGCGACCCTTGGCATCCTTGCAAGCCATTGGCTTGTCCTTAGCCTTGGTGATGTCCTTGTAAGTGATCAAACCTACCAAGCGATTCTCATTATCAACTACAGGGAGCTTCTCAATCTTGTTCTCCTGTAAGATGGAAGCTGCGGCAACCAAGTCGGTCTGGATGTGAGTGGTAACCAGGTTCTCGCTGGTCATTACCTCATCAATCTTCTTGTCCATGTGACGCTCGAAACGAAGGTCACGGTTGGTCACGATACCAACGAGATGATTCTCGTCATCCACCACTGGAATACCACCGATATGATAGTCGTGCATCATATCCAGCGCATCCTTCACTGTACTGCCACGACGGATGGTGACAGGGTCATAAATCATACCATTCTCAGCACGCTTCACGATAGCCACCTGACGAGCTTGCTCCTCGATGGTCATGTTCTTGTGGATGACACCAATACCACCTTCGCGGGCGATAGCAATCGCCATTGAAGCCTCGGTAACGGTGTCCATCGCTGCTGTAACGAATGGAACGTTCAACTCGATGTTACGAGAGAACTTGGTTTTCAACTCTACCTGTTTTGGTAGTACCTCTGAATAAGCAGGGATAAGAAGGACGTCGTCGTAAGTGAGACCGTCCATTACAATTTTATCTGCAACAAATGATGACATATTGTAACCTTTAAAAATTTATTGCGTGCAAATTTAGCAATAATTTCTCAGATAGAGTTCGCTTTTTACGAAAATCTTACCTTATTAATGCTATTTAACGTGATTAGTTGGCTTGTTCGGACAAAAACTTGATTCTAATCAGTCGAATGTCCTCTTCTGTGTAGTCTTCATCCAACTCATCGAGTGCCGCATCCAAGTCGTCTGTTTCGCTCTCCATGAAGTAGTCATAGATGTCGTCGATCTTGTCGTCATCCATCCTGTCTTCGATGAAATAATCGATATTCAACTTGGTTCCGCTATACACGATTGCCTCAATTTCGTCCAAGAGATCAGCGAACTCCAAACCTTTGGCGCTGGCAAGATCTTCGAGGTCGATCTGTCGGTCGATGCTCTGGATGATATTCACCTTGAGCAATGACTTCTTGGCAACGGTCTTCACGCGCAACTCCTCTGGTCGCTCGATTTCATTTTCTACACAATAGTTCTGGATCAGCTTACAGAATTCCTTGCCATAACGCTTTGCCTTACCGGCTCCCACGCCCTGGATGTTCTGTAACTCCTGCAAGTCGTGCGGATACATGGTAGCCATCTGCTCCAGAGATACATCCTGGAAGATGACGTATGGTGGCAACTTGCGCTTTTTCGCCACACTCTTGCGCAGGTCTTTCAACATGGCAAAGAGAGTTGGATCCAGTGCTTCTCCGTTGTTACTGCCTTCGTGAGCACTCTCTACATAATCGTCCTTAAACTCTTTGTCGGCAACGATCATGAAAGAGGTTGGATTCTTCAGATAGCGCTTGCCGGCAGCTGTCAACTTCAAGAGTCCGTAGTTCTCTACATCCTTCTTGAGATAACCGGCTATCAATGCCTGGCGGATTACCGGATTCCATACCTTGGCATCCATATCCTCACCGGCACCAAACTCTTCCAGGTTGTCGTGCTTATGGGAAACGATGTCATCGGTGGCACGGCCTTTCACGAAATCGATGATATACTCCTGACGGAAGTTTTCCTTCACGGCAGCCACAGCCTCCAAAACCACTACCAGGGCATCCTTAGCCTCAAACTTCACGGAAGGATGCAGACAGTTGTCGCAATTGTGGCAGTTTTCCACATCATATTCTTCTCCGAAATAATGGAGCAGCATCTTGCGGCGGCAGACAGATGATTCAGCGTATGCGGCAGTCTCCTGCAGGAGCTGTCGGCCGATATCCTGTTCAGCCACAGGCTTGTTCTCCATGAATTTCTCCAGTTTTCTCAAATCCTTGCGTGCATAGAAAGCGATGCAGATACCTTCTCCTCCATCGCGTCCGGCACGACCGGTCTCCTGGTAGTAACCTTCCAGACTCTTTGGAATATCATAGTGGATGACAAATCTTACATCCGGCTTGTCAATACCCATACCGAAGGCGATAGTCGCCACGATGACATCGATACGCTCCATCAGAAAGTCGTCCTGAGTCTGCGAACGGGTTGCGGAATCCAGACCTGCATGATAAGGTGCAGCCTTGATATCGTTTGCCTTGAGTACTTCAGCCAGTTCTTCCACTTTCTTTCTGGACAGACAATAGATGATGCCACTCTTACCTGGATGCTGACGGATAAACATGATAATCTGGCGATCGATGTCGTTGGTTTTCTGGCGCACCTCGTAGAAGAGATTCGCACGGTTGAAGGAACTCTTGAATTCTCTGGCATCCACGATGCCGAGGTTTTTCTTGATGTCTGTACGCACCTTGTCGGTAGCCGTTGCCGTAAGGGCAATGACCGGTGCCTTGCCTATTTCGTTGATGATAGGGCGTATGCGTCGGTACTCTGGGCGGAAATCATGTCCCCACTCAGAGATACAGTGTGCCTCATCCACGGCATAGAAAGAGATTTTGATGGTCTTCAAGAACTCTACATTATCTTCCTTGGTCAGAGATTCCGGTGCCACATAGAGGAGCTTGGTCTTGCCACTCAATATGTCGCCCTTCACCTTCTCAATGGCCGATTTGTTCAGAGATGAATTCAGATAGTGAGCCACGCCATCATCTTCGCTCAGTCCATTGATCACATCCACCTGATTCTTCATCAGGGCAATCAGTGGTGAGATAACAATAGCTGTTCCATCCATGATCAAGGATGGAAGCTGATAACACAAGCTCTTGCCACCACCAGTAGGCATCAACACAAACGTATCGTTGCCTTCCATCAGGTTCCTGATGATAGATTCCTGCTCGCCTTTAAACGAATCGAAACCGAAATAATGTTTCAACTGTTCTGTAAGATTTACCTGTTCCGTCATATCCAACTTTAATTTTATATGTCTTTATATGGTATATAGAAATCAGCCGGGATTCTCTCCCAACTGATTTGATGATATTTACAAAGAATGATGCTTGCCGGAATCTTCCTTACGCAGACTCCAGCTGTCCAAGATGAGCCTTGTCGAGCTGTCCCTTGGCATAATCCAATGTCACTTCAAACTTCTTGATCTTCTTGGATGGTACCTCAAACATCGCATCGGTCATCACTGCCTCTACGATAGAACGAAGTCCACGGGCACCCAACTTATACTCCACAGCCTTATCTACCATGAAGTCGAGTGCTTCCTCTGTAAAGCTGAGCTTGATGCCATCCATCTCGAAGAGCTTCATATACTGCTTCACGATAGAGTTCTTTGGCTCTACCAGGATCTTGCGCAGCGCATCTCTATCCAAAGGATTGAGATAGGTGAGCACAGGCAGACGACCGATGATTTCAGGGATCAGACCGAATGACTTCAAATCCTGTGGCAGGATGTACTTCATCAGATCCTTCTTATCTACCTTGGCTACATTCTGTACTGAGTTGTAGCCTACCACGTGGGTATTCAGGCGCTGGGCGATTTTGCGCTCGATACCGTCGAAGGCACCACCGCAGATAAAGAGGATATTCTTGGTATCCACATGGATGTAATCCTGATCAGGATGCTTGCGTCCACCCTTTGGCGGTACGTTCACCATGGTTCCCTCCAGGAGTTTCAAAAGTCCCTGCTGTACACCCTCTCCACTTACGTCACGGGTGATAGATGGGTTGTCGCTCTTGCGGGCAATCTTGTCTATCTCGTCGATGAAGACGATACCACGCTGGGCAGCCTCCACATTATAGTCGGCTACCTGGAGCAGACGGGAGAGGATACTCTCCACATCCTCACCTACATAACCAGCCTCGGTAAATACCGTAGCATCCACGATGGTGAAAGGTACATCGAGCAACTTGGCAATGGTACGTGCCAGCAATGTCTTACCGGTACCGGTACTACCCACCATGATGATGTTGCTCTTTTCGATTTCCACGCCTTCCTTATCCTCAGGCTGCTGCAGACGCTTATAGTGATTATAGACAGCAACGGCAAGATGACGCTTGGCTTGTTCCTGTCCGATGATATATTCATCGAGATATTCCTTGATCTCCATAGGCTTTGGCACCTGCTTCAAGGCAAACTTCGCGTCATCGCCCTTTGGATTCAATACGCCAGTCTGCTGCACTATCTCAAATGCCTGCTTGGCGCACTCCTCACAGATAAAGCCGTTGATACCCGTGATCAACAACTTCACTTCATTCTCGCTTCTTCCACAGAAGCTACATGCTTTCTTTGGCATAATGTCTTTTCCTTTTTCTTCTTTATACCTTATTATATATATACCTTAATATAATATATACCTTATATTATATATAGCAATCTTGATATACCGTCCCGTTACTTACGTACCAGGATATTATCAATCATACCATACTCCTTTGCTTCCTCGGCAGTCATCCAGTAGTTACGGTCGCTATCAGCATAAACCTTGTCGTATGGAGTATGAGAATGCTCTGAGATGATGGTATAGAGTTCCTTCTTCATTTTTAGGATCTCACGAGCCTCGATCTCGATATCAGAAGCCTGACCCTGAACACCACCCAATGGCTGGTGAATCATCACACGGCTATGTGGCAAGGCAGAACGCTTGCCTTCCTGACCTGAAACGAGCAATACGGCAGCCATGGAAGCAGCCATACCTGTACAGATGGTAGCTACATCACTGGTAATAAACTGCATAGTATCATAGATACCCAGACCGGCAGTAACGCTACCGCCAGGACTGTTCAGATAGATGGAAATATCCTTGCCGCTATCTACAGAGTCGAGATAGAGCAACTGTGCCTGCAAGGTATTGGCAGTATAATCATCAATTTCTGTACCCAGGAAGATGATGCGGTCCATCATCAAGCGAGAGAACACGTCCATCTGGGTAACGTTCAACTGACGCTCCTCCAAGATATAAGGGTTCAAATACTTAGCCTGCGACTTCATCACGTCGTCAAGCACCATCCCATTCATACCAAGATGCTTGGTAGCATATTTTCTAAAATCGTTCATATCTATATTACTTTTTTCTTCAAAATAAGGAACAAAAAACGAGGTTATCGACCTCATTATCTCATTCGGTGGAACAAAGATAATAAAAAAAGTCGATAACCTCGTAATTATTTGAAGTTTTTTTTCAAAAAAATGTTATTCCTGCATCATCTTGTTGAAATCCTCTACAGAAATCTCCTTTTCGTTGAGCTTAACAGCACCCTTGAGGGCTGCAGCCAACTTACGGTCGATAGAGCGATCTACCAATGCATCAACAGAGTCACCCTTCTTGAGAATCTCGTTAGCATAGTTCTCGATATACTCCTCTGGGATGTTTGTCATACCATACTGAGCGAACTGAGCACGAGCTGCCTCCTTAGCGGTCTCCTTGATATCCTCGTCGTTCACCTTGATATCCTGAGCCTTGATGAGCTGCTCCTTGATGAGGTGCCATGTCAACTCCTTGATGCTCTGCTCATAGTTCTTCTCTACGAACTCCTCACCCTTATCCTTGTTGTTAGCCAACATGATGCGCTTCAAGAGTGCATCTGGGAATGTCAACTCGCCAACCTTCTTCTCGCAGTGCTCACGAACGTCGAGGATGAACTTGTAGTCAGAGTCGTTAACCAACTGCTCCTGCAAGCCCTCAGCGATCTTAGCACGGAAAGCAGCCTCGTCCTTCACGTCAGTATCCTCACCGAATACCTGCTTGAAGAGCTCCTCGTTTACCTCGTGCTTCTTGAAGCGCTGGATCTCTGTGATCTGGAAGCTGAACTCAGACTCCAGGTCAGCAACAGCCTCACGCTCGATCTTCAAGAGAGAAGAAACCTCTGTATCGTTCTCTGGGTAAGCCTTCTTAGGGTTGAAAGTGATTACATCACCCACCTTAGCGTCATTGAAGAGATTCTTCTGCTCCTCTACCTTGATGTAGCTAGGCATCAGGATAGCACCCTCAACAGTGATACCACCTTCCTTGGTGTTACCGTTCTCGTCGAGCTCACGGATATCACCCTTCAAAAGGTCGTTCTCCTCATACTTCTCGCCCTTCTCGTAGCTACCTGCACGCTGAGCGTACATCTCTACCTGCTGGTCGAGGATCTTGTCGTCAACCTTGATGTTATAGTAATCAACCTTGTCGCGACCGTTGAGAGTAACCTTGAACTCAGGTGCAACAGCGATGTCGAACATGAATGTGAAGGTTGTATCCTTCTCCAGGTCAGCAGGCTCCTGCTTCTCTGATGGGAGAGGCTCGCCGAGCATCTGGATATTGTTGTCCTGTACATACTTGTAAATCTCCTGGCCAACGAGCTTGTTGATGGCCTCCATCTTTACAGATGCACCGAACTGGCGCTTAATCATACCCATAGGAGCCTGACCAGGACGGAAACCTGGAACATTAGCCTTCTTACGGTAATCTTTCAATGTCTTCTCGACTTCGTTCTTATAGTCTGCCTCCTCTACAACGAGAGTCATAAGACCATTAATTATTATCTTGTTCAATCGGTTCAGGCTCTCCCTGACGCTCCAGGATAAGCCTTTTACACAATCGGCTTGCAAAATTACGCATTTTTAGCCGATATACCTAATATATAAGAGAAAAATTTGTTTTTTTAACCTAATTACTCCTTATCTCTTGCTTTTTTCTGCTCATCCAGCAGCTGGAAGACCTTCTTTCTAAGCACAAAGCTGGTTGTAAGGTACTTCTCCTTCACTGTCTTGTTTTCTGCCAGCTCCTCCGGAGTACCCTGGAAAAGGATGCGGCCTTCGAAGAGCAGATAGGCTCTGTCGGTGATGGTAAGTGTCTCATCCACATTGTGGTCGGTGATGAGGATTCCGATGTTGCGGTACTTCAGTTTCCATACGATATGCTGGATTTCCTCTACCTGGATAGGATCGACTCCGGCAAATGGCTCATCGAGCATGATGAACTTAGGATCGTTGGCAAGACAACGTGCGATTTCCACTCTTCGGCGCTCACCTCCGGAAAGCTGGTCGCCCAGGTTCTTGCGCACCTTCTGCAGGTCGAAGTCCTTGATCAGGCTCTCCAGTTTCTCAAGCTGATAGGCTCTTGGCTTGCCGGTCATCTCAAGCACCGACATGATATTGTCTTCCACACTCATCTTGCGGAATACGCTCGCCTCCTGTGGCAGATAGCCAATTCCGGCACGGGCACGCTTATACACAGGAAACTTGGTAATTTCCTGATCACCCAGATATACATGTCCCTCATTAGGTACCACCAGTCCGGTGGTCATATAGAATGACGTAGTCTTACCCGCACCATTAGGTCCGAGCAAGCCCACAATCTCACCTTGCTTTACATTGATGGTTACGCCATTGGCAACGGTTCGCTTGCCATAGCGCTTTACCAGTCCTTCTGTTCGCAGCACCAATCTGCCGTCAGAAGACTGCTGCTCTGAATTCATTATTTCGTCCATAATTAGCTAATTTGACTGCAAAAATAATAAAAAACGGGGAAATATCACCTTAAAAAACTAAAACTATTCATAATATTGCAGTTTTTTAGAGGATTTTGCTTAATTTTGCAGCAAAATTCATAGAATATTGACATGATAATAGAAAAATGGCTTACCACCTTCGGTAAATATTTGATATTGATGGGCCGCTCGTTCTCGCGACCAGAACGTATGCGCATGTTCCTCAAGCAATATATCAAGGAAATGTCTCAGCTGGGAGTCGATTCCATCGGCATCGTACTCCTCATCTCATTCTTCATCGGTGCAGTTATCTGTATCCAGATGAAACTGAACATCCAGAGTCCATGGATGCCTCGATGGGTTTCGGGTTATACCACCCGAGAAATCATGCTGCTGGAGTTCTCTTCCAGTATCATGTGTCTCATCCTCGCCGGAAAGGTGGGTTCCAACATCGCTTCCGAACTGGGTACCATGCGAGTAACCCAGCAGATCGATGCACTCGACATCATGGGTGTCAACTCTGCATGCTATCTGGTGCTGCCAAAGATTCTCGGTCTGGTTACCATCATGCCTTTCCTCGTCATCTTCTCATCTCTGATGGGCATCATCGGTGCATACGGTACGGCATTCATCGGACATATTCTCCCGCCGGACGACCTTACCCTGGGACTCCAGCATTCCTTCAACCAGTGGTTTGTGTGGATGAGTATCATCAAGAGTCTCTTCTTCGCATTCATCATCTCCAGTGTTTCCTCCTACTTTGGATACACCGTGGAAGGTGGTTCGGTAGAGGTAGGTAAAGCTTCCACCGATGCCGTGGTTTGCTCCAGCGTTCTCATCCTCTTCTCGGATGTGTTCCTTACTCAATTACTCTCTTAAAGACTCTGGCTATGATAGAAGTTCAAAATCTTACAAAAGCTTTCGGCGACAAGACCGTACTCGATAATATCAGTGTGAAATTTGAAACGGGAAAGACCAACCTCATCATCGGACAGAGTGGTTCGGGAAAGACCGTGTTGATGAAGAACCTTGTCGGACTCCTCGAACCTACCAGCGGAAAGGTACTCTACGACGGCCGCGACTTCGTGCAGATGAGCAAGAAGGAGAAGGTGATGATGCGACGCGAGATGGGTATGATCTTCCAGAGCGCAGCCCTCTTCGACTCGCTCAATGTGCTGGAGAACGTGATGTTCCCCCTCGATATGTTCTCGAATATGAATTACAGGGAACGTGTGAAGAGAGCACAGGAATGTCTCGACCGTGTCAACCTGATAGACGCCCAGCAGAAATACCCTGGCGAAATCTCGGGTGGTATGCAGAAACGTGTTGCCATCGCCCGTGCCATCGTGATGAATCCGAAATACCTCTTCTGCGACGAGCCGAACTCGGGTCTCGACCCAAAGACTTCGCTCGTCATCGACGAACTCCTCTCGGGTATTACCAAGGATTACAATATGACAACCATCATCAATACCCACGATATGAACTCTGTGATGGGTATCGGTGAGAACATCTGCTTCATCTGCAAGGGTCACAAGGAATGGCAGGGCAACAAGGACCAGGTGATGTCTTCTACCAACGAGCAGCTCAACGACCTCGTCTTCGCTTCCGACCTCTTCAGAAAGGTGAAGGAAGTGGAAATGAAAGGGAAGAAATAAAGAGGGTGTGTCATTAGTCACAGCCAATACGCCCTGAAAGGGCAGAAGCTCCTAGCCCAGGGCATCGCCCTGGGTTTTAGAACAGATACAAAAAAGTCGCCCTGAAAGGGCAAAAGCTTTGAAATTGAAAGCTTTTGCCCTTTCAGGGCGACTTTACTTTTTGCCAACATTACCCAGGGCGA
>ERZ1034723.1049-NODE-1049-length-12682-cov-5.028906_pt1 | contig 12682 bp, 14 predicted proteins | sample MGYA00520637_ERZ1034723 | MGnify/ENA primary metagenome ERZ1034723 (study PRJEB33766, sample SAMN09781719) | gut metagenome | biome: gut microbiome | host: Homo sapiens | place: Madagascar | study: EMG produced TPA metagenomics assembly of the PRJNA485056 data... | reverse complement strand
GAGCTGGCCGGGGTCGATGAAATGACCGGAATTGATTTTGAAAATTATTGCATCGCAATTTTGCAGCGCATCGGCTACACCAACGTCCACGGCACCGCCGCCTCCGGCGATCAGGGTGTGGACATCGTGGCCGAAAAGGACGGCATCAAATACGCCATCCAGTGCAAGCGCTACACCTCCAAGCTGGACAACACACCGGTGCAAGAGATTTTCGCCGGGAAGCAATATTACGGCTGCGATTTGGCCGTGGTGCTGACCAATAACTATTTTACGGACGGAGCTCAGGACCTGGCCAGTAAGACCGGCGTCCGCCTCTGGGACCGCACCGACCTGAACCGGATGATTGAACAGGCGTTTCCACCTGCGCCTCCCGCCCCGAAGAAGGAACTCTCGGTGGGGAAAAAGTTGAAAGAGAAAATGCAGAACAGAAACAAAGTGGAACCCTGACATCCCGGCCCCTTATATGGGAGGGGGGGGAGATATAGGCCGCCAGCCGTATAAAATGCAGCACGGCACCGGCGGCAGGACACCAGCGGAAATCACGTGCGCTTGGAGCTTTTATGATACGCCAAAGTTTAATTGCCCGACCACCGTGCCACTGGTGGCCGGGCTTTGCCGTCGATGGAGTCAACCCCCTTGCTACCGACTGCACCGACAGCATAACGCAAAAAGTTGGAAATCTCAACACATAAAACAGGAAAGTCCGTTGTTTTGTGCTTTCTAAATTCGTAAATTGTTTTCAAAAGTTTGCAAAGGGGACAGGAAAATGGGGAATAAAACAGAATACGACGAAATGTCCCAGATTATTCGTCAGGCCAAGCACGAAAGAAATCTCACGAACCAGCAGCTCTCCACCGCTGCGAATGTGCCGCAGTCATTTGTCAATAAACTGTTGGCCTCCGGAACTTCCGGCAGCGCCAATGCGTTTTATCTGGCTAGTATTTGTGAGGTCCTTGGTCTCTCAATGGATGATCTGATGGGCCTGCCCAAGCAGGAGGATCCAGAACAAGAGGACGCCATCGCCATCCTCCGAACGGAAATCGAGCACAGGGACGCACTGCTGGCCGAGAAAGACAAGCGAATCAAAATGATGCAGAAGGGGATCCAAAGCAGGCGGACGCTGATTTACAGCCTCACCGGCTTGTGCATTCTGCTGGCGGCAGCCCTGGCGGCTTACGTGATCCTGGATGCGCTCAACCCCGCCATGGGCCTAATCCGGCAGACCGGGACCAATATTGGTGTGTATCTCATGGCTATGGCCATCATCGGAGTCTGCCTGTATATTGGTCACAGCATGGTCAAGCGCCGAAATAAAAAATTGAGAGAGGAACAAAACCATGAGCAAGGCTGACATCCTCGCCCGATACTCCACGGATAACCAAAATGCGGACAGCATCGAGGTCCAGGTCGAAAAGTGCACGGAATGGTGCAAGCAGCACGGGTATACCATTGTCAACGTCTATGCCGACTACGCCGTCAGCGGCATGAAAGATACCCGGCCGCAGTATAACCAAATGATGCAGAACCTGCGTGCCGGCGAAGCGGACACAGTGGTGATCTACGATCAGAGCCGGATGTTCCGAAAAATGACAGCCTGGTTCGCTTTCCGGGATGAACTCACCGAAATGGGAATCAAGGTAATATCCATCACACAGCCTATGATCGGCAAAGACCTCCGGGACCCTGCCAACTTTTTGGTCGAAAGCAATATGGCGGTTTTTAATCAAATGTGGGTCCTGCAAACACGCCAGAAAGTGATGGAGAAAATGCGCTACATGGCCGCTACGCAGCAGCACACCGGAGGGAAGCCCGCCCTTGGCTATAAGGTAGTCCTGGATGGAGACAAAAAGCGCCTGGCCATTGATGAGGGCGAGGCGCAGATTGTCCGGAGGATATTTGAGGCTTATGCCGGCGGCCAAAGCTACCGGGAAATCATCGCTGACCTGAACCGAGATGGGATCAAAACCAAACGTGGCAGCGCCTATGGCGTCAATAGCCTCCACGACCTGCTGAAAAATAAAAAGTATATCGGGATCGTTGAGTACGGTGCGCATCCGTACGCTGAGAGCGGCAGACGAAATACGCATGGGAGCGTGGATGAAAACGTGATACGAGTAGAAATACCTGACCTCGCAATCATTGACCGGAAAACATTTGATACGGTGCAGGAGCGTATGGCTAAAAATAAAAAAAATCAGGGTGGCCGTCCGGCCACCCGAAGAGAATATCCACTCAAGGGGAAAATATTTTGTGCTGAATGTAAGTCCTCCATGACCGTGAGAATATCAAAAGGTAATTTGTTTTATTATGCTTGCGCTGCCCAGAAACGGCAGCATCAATGCACGGCCAAGCCGATCCGCTGCGACTATCTGGAGCATCGTGTTGCAGATGCGGTACGGGCCGCACTTGGTGCTCCGGAAAACAAACAGTTTTTAATTCGGATTCTGCGGGAGCAGGCGGAAGCCATCCAGGGGACCGCTGCCTCCTCCCTGCTGGCGTTGATTGACGAGGAGCGAAATACTACCGCCCAGCTAAATAACGCCATCAACGCAGTCCTGGCGGGCCTTATGAGCGATCAACTCAAAGCCAAAATTGCAGAGCTTGAAAGCAGGAAGTCCGAGCTGGAGAAAAAAATCAATACCTTAAAGCGTCAGGTAGATGCTTCAAGGATCCCGGAGGAAAATCTTACCCAGATGCTGGATTATATTATTTCGTCCGATTCCGAGAGCGCCGCACTTTTTGCTATTGTTGCACGGGTCGAGGTTGGCCCGGATGATATAACCATCTGGACCATCTTCGATGCTGACCCCAACGGCCGCATTGAGTTTGACTCCAAGGAGGACGTGCTAATAACTCACGGTGTCCCTTCTGGCGTACCATTAGTTTTTATCACCGCATTCGGGATGCTTAAGATTCAGGTGCGGCGATGACAATAGGCCCTTCCCATTTTGGGGAGGGCCTATTGCTTTACTTTTTGTACATCCCTTGCAGGACCCCGACCTCCTCAGCGTCGCAGATCGCCCGCTTGTGAAGGTAGTCGTAGAGGGCCTTCATGCCTTCGGGCGGCTCCCCCTTTTGCCGCTTGTACGCCTCGATGTGCCGGATGACATCCTTGTGCAGGAGGTTCATGTGGTTCATCTCCTCGCCGGACAGTTTGTAAAACAGTTCGGCCATTTCCGGATCGCTGGCCTTGTATTCCAGGGCCAGTTTGGCGTAGGTGTGAGCGTCCTCCAGCTCGTCCTCGATGTGCTCCATGAGCAGCTTGATCTCCGTCATATATCAAACGCCCTCCTTTATGTAGGCATAGATTGCATCCAGTTCTTTTTTACCAATTTTAATCTTGATTTTCAGCATCGGTATTTCAAGCGGGATAGGCTCCCCCAAATACGGCTTTGCGGCATTGTATAGGGCATCAATGTCCACAGCGTTGTTTTCACGGTCATACACGCCCAGGGCCTTTACAACGGGATGCTCCGCATACTGCGCAATGATATTGGGCAGATTGGCGGATAAAAGCCCACCTGCTCCGGCAATCAGGACACGGTCCCACCCGGTCAGGCTTGGTGCAATGTCCCGGTCGATAAATTTTGCTATCCCGGATTGTACATTCTCGATGGATACCATTTGCTTATCCTCCTCTGTTCAATCGGATACAGGGGCGGCATTTGCCGCCCCCTTTGTCCCCGTGGAATCAATTACCGCAGCAGTCGCAGCCGCACTTGGGCAGCGGATTGTACAGCGTCTGCGCCGTAGTCCCGGTCCCGGTGGTTACGTCGGCAACCATCTTGGGATAGAACGTGGCGTTGGCGTAGGTAACGATAGCGTTGTCCCCGCAGCACCGGCGCTCCGCCTCGATCTTGATGTCCTTGGACAGCTCAGACTTGACGGATGCAACATCCTGACGGACCAGGACAAAGCTATCCTCCGTGCGCTGATTGTGGACAGCCTGATCGCACAGCGTCTTGCGGATGTCCTTCAACTGGCCGTCGATGTATGCGTACATCTCCAGGGCCTTTTGGTCATTGTAGGTGTTCGCTTTCAGCAGGGCGATCTCGCTGTCCTTGGCAGCAAGCTGCTGTTCCCGGTCCAGCTCATACCGGCTTACCGGCATATTCTCGCTGCACACACCGGCACCGGCATAACCGACAGCCCCGTAGGGCATCGGAGGGGCAGGATTGCGGTTTCCGAGCGCAAGGGCTCCCAGCCCACCCATGGCATTCAGCACACCGAGGGACAAACCGGCGATACCCGTTCCGAGGCCTGCACCGGCCACGCCTTTACTTGCGTACTCCTTCTCAACGTCAACCATTTTTACGGTCCTCCTTAAATTGTTTTTCAGGTGGCCACCTGCTGGCTATAATATACCAAAAAACCCGGCCCGCAGATTATCGTCTGCAAGTCGGGTTTTTCTCGTTTTCTTCTCACCGAAAGTCAAAATTTCAGATTTTCCGGGAGCAGTTTACTGTATTTCCGGCAGAAATCATACTCTTTTTTCAACTTTCGGATTCTCCGGTTTAAGGTAGCAAGGGACATATTACAGGCGTGGCACTGCCTGATTTGGCTCCATCCTGCGGCACGGGTGCGGAGTATTTTTTCGTCCTCCGGCGTTAGGATCGCCAGGGAGATAAATTCCTCTAAGATCACCCGGTTCCACGGGACGGAGTCCATTTAACCCTTGCCGACCTCCTTGTTATATGTGGCGCTGGAAATTCCCAGCAGAACGCCCAGGAAGGTGTCCACGGCGGTGATAGTACCTACCACCTGCTCCCCATAGGGGAAGCCCCAGATAGAGCAGAGGGCAAAGTACAGAGTGCCCAGGCCGGGCAGCAGGATGGTGGCAATCCATTTCAGGATGTCGTACAGTTTGTTACTCATTTTCATTGTTGTTTCCTCCTTGTAATGATTTTGTAATTAAATATTGTGCAGAGGCAGGCGTTTGACCTCCTCCATCACACGTTTTGCGGAGCCGTTGCCGCCAGCGGCGGCATACGGCACATACAGGTAATCGTTCAGGTTTTCGTATTCGTCGCGGGTAACGTATCCCCGCTCGATGTACTTCATGCCCAGGTAAACGATACGGTCGTGAGCGAGGCCCACAAGCAGCTTGGTCTTTGCGTCGTGCTTTTCCCGCCGGGTGGAGATATAATTCCACAAGCCTGTGGAACCGATCATGGCCAGCAGTATGCTCAGGACCATCTGCACAATGTTAATCGGCATGGTTGCCTCCTTTTTTCTGTTGCGGGCGCCTGATTTCGGCAGCTCCTTATTCCTTATAATCGTAAATGATGGTGGCATTGCTCGCACCCCAAGGAGCATTTGCTACTTGCCCCTGCGACCACGGGACATAAATGGTAGACAGTTTTGGGCATCCGGAAAATACTCCATTGGGGATTGCGGATACCGTGCTCGTAAATCTAACCGTTTCTAATCCAGTACAATTGGAAAACGCAAAATCTCCGATTGTAGTGAGTGCGGGGGGAAGGGTTATTGATGCGAGACCTGCATCCTGCTTAAATGCATAAGCTCCAATCGAGGTCATTCCAGACGGGAAGGTCGTCAATGCGAGATTTGGGCAGTACTGAAATGCGGCTGTTGGTAATGAAGTAAGTCCAGAAGGGAGACTTGTTAGTGCGAGCCTTGGGCAATTGTTAAATGTGTACTGTCCGATTGAAGTAATCCCAGAGGGTAGGGCCGTCAATGATAGTTGGTAACAATTTAGAAACGCAAAATCTCCGATTGAGGTGATCCCAGAAGGAAGACTTGTTAGCGCCATCTTTGAACAATTTCTAAATGTGTAATTTCCGATTGAGATAATTCCAGGAGGGAGACTTGTCAATGCGAGATTGAAGCAATCCCTAAATGCCTGTTCTCCAATTGAAGTGATTCCAGAAGGGAGGCTTGTTAGCGCTAGCTTTGAACAATCAGAGAATGCAAAATCTCCGAGTGAGGTAATTCCGGGTGGGAGACTTGCTAATTGGAGCTTTTGGCAGCGATAAAAACCATAATCACTAATTGCAATTATATTGTCTGGCATATCTACTGATGTCAATTCCGCCAAATAAGCGAATGCATACTCTGGAACAAGTGTTCCTCGAAATTTAGCAGTAAATACTCTACCAGAACTGTCGAGGGACGTATACTCTATATAAGGGTCTGCCGGCGAACCTCCGCCGGAAATAGCATCAATCGCCGCTGCCATATCTCCGATTTTATAGGTGTCCGTGCTTCCGTTCTTCCTGCGGATAGCGTTTGCAATGGCCTTGACAGAGGATTCTTCATATAGTTTTTTTGCCATTAGTACGCCACCTCCGTTCCGTCAGGCAATGCCGCAAGGACGCTCTGTACGATTTCGGCCTTATCCGCTTCGGTCCAATAATCCGTACCTTTCACAGGTGCTTTGCCATCTGCGCCCTTGGGGCCTTCGGGACCGGCGGGGCCTCGTTCACCGGTGTCACCTTTATCGCCTTTGGGGCCGGTATCGCCTTTCGGTCCGGTCGGGCCTGTGGGGCCGGTGTCTCCTTTCGGTCCGGTCTGACCTGCTGGGCCGGTATCGCCTTTCGGACCAGCTGGACCAGTTTCGCCAGCCTCCCCCTTCGGGCCTTGCGGCCCCTGTTCGCCGGTAATGCCTCTGGATGGTTTCCCGGTATCTGTACTGCCCAAATACCAGTTTCCATTCTCCCCGATGGTCGGAGTTACCCCGTCTTTCCCTGCGGGGATGTTGTCGATACGTTCATCCAACCGAGAGACTTCATCGGTGATTTTTTTATCAAGCTGTGCGTAGCTCTGTGCCTCATCTGGCGTTGCCACATAATCCGGAGGCTTGGGCCGGGGGACGATACGCAGGGTGTAGCCACGGAGGGTGCCGTCCACATAGCAGACGTAGATATTCCGGTTCCCGGCGGTCTGGAGCCAACTGTCCGGGATGCGGACCCCGCCATCTGCTACGGCAATACGCAGGGGTTCCTCTCCGGTCCGGGCGAAGTCAACGTGCACCGCATCCGGCTCTGGGATGTCCAGGTAACGGTTGGTGTCCCATTGATACAAAAAGGGATGGTCACGGATGTTCATAGGGGCCTCCTTTCTCATCGTGCCCAAATTGGGCACATCAGCCGAGCAGGGTGTTCACCCGTGCCTGGATTGCGTCGTAGTCATAACCGGCAGCAGTCAGCCGGTCCACCCGCTCCTGTCCGTTGCCCCACTCGCCACGGATGACCTCACGGGCCAGGTCCTCGATGGACTTCACAGGGGCTTCGGCAGTTCCGGGGATGCGGATTTTGTCGCCCACATGGATGAGGTTGGGGTTTGCAATGCCGTTGTAAGCCGCCAGAGCCTGATAGGTGGTGCCGTACTCCCTGGCAATACCGCTGAGGGTGTCCCCGTATTTCACGACGTAGACGGTCTCGCTGGGGGCCTCCGGGGGCATATCCGGCGTTTCCGGCTCGGCAGGAGTAGCACTTTCCTCCACCCAGGCCGTTCCGTCGATTTTGCAGATGGCCTTCGCAATGGCACGGGCCGCATCCGCCCGGCGACCGACGATAAAATTCACGCCCTCGGCGGAATCGTGGAAGTCCACTTCCAGCAGGCAGGAGGCGGCCTTCATCATCCGGGTCTCATAGAGATTCTGGTTCTGAATTACACTCTGATAGCGGTTGCTCTTCTGGCCGGTTGCCCGCAGCTGCGCCACCAGTTCCTCCGCCAGTTCCTTTCCGGCGGCGTAGTAAAAGGCGATAGGCCCGTAAGCCGCCCCGCCACCCCCGGCGTTGGAATGCAGCGCCAGGTAGTAGTCTGCCCCCAGCCGGTCAGATTCGGCGGGCCGGTAGTCAATACCCAGGTCCCGGCTGGCCCGGTGATAGCGCACGCCACAGCGGTCCAGATGGGGCGTAATTACGTCCAGGAGGGCGTTCATCTGCGCCTCCTCCGTGCCGTAGCCGTTGATTCCGGTGTTGTCCGTCTGGTCAGACGGGCTGAGATACCAAAGATTTTTCATAATGTTTACCTCCTTAAAGAGTTGTTGGATGGCTTTCTTGCCATATTCCGTTCCATAATGTTTTCGTGAACATTTGTGCAACTTTTGGGCCATAAGAAAAACCCACAAGAACTGCGTAATTGGCGTTATGTTTGATGAGTGCACTATACACATTTTGCCCTGTAACCTTCGGATGACAGCTCCACAATACAAACGTCATAGACTCGTTCGGCATCTGCGCCAGTTTCTCTGTAAGAGATGCTTCAAACCGTTCCTCTGTATCAGCAGTGTCATTCTCCATATACAGGATCGGCATATTCACATACCCAAGGGAATTACTTAGCCGCAGCGGGACGTTCAGCTGGAAAAACTCTTTTGTCCAGTAAAAGGACGGCACACCGGCCATTATCTGGGCCGTATTGGTCGCCGTGAACAGCTTGTCCTCTGCCTGTACCGGGATGCTGAACGCCTGCCGGTAGTCCAGATCAGGCACGGTGATACTCGCCGTGTAGGTATTCTTGGCTGTGTCGATGGCGGGCGTGACCTCCACCCAGTCCCCGGAGGGATTCTGATATTTCAGCGTCAGCGTGTTGTCTGCCGCACCGAAGTTTCCGGAGAAATACTGCCCGGAAACCTCGATCTGCGCCTCGTTGGAGGACGGCACGGGCCGGTTCGCCCGGAGGATGTTGCAGGTCAGCTGGACATAGGGGACCAGCGTCTTTTCGATGGTCTGGGAGGTGCTGTATCCCCGGCTGTCCGTGGCCGTCACCGTGACCTTGTTGGTCTCCACGTTGGCGATGGAGTAGGATGTGGCGTTCAGCGGGACCTCCCTACCGGCTACCGTGATGCGCTTGATGCTGGCGCTGTTCCGGGCTGCAACGATCAGGCTCCCGGATGCCGTGGAGGCATACCGCACCAGAGCGTCAGCGTTGCCCGTCAGCGCAAGGGTTTTCTCGTTGGTATCCTGACAGGTGGCGCTTACAGTCGGCGCACAGAGAGCCGCCGCAGCTGTCGCCGTGAACGTTGTGGTCTCTGGGTCAAAGTAGTGGTCCTTGTCCGTGTGGGTCCACAGTGTCAGCGTCACCTCGCCGCTGGCCGCATTGGGTATCTGGGCGTAAAAGCTGTCCGGCAGGCGGAACGGAACGGTGCGCTGCGTAAAGGTGACGTAGCTGCTGGATGGGTTGCCGTTGCCGTCAATGTAGAAGCTTAGGCTTCCGAACGTTACAAGCAGGCCGTGGGTAAAGGCGCTGCTCTTGGCGTTGATGTAGATGGAGCTGACGCTGCCGATATTTGCATCCGTGGCCGATACAGTGGAGGCCCTTGGGATGGTGGGCAGCGTGATGGTCTGGTCTCCGGAAATGGTGCCAATATATGTCCCGCCGTAGTTGATGTTCAGCCGGTAACTGGCCCCGATCTTCCCGGTCCAGGTGCCGTCCGCATTATGCGGGACGGTAAACTGATGGGACCCCAGGGAGACGGTCCCGCTGCCGCTGGAATAGATGTCCGGGCCGGTCCATTTGTAGGTCTGGCTCCCGATGGTGAGCGCACAGTCGTCCGTACCGGCTCCCACGGATAGCCCTGCATGGTGCAGGGACAGGGACATAGAGACCGGGGTGGTATTGGCCACCACGTCGTACTGGCCCACGGTATAGGTTACAATGAGGTACAGGCTGGACACGCCGGACGGAATGTTAAAAGATGGCATATCTTACCCTCCCCTCAGATGTAGAAGCAGGCGGTCCCTGCTGCGCCGTCATCGTCTGTGTAGTCCTCAAACCGGGCGTGGGATCCGATGATGAGGTAGTTCCGCACGGTCATATCCGTGCCGATCACGCCGTCCTTGTTGGCCTGAAGCATAATCTCATTGCCACGCATGACGTACATACCGGTTTCATCCAGCCTGTTCTCCATTTCCGAACCGGACCGCTGGATATGCACAAAGGATTCGTCGATAGTCAGGCCGAAGGAGGTCGTCACTTTGTCCACGCCGTTCTCCACGATGGAGGTCACGGTGGCGCTGATTTCGCCCGCCTTGATTTGCAAATCTGAGAGGGCCTTGCCCTGCTCGGCCACGGAGGCCGTGATATGTTCCGCCGTCTGCTCGATCTGGCTGATCTTTCCATCCTGGGTGGCTGCTGTGGAGGACAGACCCTCCACACTGGTTTGCAGGGTGTAAACCTTTTTCGCCATATCCTGTAAGCGCTTGGTGATGTAGCCGTTTTTGGCCCCGCCGTACACCGGCGCACCGGCCGACACCACAGAGCCACGGACGCCGCCGTCGATGCTCAGGGAGATCTGCGTGATGAGCGTCCGGTAGGTTCCTCCGGTGGCCCGGATGTCGATCTGGTCAAAGGGCTCATACAAGAGCCCGCCGGGGATCTCAAAACTGCCGGAATAAAAGCTCAAGTCCTGCATCTGCGCCCAGGCGTTGTCCGTCAGGGCCTGGGTGGCCAGATTGTTTTCAACCACGATCTGCGCCCCGGTGGTGCCTGCCGGGTAATCCACGGTGCTGTCCACCGTCTGGGCACCGGCTCCCGGCACGTCCACCGTGACGGTGTTTGTCCGCCGGAAGATGAGGCCCGTTACCTGGTAGGCTTTCAGCCGAAGGCTGTCGCCGCCTGCATAAGCGTCAGACGTGCCAACGGAGGCCGTAAAGCGCAGCACCGTCAGCGCACCGCTGCGGTCGATGGCGGCGCTTCCGCCCAGCAGGGCGGCCATTTGGCCCGCCGCTGCGGCGATGGTGATGTCCGAGGGCAGATTGCCCACGCCGGTTTCCAGGGTGATTTTTTCGGCCAAGGCCGCAATGTCTGCGTTCAGGGTTGTGCCCAGCTGGGCGGAGCAGTCTTCCAGCGCCGCTTTGAGGGTGCATTCCGCCAGCACGGCCTCCGCCGGGGCGTAGGCCTCGGCCCCCTTCTGGGACATGGCATCCGCCATTTGCAGCTCGGACACGCCGCCGGTGTAGGTCTCTGCGGTGACGGTGCCGACCATCAGCGGGTACTCCTCCTCGTTGATGGCCCAGCAGATTTTCAGGGTCTTGCCCTCCAGGTCCGCCGCTCCGGCGATTTGCAGGGTGGCCTGGGCGGAACAACTGCACCCGATGGTAAATTGCTCGCTGCCGCCGCCGGTGGCCGTGTAGGATGCGGAGAGGATGTTCATGGTCTGGAGCGTATCGCCCAAATATACCCGGAGCTGTACCGGCGTAAACTTCGCCAGGAGGGCCGCAGCGGTCTCAGAAATAGCTTGCATAAGTCCTCCTCACTGTTCAATGGCAGAAACACTTGCGTTTTCCACGTAGGCGATGCTGGGCACATAGCTGTAGATCGTATACTTGGGAGTGCCAAAATACGCATAGATTGTCGTGTCGTTGCCGCCGATGTCCACATAGCGCAGCTTGTGGAATGAGGTCATGCTGGACAATGCTGCGTCGATTTTGGCCGCCTCCGCCCGTGTCAGCACCGGCCATTTGATGGTCAGCGTCCGCTTGATGGCAAGGATGGTGCCCACCATGTTGCAGGGCGGCGCTGCCACCCTGCCGGTGTCGTTGCTCCAAATCTTCTCGTGGGAGATTTCAATGCCGGACAAGGCCGGGCAGGGCATTTCTTCGTCGTCGATGTAGATGGACGACAATTCCACGGTTTCCAGGGCCGCCGTGCCTCTGGCCTGCAAAAAGCGATCATAGATTTCCATGGGCACCTCCTTACAGGTTCAGCGGGATCACGCCGGTGGAAGCAATCTGGCCGTTGATCCAGTTGACGGACGCACGGCCCACTACCTGCCCATCCAGCAGCAGATTGATGTTCATGGGCCGGTTGTTTCCGCCGCCGTTGGGCGTATTCCCCAGCACGTCGGCGATCTTTCCGGCCACGATGTTGGCCCACTCGGTGTTGCGTTCCAGCGGGACGATGGCCTCCCGGCCTGCCTCGCCGACCACGGTATTGCCAAACAGCGCTGCCGTGTTTACGATGCCACCCTTGGCAGCAAAGCGCAAGCCCAGGGGAAAGCCCCGGCCGCCGAACAGATACTTGCTGATGCCGGATTCCAGGGCGTTCAGGCCCTCGGTTTTCCAGTTGATGCCGATTTTGATGTTTTTCGTCACGGAGCCGATAAAGTCGTTCAGGGTATTCCAGCCGTCCTTAAACAGCTTCACTCCGGCGGAAACGGACAGCCCGTTCTGGCTCTGGGTACTCCACCAGGACTTTGCATTGCTCCACCAGGTGGAGGCGGTATTTTTCAGTTTGGCGGTAAATTCGCCCACGGAGGCAGCGCCGCTGCTGGTCTTGCTGGCCCACCAGGCCTTGACGTTGCTCCACCAGGTGGCCGCAGAATTGCGGACGTTGGCGGTAAATTCGCCCACCGTAGCGGTGCCGTTGTTGGTCATGGAGCGCCACCAGGACTTTGCATTGCCCCACCAGGTGGTAGCTGTATTTTTTACTTTGGCCGTAAAGTCGCCAACGGCCTCTTTCCCGTTTTTCGTCTTTTCGGACCACCAGGATTTTACGTTGTCCCACCATTCGCTGGCCGTATTTTTTACACCCAGGACAAACTCCGCAATCGGGGAGTCCTCATCGATGCCCAGCGCCTTTTTCAGAGGATCCAGGATATGCTCATTTACCCAGTCTCTAATTTTCTTAAAGGGCGCAGCCAAAGATTCCAGAATGCCGAGGCCGACATTTTTGCTTGCCTCGACCAATTCCGGTGCCTGAGCCGGAGAATGAA
>ERZ1034723.1044-NODE-1044-length-12718-cov-15.951275_pt1 | contig 12718 bp, 12 predicted proteins | sample MGYA00520637_ERZ1034723 | MGnify/ENA primary metagenome ERZ1034723 (study PRJEB33766, sample SAMN09781719) | gut metagenome | biome: gut microbiome | host: Homo sapiens | place: Madagascar | study: EMG produced TPA metagenomics assembly of the PRJNA485056 data... | reverse complement strand
AATATACAGGGCCGTTCCGTGCGGCTTGACATTCTGGCAGTGGATCATGAAAATCGTGCCTACAATGTCGAGGTGCAGCGCAGTGACAGTGGAGCAGTCGCAAAGAGGGCAAGATATAACAGCAGCCTGCTGGATGCCAATCTCACCCGAAAGGGCGATGCGTATGACGCACTGAACGAAACCTATGTAATCTTTATCACAGAGAACGATGTGCTTCGGGGCGGACTTCCTATTTACCATATCAACCGCATTATTGAGGAAATGGGGAAATCCTTCGGAGACGAAGCACATATTATCTATGTGAACTCTCAGATCAAAGATGACACCGCATTGGGAAAACTAATGCACGATTTTACCTGTACGAACCCGGATGACATGAACTATCCTGTTCTGGCACAGCGGGTGCGTTATTTCAAAGAAGATACGAAGGGAGTGACGACAATGTGCAAGGCAATGGAAGAAATGAGAGCGGAAGAAAGAAAAGAAGCAACTTATGCAAAAGCTATAGCAGTTGCACAGAAGATGCTCAAAGCGGGGATTCCTTACGAGGAAATCGCAGATATGGTCGAACTTTCCGTTGATGAGGTCAAGGCACTGGATACGAAGAAGCCTGCCTGACCATGAATCAAGATTATGAGCAGAATATTTGATGAAATAAGAGCAGAAGCAGCGCATGAATGCTCGCTTGAAGCAGCGGAGCGCCTACTGGCAGATAATCGGTTCTCGCATGAGGAGATTGCTAAATACACGGAGCTCACACTCGATGAGATCGAAGAACTGGCCAGAAAGATAGCTGCATCTTCTTAAAACAAACAGAGGCAGTTTTCCAAAAACGGAAAGCTGCCTCTGTTTATGTATATGAGGGTTACAGGCTTTTTGCAAGATTCTTGATGAGCGCTGCCATTGAAGAATCAGACAGTGGTTTGGTGAGTGCTGCTGCCGCCTCGGCATCGACTGCGCCGGTTCCGCATTCTGCGTTCGGCTCATCATTGGTATGCTGAATTTCAGGTTCAGCACCCCGATGCTTGTAAAACATATCATCGAACTTCTGGGCATTGATTCGCCGGTCATCATCCAAGATGTGTGCATACTGCTCTGTGACCATGGATGCCTGCGCATGACCAGAATCCCCCTGAACGGCTTTGATATCGCCGCCGTTCAGCTTGAGCTTGTATGTAATACTGGAATGCCGGAAGCTGTGGAAGACTACCTTGGGGAGATTATTCTTTTTGATCAGGCGATTCAATGCTGCAGTGACAGTGGTATGCTCTGTTGGCAGACCCAGCGGACCGGCAACGACCAGATTATAGTCGGTGTACTCATCGCCTAGAGCCTCTTTGATGTTGTCCTGGTCAGCCTTGTAGGCGACCAGCATTTCGGCAACCGTTCTGGGAAGAAATACCGTTCGGACACTGCTCTCGGTTTTGGGCTTCTTTAGAATCTGGACAGTTGTGCAGAGGGATGTTCTGGATGGAAAGCGCCGGATGACTTCGATATCATCCAGCGTGTCCAGCGCCGACACATTGACCCGCTGCAACTCTTTGTCTATGTAAAGGGAGGCCCGACCCGCTGCGATGCTTTCCGGGGAGATGTCTACACAATCCCATGTCAGCCCCAGCAGCTCTCCCAAACGCAGGGAGCAGGAAAACGAAAGGTTGATGCAGAGCCGGAGTTTCGGGTCGTCACACACTTCCAAAGCATGAAACAGTGTTTCCGCTGTCCAGATCTCACGCTTTTGAGGAGTATGTTTGGGCACCGTTGCATGGGTGCAGGGATTTTTTTCCATCAGTTCCCATTTGATAGCCTGCTCAAAAGCACTGCGCAGCGTTTTGTGGATGTCGCGGATCGTGCTGGTCGAAACATATTCGTTCTTGCGGGTGCCAAACTTTGGCTCAACGGCTTCGTATTTGAGCAGCTTCTGGTAATACCCTTCGATCACGCGAGTGGTAATATCCTGAAGTTTCATCGAACCAATGATCGGCCTTATGTAGTTGTCGATCCGGGCGACATTCGACTGATAGGTGGAAAATGCCCATTTGCTTCTGCCGTAGAGTGCGATGTACTCAGAGAGCAGATCGTTCAGCGTTTTGCACTGGGGTGCAACGAAAGTACCAACAGATTCTTTATACTCGATTTCTTTCCGACGAGCCTTTGCATCAGACAGTGCCGAAAAAGTCTCCCATTTTTGCTTGGCAGTGCCATCGGCTTCCTTATAGGAATAGACAACACAGAAATTGCCGTTGCGTTTCACAATGCTGGCCATTATGTATCTTCCTCCACGTAGTGTTTTAATCTGAGAACATCGTCGAAAACATCTTTGCGAACACGCTTTGCCCGTCCGACATCAATCGTCGGAATGTTTTCGGTGCGAATCCATTTGATAAGAGTAGTACGGCTGATGTTGTAAAAATCCTGAATTTCCTGAAAGCTGTAATACTTTCCGCTTTTTGGGCGCTGCAGCTTCAACGGAACTTCTTCAGGAAGTGCCTTGGCCGAAGGCTGAATCCAATAGGTAGATTGACTTTTCAGCCACCGTTCAAAACTCGCTTTTGTAATGCGAGGTCTGTCTGCAATACGTTCAACAACGAGGATGTCGCGATATTTTTTACGATTGAGAATCAGATAAACCTTCTCCCGTGTGATACCGAGCAACTTTGCCATTTCAGGCACAGAAATCGTTTTTTCTTCAATTTCACGGTCACGTTCCCGGTCGGCGGCAGTGCGAAGACGCTTTTGTGAGCTATACCAGCGCTCAAATTCGTCCTTCGGAATCCGCATCCAGAAGTCTACGGTTTCTGTCTTTATCTTGCCCTGACGAATCAACGTGTAAATCGTTTCTGCATCAACACTCAGGATTTCAGCTGCTTCCACAACAGAATAAGAACGTTTGCGAAGTTCCTCTCCCGGAGGAGGGCCGTTGACCTTGTGGTACTTGATCTGATTGGCATACCACTTCTCGAAGCTGGAAATGACAACACGCATTTTATCGTTGATCTGAATGACCTCGAAAAAATTCTTGTGGATCAACCAATAGCTGTCTGTCTTGCCAAGTCCCAAAAGGTGCTGCATCTCGCGCACGGACATGGTGGTTTTGGTGGTAGATGGTTCGTTTTTCTCGCATAGTGGAATCGAAGCAAGTGACATATCGCCCATGAAGAACACCTCCATCGTATGTAAAAATTTAGCCGGGATTCTCATCCCGGCTAAAGAATAGCAGATTTCGCTTGAAATGTTGAGGATGTCAACCGGCCAAACCGGGTTCGATAACACCGTCGTTGAGCCATGCGTCAAAGCTGGCTTTAGAAATTCGGTATGCGCCGCCGACCTTAAACCAGCGGAACACATTCTGCTTCAGCAGGCGATAAACGGTTGGGCGGCTCAAAGCCAGCATCGCCATCAGGTCTTCCACTGTGTAGCAGCGAACATCCTGCATGGAGGTCATAGGCACAGTGTGTGCAGTTTCTTCAAAATTATACATAGGATAAATTATACTGTATTATACTATATGTTGAAATTTCAACGGCAATGCAGCCCTGCGGCTCTCACCGTTGTAGATGTTATAGACCTGTTGAAGATATTTCGTTTTGCCGGGAAGATTTACGCCTGCGGTCCGTGCAAGGCGGAAAATGGTGAAGGCGTCCACCTGCCGGAGTTTTGCAATCAGCCGGTTTCGGCGGTACTCGTTATGGTAAAGCTCCACAAAACGGCAGATGCCAAGCATATTAGCCGAACTCATGGAATCCGGTTCCCCGTTCCATGCATTCAGCAGGATGTCGATGGCTTCGATATACAGCTCCGGGCCAAGCCGGATAAATTCCCGATAAGCGGTCGCAATGCAGCTGATCCGACGCTTGCCACGGCCTTCCTCGAACGAAAGATGAACACCCGCCAGCTCGGTGGCCTGCTGGAACGCAACAGCAGCAGGCTCCCCTGCAAAAATCAGGGTACGGAGTTTCTGTCCGGGGGTCAGCGGATGCGAATAGCCAGTCTGCTGTGCAAAAAGAAGCGCTTCTTCGCGCTCCGTCATGCCGAAATAGACCTTGCAGCGAATCTGCAAATCATTTCCCCCGTTCAGGAACTTGCGGGCGGCGATGGTGTTCTGGCCATCCATCACATAGTAGCGGCCATCCCGGAAGCTGATCTTCGGCTCATTGGCAATCCGTTCGTCAAAGGCGTTTGCAATCTGAGCCACACGGGCCGGGATGAGACCGCGCTGATAAGTATCGCGCGGCACGATCAGCTGGCTGCTGTTCAGGCAGATTTCATGGTAAGGTTTTTCAACTGCATTTACGTTCATAGAGGAACCTCCTTTTTCTTTTGCAGAAAATCAATTCCAGATTGGATAATCAGACCAATTTTCTTCTTTTCGTTATCGGACGGCTTGTAACAAGAATACCGCTCAAAGCAGGTATTCCACCGGAACATAAGCGATTGAAGCGAATCATCCAGTTCTGCGATCATGAATTCAACAGAAGATTCCGTTGGTGTTGAAAGCATTCCTTCCGAAATCTGCTCAATGCTATGTAAATCGCCTTTTTTGTGCTTGGCAGGAGCTGGGGACTGGCTGTTCAGCACCCGAAGGTCTTGGAACTGCTTGGAGAGAAGATTTTTTGCCGCAGCAACCACATCTTCTTCAGGCGGAGCCGTAAGACATTTTCGGAACAATTTGTATCCGATAAATCCAAAACTGTATTGCAAGCAAAGGGATACCTGCCGCATCTCGTATTTGGACAGATGCTCTAAATACTGAAGAACTCTTGATTTATCTGCTGGTCTGGGACTTTCGCAGATTGCCATGGACGGTGCGCTCAAAAAGCGGTTGTGCAGAACAAAGTGTGTCGGCATATATCGCTTTTTGATCTGCGTTGTCAACGGAACGACCAGGAGGACATTGGAGTAAAAGTTTCCGTCATCGTTCTGGACAACAATCGCCGGTCGGATACCGCCCTGTTCGGAACCGCTGTATGGGTTCAGATTCATCATGTAGACATCTCCGCGCTTGTACATCCAGTTTGCCGGAAGCGGTTCATAGTCCTTGTCTTTCTTGCCTCTGGTAGCCAAGTGGATTTCTCCTTTCATGTGTATGTAACAGCGGACTGCTCGCGCAGCCCGCCCTACTATCTCAAACAGCATAAAAGCTGTGATTTATAGTTCTATACTTTTCCGTATTTGTCCCCGACACCCCCGGAAAACAAGCACTCTGTCTTGTATGGGAAGTCTTTCCGCCGTCCGGCAGCGTACCGAATCCATAGGAATCTCACCTCTCCGTGGTTCTCACCGAGCCGCCCGAAGGCGGAAGTATCATTATTCTGTGATGGCTCATAGCTATGGGGAAGCTGTGACCCATTTACCGTCAACCTACCGCTCATTCCCTCAGTGGGAGATCATCGCATTTGTTACGGACGTGGCTCATCATCACAGGAACGTGACTGAAGAATGCGTGTGCAGTTTTCAAGGGCCACTACCAGATGTCGTCTGGCTTGCTTATAGTATAACGGCTCAAATTGTGAAATACGTGGGCATCGTAGGCCTACTTGGTCAGCCTGATAGGTCTACTTTTGGAACGATTTTCCAATTTCGGGCGAGAAATTATGCCCGCTTGACATATACATGAGAAACGGGTATAATGAAGCCATGATAAAGAGCTTTGCAGACAAGGAAACAGAAAAAGTTTATAATCAGCTTTTTTCAAAGAAGTTGCCCCAGTCGATTCAAAAAATTGCATTGCGAAAATTGATTATGATTGATAATGCAGGATGTTTGGAGGATCTGCGTGTTCCGCCGGCAAATCAGCTGGAATTATTGAAAGGTGACCGGGCAGGACAATACAGCATACGAATCAATGGTCAGTATAGGGTCTGCTTCAATGTAGATGAAAACAGTTTTTTCAATGTCGAAATTGTCGATTATCATTAGTGCAGACTGCGCATAATATGCAAGGAGAGGAGAATTTCAATGACAGGCTATATTGATACTCCTACAATCGGAGAAATCTTACAGGAAGAATTTATGGAACCGATGGATATCTCAGCGTATAAGCTGGCTCAGGAAATCCATGTTCCTGTATCCAGAATTCAGGATATCCTGCATGACCGCAGAAAAATAACTGCTGATACGTCTCTCAGATTGGCAAAATATTTTGGCGTATCGGATCGGTATTTTTTGGATATGCAGAATGATATTGATATCCGAAATTTGAAGATCAGTCTTGCCGAGGAAATTAACAAAATCAGAGTGTGCCAAGCTGTTTGATGGCGCACTCGCATTGATAGTGTAAGGCTTATAGTATCCTTAAACCACAAGACCTCCCGGAATCCAACCTTACAATAGGTTGATTCTGGGAGGTCTTTATTTCGTTATGAACCCTACGATAGGCTGGACGATATGGGAATAAACACCAATCTTTATATCAGCTTACTTACGGAAGATAGCACTTCGATTGCCAACAAAAGCTGCTCTTTTGCAAAGTCATTGGCGGGGCCGGTTCCTGTCAGAAGATAATCTGTACTGGTGTGCAGCTCTTGTGCAAGATCAATCAGAGATTCCAGCGAACAAGCGCGGATACCACGCTCAATGCGGCTGATATGGTCTTTGCTGACGTGAATCCGTTCAGCCGGTTCGTCCTGCGTAAGATTCTGTAATTTACGGAGCATACTGATTCGATTGCCAAATTCCTTCAAGGTGAACATAATGAGTGTCCTTTCCGCCGGATGCGGAAGATGAGGACACTTCACTGCTGGACAGGGTACGAGCTTTTCTCTGGGCGCAAAAAAAGACGCATTAAAGAAAAGGGTACAAACACTGTTTTCCATCCAAAGATGGAAAGCAATATGAGTATCCTCAGCCTTTAATGCATCTTAGGCTTTCGATATGTTTTTATTCGGACGAATCGAAAGCCACGGTAATCAGGGCAGGAGCCTACAAAAAAAGAACCCCCGTGTGACTGCTTACAAGGCATCAATTCGTGCCGTATAAGCATATCACATGGGGGTCACATGAAAGTTAGATGGCGGTTAGATGAGAGTTAGATAGGGCCGTTTTTGCCCCTTTCGAGGCATTTGCTCAAAAAATTTAGGTGTTATGAAAGTTAGATGAAGGTTAGATAAAAGTTAGATGGGATTATTTGGTGCTTTCTGCCAGAGAAGCGAGCTGTTCGCTATATTCGTCCTCCATCAGGTGCTGCTTTGCCTGATGAAGTTCATTGGCGGCCAGTTCGTCCAATCCTTGCTCCTTGAGCGCACGAACAAGCCAATAATATGCTCTGGCATTTTCAGGAGCAATCGACAGGGACTTCATAGCATACTGATTCAGCAAATCATAGGAGTGCAGTGCATCGAGCTGCTTCAGCAATTCATTGATTGTTCCGATATAGAGCAGATGGTATTTAGAGGAGAACTGGATCAGCCAATGTTCCCCATCCGCAGAAGAAAGAACTTTTCCGTCATAAAGATCAATGGCACTTTTCAACAATTCTACCTTGGTCATCACGGAGGATGCCTTTGCTGCCGATTCAACAAACGAATCAAAACGCTGGCAATCGGTCGTGATGTGCAGTTTAGAATTATATTGATATCCTGCCGCCGTGGACTGGATCAGCTGCTCATCAAGGATCAGCCCGAATTTCTGCCGCAGCCGATAAATCAGATTTTTCAGGTTGTTGTTAATGTTTGATGAACCTTCTGTCCAGATTGCTTGCTGGATTTCATAGGGCGAAAGAGCTGTTTTAGGTGAAATCAGCAGATAGGCTAGCAGACGGCTGATTTTGGGTGAGTTGAAAGCAGATTCTTTCAAAACGCCTTTAGATGTATAGATTTTCAGTTCTCCAAACAAGCTGATATAAACATCCTCATTGCTCTTGATGTTTTCCGGAGCAACAACCAATTGGAGCTGATCCAGCATTTTTTGCTCATTATATGCGGCCAGCAGTACATAAGCCAGCAGGCGTAACATACTGGTCTGTGTCTGATACCTTGTCGTGTTGCGGACAGCAATAAGCGCACTGGGGCGCGGGCGTACAGGAACAGCGAGAACAGAACGAATACCGAGGCGCTGGTACAAATCGTATTCATCTGGGTAATCCGTTTTGACAGACACTGCATCCAAGACAATCATCGGCTCATTTTCCCGGAAGGCGTGTACCCATCGGTACAGGAATTCGGCAGATTCCAGTTCGTTCAGCAGAGAGGTAGTCTTATCCTCGGCGGCGTTGTTGTACCACCAATAGGGCGACCACAACTTGAGGTCGAGGTCTACGATGAACAAGCCGCACCAATCACCGCCATAGAAGCGGCAGGCCGTTTCCAGCGTGTATTGTGCAATCTCAACTGGGTCGTCACTTTCGTGCAGATGTGCTTCCAAATCTCGCAAGGTCTGCTCGACCTCGACTGCATACTGGATGTACTCACGGTCCTCCTTTGCCAGTGGATTCTGTGCATCAAACATGGCAAATATTTTTTGAAGTTGGATTTGCATACTTGTCCTCCTCAAAGCAAAACAGCATCAGGGCTTCATCCGCTCAACACGGTGAATCCTGATGCTGCTGTATTGTGCTGCGATGGTTTACATCGAGGGAGCTGGCGAATGCCTTTGGTTATTATGGATAAAACAAAACCGCCTGAGAAATAAAATCTTCACAGACGGTTCAGTTTAAGACCGGGCAGAGAATCCACCTAGTCATTAAAAACGCAACCGGCTGTCATGATTCAGTGCTTTGCCGCTGAATTTTAGACCCATTTGGCTTTGTGCCCCTATCTTTCGGTAGGTTTACTAAGCATTCGATTCTTTTGACAATGTTACTTTTTAACGATTGTCTTTATAAAAGATGTAAGTGCATTGATCTGCTCAGCATCAAACTGCTTTAACTGATCAATAAGAGCATTCATTCCATTGGAGGGCACCTCATCAAAATCAAAAAATTCTTGTGGGGTAATATTGAAATACTCGCAGATGTAAAAGAAATTTGCCATCGTCGGAAAGGCAGTACCACTTTCGATTGCACGAATATAGCCGGGATTCTGCCCGATTGAGAGGCTCGTGTCTCTTGCAGACACACCCTTCTGTGTGCGCAGCTCAGCAAGCCTCTTAGAAAACTGTTCTTCGTACATGGCCACCACCATCCTTCTCAACTCTATTGTAGTCGGGAGGGCAGTCAAAACTGAACGAGTGAATCTATAATTTTTGATTGATACAATCGAATATTCGTGATAGACTAAAAGAAAATGGCAAAAATAAAAACCATGAATTTTTACATTCATGGTTTATGTTTTTTGTCGCAGAGTAGCTTACTCTGCGGCAATGATAGCAAAACAACTGTAAATCGTTTGATATTTTGAAGTGACGGCTTATTTGACGTAAATAAAATCAGCCAGCTGTTCCATCGTTTCCCGCTTCAGCTCCAACGAAGGATGAACATACCGGTTCATTGTGATGGTAACAGATGAATGCCCCAAAATCCTACTCAGAGTTTTGATGTCGATTCTCGCTTCCACACAACGGGTAGCGAATGTGTGCCGAAGAACATGAAAATTTCGATTTTCTAGACCACATGCCATGAGAATCTTATGAAACCGGCGCTGAACGCAGCGTGGTTCAATCGGCCTCGATGACGAGCCACTCAGAAAGTAACCGGTCTTGCCTAACGGGTACATATTCAGATATTCAAACAACATCTGTGAAATCGGAATCGTCCGATTTGCAGAGCTGCTTTTGGGGGATGAAATGAGTATATGTGTTTTTTGAGATTCAGGTATTCGGGTCTGAATGCGCTGCATCGTTCGGCAAATACAAAGATTTCTCTCAGAAAGAGAGATCTTGTCCCATGTCAACGCACACAGCTCTCCGATTCGGATAGGTTGACTCTTTAAAGCTTGTTGAAAAGGTATCAAGCCACTCTATAGAGAAGAACTCAAAGACTGAACCTTTACTCATCTCTTTAGAATTAGGGGCGTTGCCTTGAAGTCGAATCACATCCTGCAAACGGTTACGTGCTTCGTGATACGATGATGCATACAAATAGCCATATAAAGGTTTACCTTGAGCGGTCCGCGACTTTATGTAGAGTGCTTCCCACCGGCCATCCTTTCTCTTATAGATGTTCAAGCCCTTCCTTGACATAGACATGTCCCCTTCCTTTTCGCTGACGGCTTATTTGACGGAATATACAATTTAGCCATATCGTTTTTAGCAAAATTGTCGATTGCCTCCAACATTTTTTCTGTGTTTTTCTTACCTTTAGACGGTTTTCCCTTGACCGTAAGATTGTTTGGCGGTAGAATTTAGTTGGACAAGCCTGTCGCAGAGTAAGCTACTCTGCGATACATGGATTGCAGAAAATTTATGAGTGGCAGGATAGTGAGAGAATACGGCTGGAAAGATATTTCTGCAGAAGAAAAAATAATCACAGAATGCCCTCAAAAATGACCCCAAAAACAGGGAGGAATCAGAATGGGTAGAAAAAAATCGCTGAGGACGATGTTCGGAAAATGGCTTTCCGTATTATTGGCGACAGCATTACTGGTAGTCAATGTAATGGGACTGACAGTTCATGCAGAAAAAAATCCCCAGATTCAGAAATTCAATGTTGCCTTGGTGCTGGATGGCAGTGGCTCATTGGTTTCTAATAGTAATGGAACAGACAACGATGGCTTGAGATATGAGGCAATCCAACTGTTTCTGGCATTACTGTCCGACCAGGGGAATGAGGTCAGTGCAATCGTCTTCGATGACGATTCTGAAAATTATCTGCTTAATACAGATGTAGAGCAGGTGAGTGGAAAAGAAGAAAAACTGGACCTTTCACAAAAAATCAAGGATGCAGGTACTGGCGGAGACACGGATATTGGTTCGGCACTTCTGACTGCGGTGGAGCGACTGGAAGCAGTCAATAATGATAATGAGTCCATTATCATCTTGTTCAGTGATGGCCGTACGGACCTTGGCGGCGACGAGAAAGCCTACGAGCAGTCTCTTGTAAATAAGGACAAGGCAATCACTAAGGCACAGGAAGACGATATCCCTATTTACAGCATTTGCTTGGCTGCGTCTTCTGTGGCAGATCCAGAGGAATTACAGGAAATTTCAGAGCGCACGAACGGAAGTAGCGTAACGATTGATTCGCCGGATAAGATTTCGCAGGCATTTGAACAGTTCTATCGGCTGATTTTTGCGACTTCTACGACCGAAGCGGAAAATGCAAAATTCCCCGAGAGCGGTATCCTTAACGAGAAAATCGAGATTCCCTCGTACGGTGCAGAGGAAATCAATGTGATCCTGAACAGCAAATCTCCGGATGATGTGCACGTGCAAGCACAGGCACCGAGCAAGGCTTATACGGAAAAAGATCTGGATGCCAATACGATTGTAGCAGGTAATTATAAGGTCGTCAAAGTCGTAAAGCCGGAAAAGGGTACATGGGAATTCCAGATTCAGGGTGTTCCGGGCAATGAAGTTGTGCTGAATGTCCTTTATAATGTGGACGTCAGCGCACAGCTGAGTACACAGGGCGATGTGGCAGATCTGAATAGCGGTGATGCACTGACATTGCAGGCGTCTTTGTACAAAGATGGAAACAAGATCCAGGATGCAGCAGGTATAAGCGAGTATACAGGTACGTTGGAAATCACCGACCTTTCTACGGGAAAAGTGGTCAAAAGTCTGCCCATGGAGGCTGATGCAGACGGCTTTACCTGTGAGCTAGAAGCTCTCCCGGAAGGCAGTTACTCTTTTCAGGCAGCTTTGAGCTGTGAGGGGATCACAGTAAAAACGAATGTGATCACTGCGAGTTGGGACAATAAGGCTCCCGGGTTTGCCAATGAGAGCAAAAATAAGATCAAGGATGGCGTAAAAATTATCAAAAAAATCGTGACGCCGCTTACAGGAAGAAAATACAAGGCGACGCTCTCCAACTTCTTTGCAGATGACCAGAGCGATGGACTGACCTACAGCATTGTGAATTCTCAGTTGGTCGATGGTACTGTTCAGCTGGAAGGCGACAAGCTCACAGTAAATACGGCAAAAAGTCGTAGTGGCGATTTGGTAGTACGTGCTACAGATAATCAGGGAGCATATCGGGATCTGACCCTGCGTTTCAAGGTGACTAATCTGACGCTGGCGGTGTTCCTGCTGATTCTGGCGGGAATCGTGATCGCAGCAGTCCTGAGTTTTCTAGGGTGGCGTGCTAACCGTCCTTTGTTCAATGGGCAGATGATAGTGTCCAGCGCAGCTCCCGGATCTGCAGCTCTGCCGCGCGGCTCTTTCCGTGGTAAGCTTTCTCTGCAGAAATTCCCTGTTCCGGGTTGCGGATTTGATGTGAAAAAGTGCTATTTCCAGACTTGCAGAGGTGGGCGTTTGGAATTCCATGCTCCGGGATCTTTCTATATCAATGGAATAGCTTATACCAAAAAGTGCACGTTGATGCCGGGTCAGACTGTAATTTATTCGGATGAGAATCAGACCAGCGGCATTCGTGTGCAGATTAAAATGAACTACTAAGATAGTAATATGTGAAGGAGAATTGCTATGAACTTCAAAATCGTTCCAAGTAAGCCCAATATGGAACTTTGCATCACGGAAGATAATGTAATTTGCTGGGTCGTCGGTGGCGACTATACCCGTGGCTGGAATGGAAGCCAGTGGATTCGTCTGGATGGTACATCGGCTCAATTTGGTATGCCGGGTGGTATGCCCTCTGCTCCTGCGGGGAACCCGGGACCGGCACCTA
>ERZ1034723.1033-NODE-1033-length-12815-cov-4.331270_pt1 | contig 12815 bp, 20 predicted proteins | sample MGYA00520637_ERZ1034723 | MGnify/ENA primary metagenome ERZ1034723 (study PRJEB33766, sample SAMN09781719) | gut metagenome | biome: gut microbiome | host: Homo sapiens | place: Madagascar | study: EMG produced TPA metagenomics assembly of the PRJNA485056 data... | reverse complement strand
TTTTTTAAAAAGAAAAAAGGCCCTTCTGAGATACCAGAGCCAAAAAATTCTGTTTTCCCTAAAATCATACAGAATGAACCGACAATCACACATGCTAAAGCAATCCTTTGTGACGGGAAAATGTATGACACGAGCAAAGCGACAGAACTTTTTACAACGAATGAAGATAAAAGGTGTTTTATCAACGAAACTGTTTGCCGAGTATATTTTGTGACAACAAATGGCAGGTACTTTTCAGCTAGAGAAACTACAAGACATGGAAAAGAATGCAAACCATTAGAAAATATTGAAGTGCATACACGTGACATTTATTACTCTGATTTGAAGGTGGAAGCAGAAATTACAGTTAAATCAATGATTGGGCAACGCAATATAGAACTGTATAAGCAGTTATTCGGGGAGGTAGAAGAAGCATGAAAAGATATTACATTTTTTTCGAAACGCATGAAGATAATACATATCTTGAAATTTATGCCGGATCTGATGAGAAATTCGAAAAAAAAGAAAATATGATAAAAGTTCAGGGAGAAAATCTCTGGTACACCAGAGATTTTGGCAAGACTTGGGAAAAGGTCGAATTAAAAGGAATTGATGTTGAAGCGGAGACAACAACAGAAAAGAAAGAAGATGTCACGATTCCAGATGAACCGATTGACGTAGCAAGAAAACTTATTCAAGCAACTGTCACGACAAAGGCACCAAAATGCGTAGTCCTGTCTCCGGTTCTGGAGACAGAAAGTATTGAAATCCCAAAATACGATGTTGTTCAGCTTCAGGAGATTGCAGAACATCTTCTAGCGTATTGCAATGCACAAGAAAGGGGATGTGTAGATGCCTGTTGTAAGAATTGTGAACCCTAAACCGTATGATTGGAGAGGGACGCAGTATTTTATTGATGGGAATAAAGTCCCAAGAGTAAAGTCTGTTGATTTCCATGTTGCTGTTGACGAGGTTCCGACATTTGTATTCGAGATGATGACAGAACCGGATATTGAAATGGAGTGCTTGGCACAAATCAGTTTCACTTCTCAATCAATTACTGATGCAATTTTAGTTTTAAGACACGAACTGTTACAACACGGGGAAATTTACCATGGATTCAAAGCAAGCCTTAAATCAGCTTTAGAGCGTTATAATTATTGTGGCTTGCCATTTGAGCCGGAAGAAGAAATCGCAGAGAAGATACTTAATTTTATGATTGGAGAGGAAAAATGAGATTACCATTAACCATTATCGCAGTGGCAATTAATATTCTGATATTTACTACATTAGCTGCATTTTTGATGAGCCGGAATTACAAAGGCAATCAATTTTCCACAGCATTCTTCTTGCTGATGGAAGCAGGAATGATACTTAATACAGTTTTGATTTGCACAGCGAGGTAACTATATGCTTTTAGCATTTCCTACAAGGATTATTCCGTTTTTTATCATAGAACGGGTTAAACCTATAATTAAACCGGAAGGATACGCTTGCCCGATTGTGGAGCGGTACGCAAGCAAATATTCTTTACATCCGACTTAGTGTTAAAAAATTTCTGTAGTCGATTATATTAAATTTGATTTCCTCCACATATATTGTTTGCATTACAGAAATAGTAATTATATCACACACAATTCTTTCTCCTGCTTTTGTGATGGTGCGGAGTAGGAGAAAGATTTTAGGGCTATCACCAAAAGGTAAGGTAACGGACTTTGATTCCGCCATGTGTGGGTTCGAATCCCACTAGCCCCGTTTGCTAGGTTGCGCATGTACCTGGCAAAGGTTTATTTCACATAGACCCTCCGATACCCATCTAGCTCAACGGAGCTGTCTAAAGGGGCTTCAAACGTCCTGGATGGGATCCCCGTATAGGTGACAGCAAAACCAAAAAAGGGAGCCTTTGTTGCGGCTGGTGGCAAAGAATCGCAACAGTAGAAAATATGGCTTTGAGGTGCTGGTAATATTTTCTACTCAGGAAATTTAGTTCAGTGGTTAGAACGCCCGGCTCATAACCGGGAAGTCCTGAGTTCGAATCTCAGAATTTCCATTTCTTCCGTATGCTACCCATCCGTTTTATGGGCAGAAAAAACTTTCGGATGAGCGTATGTGAATCAGAATGAGCAAAGGTATGTAACGGCATAGGCTTGTGCTTGATCTGATTTCCCGTCCGATGAATGTTTCTTAGTTTCAATAAGCCATCACAAGTGCACATTGATGACAAGGGAGTTTTCAAGAAACATAAAGTCAAAAGGCATAATAATATCCGAAACAACTCTGTGTGGCTGACACAGCATAAAACAGTCTAGTGGAAAGCATAACACGATAAACATATTGCTAACCCGGGTTTTCCGGGTTTTGGGAGAATATTCCGTAGAGGTAGCGGGGCAGACTGTAAATCTGTTGCCATTGTGGTTCGGATGGTTCGACTCCATCTTCTCCCATTCACTGTTTGGAGACTGAAAGTTTGGTGGTAGGAAAAGCACAGGGTAGTACATGTCAGAATGTTGGCCGAGTTCCGAGTATGTATTACTTATCGGCAAAGTGATTTTCCTCTAGTAGTCAATAAGTGAACGTGCTTGAAATGGTTCTTCCAAACAGTGTATAGCAGGATAGAGAAGTGATTTTTTTCTGGTTTCCTTATATAAAACATACGGAGCGAGTTAGGTGCAGCGTAGTGGTTCAATTCCACTTGTGGGCGTAGCTCTTGCGAATAAGGTTCCCACCGTTTTTTTGGTTTTTTGACGATACAATAAAATCAGCTTTTGTTAGTTAAGTGGTGCATTGCTGTAATGGTATCAGAGTAGGTTGCTAACCTATCCAACAGAAATGTTGTACACGTTCAAATCGTGTATGCACCGCTCCATCTACTATGAGTAGATAGAAAATCCGACTTTAGCATAGCTATTGTTGGTTTTCGGAATGTATCTCAGTTGGGAGAGCGGAGGACGCATAGTCCTTGACGTCGCAAGTTCGAATCTTACCTTTCCGAGTCCAGTGAAGTGCAATCACTGGAAGTGTGAATTCATTCATTTTATACTTACCTTTCTATGAATGGTTTCCAGTACTCCACGTTGGGTGGCTAGTTACGGTTCAAGTCCGTGTACTGGAATTTTAAAATTAAGGAAACATAAATGCATAAAAAAATAACATTATATGAATACGGAAATGGAATATATGCAAAACCATTGCAGATGAGGATAGAGGAGAAAATACAGAAATTTTCTGATAATCACAAAGTCGTATCCATTCATAAACGGTACATTGAGGGAAAATACCTTGGGAAAAATTGCTTTGGAATGGATGTCTTTAAACCAATAGAATGTTTCATTGACATTGAATATGAGGAGTAGTAGCCAAAATGCAAATAATGGGTAAGGAAATCAAAGATGAATGTTCCATGTGTGGAAATATCCTCGAATGTGAGTTGTTCCGTCAGGGACATGGAATAAAACAGGAGCGTGAGAATGTAGCAAAGATGATTGAGTGCCAGATGAAGCATAGGGAGGGCAAGGAAAAATAAAATTATGGAAAATAATTTATCGTTACGAGACAAACGTAAATGTCCATTTTGCGGAGGAATAGTAATCAATACAGGAGTAGATTTCTTTTGCGGTGATGTAGATATTATTGATTTGAGAACTGATGCAGAATGGATTTGTACAAATTGCAAAACCGAATTTGATGCTGAATTTGATTTTTCAATTGATGGAATTAAAAAAATTCATAATTTAAAAGCGACATTCTTTGATAGACGTAACAATGGTGTTAATGTGCTTGTAGAGACAAGCAATAGAATAAAAAGGTGATATAAAATGATTAAAAGACTTTATAATATCTGGTTTAAACGAAAAACAAAGAATTTTACTCGCATTCCGGTGTTCGTAATGACGTTTGATTGGAATAAATTTCAAAAGGGCGGAAAAGAAAATAGCTGTATGTTATATACATTGCATCCAGATATTGCAAAAGATGAATTTCTAAAAGAAAAACTCAGTGAATGTGTAGATTATATCCGGGATAATTACGATATGGAAATGTTTACAAAATTTTAGTGGGAGGAATTCCAGGTGAACGGTGTTGAAAAAAACAAAAGAATTTTAGAATTGGAAAAGGAAAATAAAAGACTTGCAGCCAAAAACAAAGAACTCGAAGAAAAACTCGAAAAAGCCAATTCGATTGTTATGGCATATACAAATGAGTTGCAAACCAGAGAAGTTATAAAAGGCGTTTGGGAGACGCAATTGCCACTGATATCTTCTCCAATCTGATACGGAGCACAGTAAACAATGGTACAGTGATCAGCACCAGTCCGATTGAATTACAATCAATCAGCTTCAGACAGCATTGGACGTAATAGTTGACCGATATGCAAATCTAAGAAAGGTTCATGGGGTGAGATGATATGGAAGAGTTTAAGACAGAAGATGGAGTGATAAAAATCAAAGAATCGGTTTCACTTAATAAATGGGAGTTTCCGATTTGCACAAGAGGAAGAATTGAAACAATTAAAAGACTGTCGAAAAGAGGACTATCTTTTTCTGGTACTGCACATATTATATGCAAACGGAGAGCTTTTTTTAATAATGAATTTACGCAACAATCGAACGAACAGATGCTTGTTGATGCTTTACGATATAAAAATGGTTGCGTGAAAGTAACAACTAAAAAACTAATATTGGAAGAACCGTTCTATGATGTGGAACAAAACAAAACATTGATTTATGGGATTGAAGCCAATGGAGAATATGACGTATCAAATAATTATCTGAGAATGCATGGAATACCTGTAGCACGCAGAGTTGCAGGACGCAAAGGAGTAAGAAAATATAGATGAGCATCAAATCAGCATTTGAATCTGAGGGGATAGATTTCTCTCAGGTAATGAACCCACCGGAGCCGTGGGATGGACGGGCATTAATAAAAAATATCAATGGCAAACTGTGGTATTGCTGTCCTTTTTGCGAGAAGAAAGCACTTCTGATTAGCCCAGAGACAAAAATCCAGCATCTTAAATTGAAGTGCAAGGGTAGCAACTGCAAGAAAGAGTTTGAGGTGAATGTATGAAAAAATATGGTGTAGTGAACTATCCAGTTAAGATTATTGATGAAAAAATCATTAATGCACTAGCTGACATTGAAGTACATCATGAAGAAGGCAGACGAATTGTTTTGGTAGAATGCGTCATGAATTATACAGAACTTCCAGAAGAATGCATTCTTGAAATTGGATATCTTAAAAGAAAATTCAAAATCATGCATATCGACCCAGCTACAACAGAATTTGGAATCTATAAACTTAAATTCATATTTGAGCGATCAGAAGATATAAATAAAAAAGATGAGTGGTGGGATTCACTTAGAAGCATTGTGAGGTGAATGTATGAATCCAGTATTTATATTTCTAGTGATATGCGGATCAGTGGCAGTATGGTTTCTGCTTTACCGATTATTCCAGCCACTAGGAAAATTATTGAATCACATTGGCAGAAATGCCATTGATGAGTTAAATAAAGATGAAAGTCAAAAAGAGGAGGACAAGGAATGAAGAAAGGACTTTTAGGTGGAATTGGATTAGCTGTCGTAATCATTGCAGGGCTTATATGCGTTGCAAAATGCAGTGTAAGAGTGCCAGCTGGTTACATCGCGGTAGAGTACAAAATGAACGGAGGAATTTCCAAGAATGTACTTACACAGGGATGGCATTTGATTTCGCCTACAGTAAAAACTTCGCTGTATTCTGTTGGAATCGAACAGTCTTATCTTACATCGGAAGATAAAGGCGATTCTCCAAAAGACGAAAGTTTCAAGACACCAACGGCAGATGGCAAATCTCTTTTAGTTGATTTGGAATTTTCGTACAAATTCGACCAGAGCAGAGTAACTGATGTATTTACTCAGTTCAAAGGTCAATCCGGGGAATCCGTGAAAAACACCTTTATTAAGCCGAAAATGAAAGCATGGACGCAGGAAGTAACTGCGAAGTATCCAGTAACAGATGTTTTTGGTGATAAGCGCCAGGAACTGAATGAAGCACTTGACGAATATCTTAAACGGAAGTTTGAACCATACGGAATCATTATTGATACAGTAAACTTTACTTCTATTTCCACTGATGATGAAACACAAGCTGCAATCCAAAAGAAAGTAAATGCACAGCAAGAGCTTGAATTGGCCAATATTGAAGCTAAAACAGCCAAAGTACAAGCCGATAAAGATAAAGAAGTTGCGCTGATTGCTGCTGAACAGGAAAAAGAAAAAGCGGCCATTCAGGCAGAACAGGCAAAAATTGATGCGGAAGGTAAGGCTGAGGCAATTAAAATTAAAGCAGAAGCCGAAGCGGAAGCCAATAGAAAGATTGCAGAATCGCTTACCCCTGAGTTGATTGAAAAACAGAAAATTGATAAATGGAATGGTGAAGTTCCGAAGATTCAGGGAAGTAACACTTCTACCATCGTAGATACAAGAGATATGACAGCTGATGATAATGCTGAATAATAATTAAATCAGTCAGAGAGCCACATGAGAGCCAGACTAAATCCTAAGAAGAAGGGAGGTCTGGCTCTATTTTTATGTCAAAAATTACAGAAGGTTCGCTCGAATGGTATCGGGCAATTTTGAATCAAATCATTAATGGTGATATGACGGTCTATCAAAACCAAAAAGATTGCCTTGATCTGCTGTTAAATATGAATATTGACCTTCCTTTTAATGAGAATCCAGATGCACGGAATATGTCAATGAAAGTCAGTCGGTACGCTCATAATGAAGCTGCGAAACAGGCAGCAGTTACAGGAAGTGGTTCATTTGACGATTTGTACTGGCAGTATTTGCTGTTGGAAGCACCATGGATTTTTGAAAGCTATTTGTATTACATGGAAAAAAACAGACAGCCACGCAGGAAATTTTACGAACCTAGAAAGAAAACTCTGAACATTCTGGTTCAAGATCTTCAGGATTTAGAAGATAGAAAGATTGAATTTCTTGGCGTATCCATGCCGCCTCGAACTGCAAAGTCAACTACCTGTATATTTTTCCTGTCTTGGATAATGGGTAAACGCCCGAACAGCCACAACGCCATGAGCGGGCATAGCGGAATTCTTGCTGATGGTTTCTATGGAGAAATCCAGAACCTTATATCAACACCAGAATATACATTCAATGAAATATTCCCGTCATCAACACTCGAAAAAAAATCGGCAGATAAAAAAGAAATCAATCTTGGCGCACCAGACCGATTTTCAACGTTAACGTGCCGAGGTATTGACGGTACCTGGACAGGTTCAGTTGATATATCTACTGATGGATACCTCTATGTCGATGACCTTGTTCGTGATAGGACTGAATCTTTAAGTCCTACTCGATTGGAAAACCGTTATCAAGATTATCTGAACGTATTGGTTGACCGTAAAAATGACGGTGCAAGAGAACTTATGGTAGGAACTCGATGGAATGTCATGGATCCGCTTGGAAGAGTAGAAGCAGAAAAACGAAATAACCCACTGTATAGATTTAGAAAAATTCCTGCTTTGAATGAAGACGGGGAATCTAACTTTGATTATGACTACGGTGTTGGATTTTCTACCAAATATTACATTGATATGAAATCAAGACTTGATTCTAACGAATGGCAAGCGAAGTACCAGCAAAATCCATTTATCCGTGAGGGACTTCTCTTCCCGGAAGATGAACTTAGATTATACAATGGCGTTCTCCCGGACGGAGATAGCAGAGTAGTTACTGCTTGTGACGTTGCGTGGGGCGGTGGAGATAGTCTCTCAATGCCTATTGGGCGTGAATATGAGAATGGAGATGTCTATATTTTTGACTGGGTTTTCAACAAAGGCACAAAGGAAACAACACTTCCTATAGTTGTTGGAAAAATCATGGGAAATGAAATTCGGCAGATTAATTTCGAAGCCAACAATGGTGGCGATATGTACAAAATGTACGTAGATGAAAAACTGAGAGATCAAAAATATAAATGTAGCTGTACCTCTAGCAGAGCACCGGGAAATATGGAAAAAATGGCAAAAATTATTGCATATTCTGATGATGTAAAAAGGAATTTTGTTTTTTTGGATGCTGAGCATAGAAACAAAGAGTATCAAGCAGCAATGGACGAACTTACATTTTTTGTTCAACTTGGAAAGAACACTCATGACGATTCCCCAGATTCGCTCACTCAGCTACAAATGTTTATTGAAAAAGGAAATGGAGCAGTTGTAAAAGCTGTTCAAAATCCTTTGTGGAGAAGATAATTATGGTAAATACATTGAACAAGCCAGAAGAAGTCGAGTTTAACGGAAAAACATATCGACTTATGGGAGCAAGAAAATACTATCTTTCTTCGTCTACTAAAAACGAAGAACGCAGACATGCAAAAGGACTTCATGTAGCCATATGGGAATTTTATCATCATCAAAAAGTACCAACAGAATGCTGCATCCATCACAAAGACGGAAATCCTTTTAATAATGATATTAATAACTTGGAATGTGTAAATAAGTCCAAACATTTTTCTGAACACTCTTTGAATAATTGGGAAAAACCTGAGTTTCGAAATCGTGGTATAAGAAATCTAAACAATATACGTGATAAAGCGTCTGAATGGCATAAATCTCCAGAAGGTTTGAGATGGCATCAGAAAAATAAAGAAAATTACTCTAAGCCAGTTGACATGTTTGATATGAGCGGGAATAGATTAAATTCTTTTGAGAGCTTGATTGATGCATCAAGAAAAACAGGAATATCGTATTCTGGCATTGCCAAATGCGCAAAAGGTAGGCTACAAACATCCGGTGGATTTATTTGGAAGTATAGTAACAATTGATTCTTTTGTGGAAGGAGATAATATGGATATAAAAGAATATCTGAATCAAATTCAACGATATGAAAAAGTCATAAATAACAAACTGGAAGAAATCGAACACTTAAAATTGCTTGCTACTAGCATTAGTGCTTCGACGTATGGCATTGAACGCGTTCAAACTTCTGGAAGCCAAGATAAAATAGGCGATACAATTGCAAAATTGGTGGATGCGCAGCGAGAACTAGCTGACAATGTGGTAGAGCTTATGGAGAAAAAACAGAAACTTATAGATGTTATAGAGTCTGTAAAAAATCCCCAGTATTATGATTTTTTGTATAAACGATACGTAGAGGGAAAAAAGCTAACTGTCATTGCAGATGAAATGGAATACAATGAAGAATATATTAAACAATTCCATGGAAAAGCCGTGAATTACGTAAAAGAAATGCTTAATTTTAAAAGTTAGCACCTTTTCTTACTGAATATAACTTTTCAGTTATGTATAATATATGATGAAAATGTATGAAGCATCGGGCAAAAACTCGGTGCTTTTTTCATGCCTAAAAAGGAGGTACGGGCAGTGGCAAGAAATAAGATGAATTATATTGACCTCTGCCATGGTGAATTTGGCAGAAAGGTAGCATATACCGGAGTAAGTAAAATTACACCAGAAAATGTACTGAAAGTGATTGCTGACACAATCGGTGTTCACAATAGAAACAGGACAATGATTGACTATCTGTACAGATATTACAAAGGTGACCAACCAATCTTATATCGGGAAAAGCTTGTGAGACCGGAAGTAAATAACAGAGTTGTCGAAAATCATGCTCTGGAAGTTGTCAAATTTAAGGCAGGACAAATATATGGAGAACCTATTCAGTATGTATGCAAAAAGAAAAAAGCAGATGAAAAGATAAATGAACAGGTTGATCTGCTAAATGATTATCTGGACGAAGCAAATGCGGATGCCCGAAATATTCAGCTTGGAATATACCAGAGTGCCGTAGGAACTGCGTATAAGGCAATTCTACGAGAAGACGATTGGACAAAAGGCAGTGATTTACCACCATTTAGAATTTTTATTCCGTATCCGGGAGATGTTTATATTGTTTATTCCAGAAACACAGGAAAAGCAATGCTATCTGTTCAAATACTGAAAGATGAAGAAAATCAGCAATATTACCTTTGCTATTCTTCAAATCAATATTTCAAGGTAAAGAATGGACAAGTAACTGTCAGCGGCATTAATGGCTTTGGCGGAATCCCAATTGTTGAATATCCGAACAACCACGACCGCTTATCTGATGTCGAAATTGCAATTACAGCATTTGATGCGATCAACAAGTATCAGTCGGATAGATTAAACGGTGTTGAACAGTTTGTTCAGGCATTCATGAAATTCAAAAACTGCGAAGTTGACGAGAATGAATTCCTAAAAATGGTTAAGCTTGGAGCAATATCTGTAAAAGATGCTGGAAACGGTGTTCAGTCAGATGTTGACTTGATGACTGCGGAATTAAACCAGTCGGAGAGCCAAGTTGCTAAAGACGACATTTACAATAATATGCTGATTGTGGAAGCAATGCCAAACCGCCAGAGTAATACCGGCGGTGATACTGGTAATGCAGTATATTTACGTAACGGATGGGATTTTGCAGAACGAGACGCAAAATTGGTAGAGGCATTTACGAAAGAAGCTGAAAAAACATCTGCCAGAATTATTTTGAATATTATCCGAAAAACTTCAATGGATGTAAATATCTCGACCAGAGACTTTGATGTAAAAATCACCAGAAACCCGACAGATAACATGCTTGTTAAGGCACAGGCACTTGATTATCTGTTCAAAAATAAAATTCATCCGCTTATTGCACTGATTACTTGCGGATTATTTAGTGATCCGCAAAAAGTATACGAAATGAGCTTGCCATATCTCGGAACTGTTTATCCTGAACTGGCAAACCCAGACGCAGAAATGAAGGAAGCGCAAGAATTGATTAAAGATTTTAGTCAGAAATCAATTCAAAATCAATCAGCAATAATTCCTTCCACTGATGAAGAATAAGCGTTTTTACATCAATTATTTAAGGAATCTTGGAAAACTGAGATTCCTTTTTTAATACTCAAAAATATTGCAACAGCCCGTGAGCGCAAATCGGGCACAGATCATGTGCGGAGCGAACCGTGTGAACAAAGTGTGTTGGTCTGGAAGAAAGGAGATTTCATGACAAGAGAACAGGCAAAACAGGTACTTATCGGTATGGGTGTTGAGGAACCGTCAGATGAACAAGTGACTAAATACCTTGATTCCGTTACAGGAGAAGTAAAAAAGGAAAAAGACAAAAACACTTCCCTTAAAGAAAAAGCTGATAAGGCAGAAGCACTGCAAAAAGAACTGGATGAGCTGAAACAGCAGAATATGACAGATGCTGAGAAAGCAGAACTGGAACGTCAGAAAGAAAAAGCTGCAAACGAGAAAAGAATTTCTGACCTTGAAACCGCACTGGCAAATTCTCAGAAAGAAGCTCTGACAGGAAAAATCACTTCTATTTTTGCTAATGCAGGAATGCAAGGTGATGTCTACGTAAGAGCAATCAAAGCGTTTTCAAATATGGATGCCGAAGATGCGCTCAAAGAAGCTCAGGCTTTTGTTGATGGAATTTCCGAGGTAAATAAAACAACTCTCGATACTGCAAAAGCTGCATGGGAAAAAGAAGCCCTTGAAAACACGCCTAATCCGGGCGGAGGAACAAATGGCGGCAAAAAGGAAGAAAAAAGTAAAGCAGAAAAATATTTAGAAAAATGCTTACCTTCCAAAGAAACAGAAAGCAAAACAATCGGCACAAATGCCCCGGTTGATTATTTATAAGAAAAGGAGATTAAATTATGGCTTTTATGAAAACCGAGCAGTATAAGTCCGCACCTAATATCCTTGAATCCGAGGTGGGATTAGTACTCAAAACTTACACAGCAGAACAGACAAATGCTGAAACAGTTGGAACTAAGAAAATTATCAAAGCAGGTTCTGTATATCCGACAAATGCAACAGGCGCAATCGGCATTGTATTTGAAGATGTTGATATGACAGATGATGCTAAGAGACCGATTTCTGTGATTGTTGCAGGGCGTGTTCTTGAGAAAAGGCTCCCAGTAACAGTTGATGAAACCGCAAAAACTGAACTTGAGAAATCAGGAATCGTTTTTGTAACTACAGAAGACCCAGTATTTTAAGGAGGTATGACAGATGCCATATAATGTTTTAGATACTATCACAGAAGAAGAAAGACTTAAGTTTTCCCAAAATTTTCCAGTACCGAGTGCTGGCATTCTGGACGTAATTTTCCCAAATGTAAAAACCCAGTTCTGGAAAGCAGAATATTACAGATTGATGAGCGGGCAGAACCTTCCTAAAGTAGCTTATGTTCATGCCCTTGATACAGAAGCACATATCGGTTCCAGGCCTGGATTCGAAAAAGTAATGACTGAGAAATTCCTGATTAAAGAGAAAATCAATCAGTCTGAAAAATTACAGGAAGCTATCGAAAATGGTGTCCCGGACGATGAATCTCTTACAAAATATGTTTTTGATGATGCAACAAGACTTTTCAATAGCGTATTTGAGAGAACAAAAGTTATGAAAGGTCAAATTCTTTCCACCGGAAAACTCAATATTAATGAGAACAGGGTGAAAATGGAAGTTGATTTTGGCGTTCCGTCCGAAGCGAAAGTAACACTTGCTGATTGGTCAAAACCAGATTCTGACATCATGGGAGATATTCAAAAGATGGTAGCAGTCGCAGAAGATAATGGATATGTAGTTAACAGAGCCGTTACTTCTAAGAAAATGATTGGATACATGAGAAACAATGAAGCAATGCAGACAGCAGTTCTAGGCGCAGCTAATAAGCGTCTTCTGACCAAACAGGAACTTGCAAATTTACTCATGCAGGAATTTGACATTGAAGTTGCCACATGCGAAGGAAAATTCAATTACGATAAAGCAGATGGAACTCTTGGAGTTT
>ERZ1034723.1032-NODE-1032-length-12825-cov-5.125294_pt1 | contig 12825 bp, 10 predicted proteins | sample MGYA00520637_ERZ1034723 | MGnify/ENA primary metagenome ERZ1034723 (study PRJEB33766, sample SAMN09781719) | gut metagenome | biome: gut microbiome | host: Homo sapiens | place: Madagascar | study: EMG produced TPA metagenomics assembly of the PRJNA485056 data... | reverse complement strand
TGCTTCTGCCCCTTCGGGGCGTGCTATTTATGAGTTTTGACACACCCTCCTCCTACGATTAGAACCGTTTGCTATTCAATTTGCCAAATATTTTAGTTTTGACACACCCTCCTGGTTCTGCAAAGATACAGATTATCCCTAAGACCCCTGCATTTCTGTTTGTAAAAGTTTGGTGAAAATATACTAAAAGCGCAGCATGAGTAGTGTTGTAGCTGATATTCAGCGACCGTACAGCAACCGCCGTCCAATCAGATTCCGTCCGCCGTCCGATCAGATTCCGTCCGCCGTCCGATCAGATTCCGTCCGCCGTCCAATCGGATTCCGTTCGCCGCCCGATCAGACGGCGTTCGGAGCACGATGACTTCCGCCGCACTTTTTTCCGACAAACACTTGCAATCGCTTGCGCAATGTTATAACTTTGTGCGCAGAAACACAAACAACAATATTATTAATAATCTAAACGAAAAACACAACTATGAGTATCAAGTACGAAATTCACGGCATCAAGAATGCCAAGGGCGAGGGAAAGGAACAGAAGTATGTACATCTATTTGCGCACGAACCGCAGTCGGACCATGCACTTGAGGACGACATCCAGGCAAGCTGCTCGCTCACGAAAGCCGACGTACGTGCGGCGTTCAGTGCCCTGCGCGACCATATGGTGCGAGCACTTGCCGGTGGCTCGCGCTTCCATCTCCCCGGCGTGGGCTACTTCTCGCTCTCCGTAGGTCTCGACGCTCCCGACGACCTGCCCTCTGACAAGATGCGCGCCGACTATATCCGTCTGCGCAACATCCGCTTCCGTCCCGAGCGCTCGTTGCTCGGCGAGGTGGGCAGCGGTGTCAGCTTCGAGCGCGCCGGCTTCTCCTCACGTTCGCGCCAGTACACCGAGGAGCAGATCCTCTTGCTCCTCCGCCACTATTTCGCCACCCACACCTGCCTCACCCGCCGCGACCTGCAGCGCATGGCAGGCTTGCGCGATAGTGCCGCAAAGAAATGGCTACGGCGTCTCACCGCCACCGGCGTGCTGCAGAAAGACGGCGCAAACAATGCGCCGGTGTATTTGTGGAGAGGGTAGTAGAAAGACTGGTTAGAACAACAATCTAAGGCTTTTTTTATTCTTTTGAAATAGAAGAATGTGGTTTGTCGGTTTAAATTAGTATCTTTGTAACATATTCCTATAATATATACTTATCGGAAGTTGCTTATGATTGATATACTACAATTATCTGAAGAAGATATAAAACTACGTTATATCACTCCGTCCATTATTGGTAAGGGATGGTCTGTTGATAATATAACTATGGAAACTAAGGTTAAACTTACTGATGGCAAGATTAACCTTAGGGGTAATTTGGTGTCACGTGGAAAAGCAAAATATGCTGACTATGTGCTCTACTACAATCGTGCAACACCGATTGCCATAGTGGAGGCTAAAGATGCAAATCATACAGTAACTCATGGACTGCAGCAGGCAAAAGAATATGCACAGATGATGGATGTTCCTTTTGCTTTCAGTTCGAACGGTATGGGTTATCAGGAATACGACTTCCTTACGGGCAAAGAACGTTATTTCTCAATGGACCAATTTCCTACGAAGGAGGATTTATATGCACGTTTCATCTCTGAAAGCAACGGCGGTGCCGGCTTGTCTGATAACCAAATGAAGGTTATCGACCAGCCTTTCTGTACGGGTCAGGACATATTTCCACCACGTTACTATCAGCGCAATGCCGTAAATAGAACGGTCAACTCTGTAGCGCAGGGCAAGAAGCGTCTCTTGCTTGTAATGGCAACGGGTACGGGCAAAACGTACACAGCTTTCCAGATAGTCTATCGACTTCTCAAAGCTGGTTTGGTAAAGAAAGTTCTTTACTTGGCAGATAGAAATGTGCTTGTAGACCAGTCTATCCTGCAGGACTTCAAGCCTTTGGACAAGACCATTCACAAGGTAAACTATCAGAAAGATAAAGGACCGGGAAACACTGCTTACGAGGTTTACTTTGCGCTTTATCAGCAGCTTATAGGTCAAGGCGGCAAGCAGCAATACAAAGAACTCTTTAAGTCAGAGTTCTTTGATATGGTTATTGTGGACGAGTGTCATAGAGGCAGTGCCAAGGATGATAGCAACTGGCGAGAAATACTCGATTACTTTGATGGTGCTATCCAGCTCGGTATGACAGCAACGCCTAAGGAGACTAAATACCAGTCGAGCATTGCCTATTTTGATGAACCAATATACACCTATAGCTTAAAGGAAGGTATCGAAGACGGTTTCCTTGCTCCGTTCAAGGTAGTAAACATAACAACGAACATTGGCGACGAGTGGAGACCTACGAAAGGGCAGAAAGACATCAATGGCAATCTTATAGAAGACCGCATCTATAACAATACGGACTACGATTATAACATCGTAATAGAAGACCGTATAAGAGAAGTGGCACATGAAATAACATGCTATCTGAAGAATACTGACCGCATGGCAAAGACTATTGTTTTCTGTGCTGACGAGGAGCATGCAGACAGAATGCGTACTGCTCTTGTAAACGAAAACTCTGATATGTGCAGAAAGAATTCTGACTACGTGGTGCGTATCACAGGAAGTGATCCGTATGGACAGTCAAAGCTTGCTCATTTCAGATCTGTAGCATCCAAATACCCCGTAATAGCAACAACCAGCAAACTTCTGTCTACAGGAGTAGACTGTAAGATGGTGAAACTCATTGTGCTTGACCAGCGAATCAACTCGATGACCGAGTTCAAGCAGATTATCGGTCGTGGTACAAGAATCAGAGAGAAGGACGGAAAGACCCATTTCACCATTATGGACTTCCGTAACATCACACGACTTTTTGCTGATCCTGATTGGGATGGTCCTATAGAGGTTGATGAAAGCTATGGCAAACAGAAGCCAAAGCCTTATCCTGAATACAAAGACGACCCGATAATAATTCATGAGCCAGACCCCAAACCGCGCCCCAATCCAAAGCCTATAGTTGATAAAGATGGTTGCAGGGTGGAGGTTATCAACAAAGTGGTGTCTGTGTATGACGCTAACGGAAAACTTCTGCGAACAGAAAGCATAACAGACTATACTCGGAAGAATATCAACGATACTTACGTAAATCTGGATGACTTCATAAACCATTGGAATGCGGCAGAAAAGAAAGCGGAAATAACCGACCTGATGCGTGAAAGCGGAATAGACCTTCAGGCTCTGAAGATAGAAAGAAACATGGAGGATGTTGACGACTTTGACTTTATCTGCCACATTGCTTATGGCAAGAAACCTTTAACAAGAAAGGAACGAGCAGAAAACGTGAAGAAACGTGATGTGTTCAACAGATATGGGGCAGAAGCCAGAAAGGTGCTCGAAGCACTGCTTGACAAGTATGCCAATGATGGCATATCACAGTTGGAGAACAGAATGGTATTAAAACTCGACCCGTTCCGCCAAATGGGATCTCCTGCAAACATAGCCAAACTGTTTGGCGGTAACAAGCAGTATTTCTCTGCGGTAAAGGAACTTGAAAACTTAATATATAACAATAGCATAGCATAACATAAAATAAAATATGGCACTTAACAACTTTGTAAAGAGCATACGCAACATCATGCGCAACGATGCTGGTATCAATGGAGATGCACAGCGCATTGAGCAGATAGCATGGATGTTGTTTCTTAAAGTATATGACGAGAAGGAAAACGATTGGGAGTTCAATGAGGACAATTACGTTTCGTTCATTCCTGAAGAGTGTCGTTGGCGCAACTGGGCTAAAGACAATGGCGATGGCGAAGCGCTGACAGGCGACAACCTCTTGAAATATGTGAATGATACGATATTCCCAACTCTCAAAGCACTGGAGGTTACGCCTTCAACACCGATGCGTAGTGCCATAGTTCGCACCACATTCCAGGATGCCAACCAGTATATGAAGGATGGCGTACTTCTGCGTCAAGTCATTAACGTTATCGACCAGCTTGACCTCGGAGATTATGAAGAGAGTCATGCTTTCGGAGATATCTACGAATCAATATTGAAGGAAATGCAGTCGGCAGGTTCAGCAGGCGAGTTTTATACACCGCGAGCTTTGACGGACTTCATGGCAGAAATCATCAACCCGAAAGTTGGTGAAAAGATGGCTGACTTTGCCTGCGGTACGGGTGGCTTTCTTGCAAGTTGGTTGAAAGCCCTTGATAAGAAGGTGCAGACAGCAGAAGACAAAGAGGAATATGCTGATTCTATCTATGGAATAGAGAAGAAACAGTTCCCTTATATGCTGTGCGTTACCAATATGCTCTTGCACGACATCGATTCTCCTAAAGTCATGCACGACAACTCTTTGACATGCGACGTGCTCAACTATACGGACGAAGATAAATTTGATGTTGTTCTTATGAATCCTCCTTATGGCGGAAGCGAGAAGAACGATATCAAACAGCACTTCCCGTCTGATTTGAGTTCAAGCGAAACGGCAGACCTCTTCATGGTTCTTATCATGTATCGTCTTGCTGCGAATGGTCGTGCAGCCGTTATCCTGCCAGACGGTTTCCTTTTTGGCGCTGATAATGCAAAGCTTGCCATCAAAGAGAAACTGCTTCGCGAGTTCAATCTTCATACTATCATTCGTTTGCCTGGTAGCATCTTTGCTCCATATACCAGCATTGCCACCAATATTCTCTTCTTTAACAACGAGAAGGCAGACGGAGCAGAAGAAGGATTCTGCACCAAGGACACCTGGTTCTATCGTCTTGATATGCCGGATGGCTACAAGCACTTCTCAAAGACCAAGCCAATGAGAGCTGAGCATTGTCAGCCTATTGTTGAATGGTGGAACAATCGTCAGGAAATAATAGATGCGGAAAACAACGACGAGAAGTCTCGTTGCTTTACCGCTCAGCAACTTATTGATATGGATTGCAATCTTGATCAGTGCAAGTTCCCAAAGGAAGAGGAAGAAATTCTGCCTCCTGCCGAACTGCTTGCCGACTATTTCAAGAAACGCAAGGCTCTTGACCATGAGATAGACAAGACATTGGCTGAGATACAGCGTATCTTGGGAATAGAGGTGAATGTCGAGGAATTGTAAAATGTGGAACGGCGTCCCACAAATGTGGATATTCGATATTGATTAAAGACAATGAACGGAAAGCAATTAAAGAACAGCATATTACAATGGGCGATACAGGGCAAGCTTGTACCGCAAGACCCTAATGACGAGCCTGCAAGCGTATTGCTTGAAAAGATTCGTCAAGAGAAGGAACGCTTGATAAAAGAGAAGAAAATCAAGCGCGATAAGAACGCTTCTATCATTTACCGTGGTGAGGACAATTCCTATTATGAGAAGATGCTTGCTACGGGAGAGGTGAAGTGCATTGATGAAGATATACCGTTTGAAATACCAGCAACATGGAATTGGGCAAGATTGTCAAACATAACCTCCATTTTGGGAGATGGCATTCACGGAACTCCCGAATACGATGCAACAGGAACTGTTTATTTTATCAATGGCAATAACCTAAGTAATGGAAGCATTGAGATTAAAGCCGACACAAAAAAAGTAAGTGAACAAGAGGCTGAAAAACATAAACGTCTGTTAAATTCTACAACAGTTTTAGTCTCTATAAATGGTACTTTAGGTAATGTTGCCTTTTATAATGGGGAAAATGTGATTTTAGGTAAAAGTGCTTGCTATTTCAACTTGATGGGTAACATTGACAAACAATATATCAAACATATATTGGAGACAGAATATTTTACTGAATACGCAAAAAATGTTGCAACTGGTAGTACAATAAAGAATGTTCCATTGGCAGGTATGAGAAATTTCTTGATACCGGTTCCACCTATTACCGAACAACATCGTATTATACTGGGAATGGTAAGGTTGTCACATTCTATAGATTGTTACAATGATGCCCAAACAAAACTTGATTTATTGAACAATGTTCTAAATGAAAAGTTGAAAAAGTCTGTATTGCAAGAAGCTATACAAGGAAAGCTTGTACCACAAATAGCGGAAGAGGGGACAGCACAAGAACTGCTTGAACAAATAAAAGCAGAGAAACAAAAACTCGTCAAGGGATGTAAACTAAAGAAGTCTGCCCTCAACGATTCTGTAATCCTCCGTGGTGACGATAACAAGTATTGGGAGAAGTCGGAAGATGGGGCAGTATGCGTTGATGAAGAAATACCATTTGAGATACCGTCAAATTGGGCATGGGTACGACTTGACGATATTTGCTCTTTTATACATAGAGGTAAATCGCCCAAATATAGCCCAATAAAGAAATATCCTGTTGTAGCTCAAAAATGCAATCAATGGGATGGATTTTCCATCGAGAAAGCGAAATTTATTGACCCACAGAGTATTTTATCATATAATGATGAGTATTTCTTGCAAGATAGAGATTTGATGTGGAACTCTACAGGACTGGGAACATTAGGTAGAATGGCTATATACTACACGATACTTAACCCTTATGAATTGGCTGTTGCTGACAGCCATGTTACTGTAATTCGTCCATATAAAACGTACATCGTTTCAGAATACCTCTACTACTATTTTGCAAGTAATACGGTTCAGTCTGTTATAGAAGACAAATCGGACGGCAGTACAAAGCAAAAGGAATTGGCAACAAAGACAGTAAAAGCCTATCTTGTTCCAATTCCACCATTTGCTGAACAACAACGTATAGTACAAAAGATTAAGTCTGTAACAAGTATTATGAGTTGATAGACGGTAGTCCTGTTTGTATTGACGAGTTTTTGCCGTTTCAAATACCCGAAACATGGGTTTGGTGCAAAGCCAAAGACTTGTTGGAAATACAAACAGGGGCTTCGTTCAAAAAAGAGCAAACAAACGCAAATAAAAAAGGCATTAGAATATTGCGCGGTGGAAACATTCTACCCAATAAGTATATATTCAAAGATGATGATGTCTATGTGTCAGAAGAGTTTGTCAATGCGAATACCATTCTAAAAAAGAACAGCATCATTACTCCTGCTGTAACCAGTTTGGAGAATATTGGTAAAATGGCAGTGATAGAAAAAGACTACAAAAATGTTAGTGCTGGTGGTTTTGTCTTCATCATTAGCCCATACATTCAAGACTTTAATCACTCCTTGTTACTTGCATATTTTCTTCAAAGTCCATTCTTAATTGAGGCTATGCGAGGAATAACTAAGAAGTCTGGTGCTGCTTTTTATAATCTGGGGAAAGAACGGCTGAAAGAGTTGTATTTACCACTGCCTCCAATGGCAGAACAAGGAAGAATAGTAGGCAAAATTAATGAGGTTTTATCAAGTATTATGAGCAGATAGGAAGCGAAGTAACTGAGATTGAGCTTCCTTTTGACTTTCCAAGTTCTTGGTCTATTGCTCGGTTAAATGCAGTTTGCCAACTTACAGACGGCTTGAAAACCACTGGCAAGCAATGCTTATTAGATGCAAAATACTTACGTGGTAAAAGTTCTGAAACTATCGTAGAACAAGGTAAACTTGTATATAAAGGTGACAATATAATGCTTGTGGACGGTGAAAACTCTGGTGAAGTTTTCATCGTTCCACAAGATGGTTATATGGGTAGTACGTTCAAGCAATTATGGATAAGTTCCTCTATGTACAAACCTTTTGTCCTGGCTTTTATACAATTTTATAAGGATACTTTGCGCAATTCAAAGAAAGGTGCTGCTATTCCACACCTCAACAAGGAGCTTTTCTATGGTCTTATAATTGGCATTCCACCATTTCAAGAGCAGAAAAGAATAGTCCAAAAGACAGAGGAGTCATCGCAATTGCTCAAATAGTTTTTCTATTTGAGCAACAATGCGTTGTTGCTCTTTTTGAGTAGGCAAAGGAAATAGTTTGTCTTCCAAGTAACCCACAACAATACGTTGTTGATTAGCAGTGCCCTTAAACGTTGCTTCATCTATGAAATACGGAGACTCTAAGAAATACAACAGATACCACCTATCTATTGTATTTCCATAGGGTCTCAATACCTTTAATTCTGTTGTTCCTGCCCCAATTCCATTGGGTAAGTCATGGAAAATTGCAGACTTCCTGTTTTGAAAGCATGGCGTGATTTTTGCAAAAGCAACATCACCATTCGCAAAATGAGTAAATCCTTTTTTGATAGATCCCCATTTGGCAGTATCAAAAGTAAAGTCTGATTTATAGCCAGCACTAATTTTCTCCATAGGAACAAAAGCTGCCAACTTCTCATCTTCGGCTTCATTCTTTGGGCTTAATTGGAAAACATCACGAATCCTTACCCATTGCCAAGTTTCAGGAATTACAAATGGTATTTGTTCCGTTATATCCAAGCATTTTTTACCTATCTGCTCATAATACTTGTTATCGTCACCACGGAAGATAACAGAATCGTTGAGGGCAGACTTCTTTAGTTTACCTTCCTTGACGAGTTTTTGTTTCTCTGTCTTTATCTCTTCAAGCAATTCTTGGGCTGTACCTTCTTCAGCAATTTGAGGCACAAGTTTACCTTGTATAGCTTCTTGAAGAATGGATTTTTTGAGAGCGTCTTTTATGTTTGCATCAAGAATATCTTTTTTATTTTGCGATAGCTCATATTTTTCAACGTATGGTAAAACACAATCTATTCCACAAACAATTCTTTTTTGTTCGTCTATTGGCGGAATCGGAATCAAGCGTGGTTTCATATTCTCCATAGAAACATGAATCATCGTACTTCCTGTTGTTGATGTTTTTACCTGTGTTTTATCAAACAAAAAGAAATAAAACAAGTATTCTCTAAACAGAACTCTTGTGTCAAACTTGACATTCCAAATGTGATAATGGAAAATTGTTTTATCACCAGTCCAAATTTGAGGACCAAAAGAAGCAGACCATGCATAAAGCAAGTCACCATTATAGCAATACTTGTCTTCTGGCAATTCTAAGTCAGAATAATACCATTGGTTATTTGTAAAGAAATTACCAACACGAAGAACTTGGTATTTTCCCTTTGATAATAGTTCTTCCTTTTTATATGCCCGACCATTCACAAAAGTTATGACATCTTGCATTCTGCACCATTCCCACCCCTGTGGTATCTCAAATGGCACCTCCTCATCAATGCACTTCACCTCCCCCGTAGCAAGCATCTTCTCATAATAGGAATTGTCCTCACCACGGTAGATAATGGATGCGTTCTTGTCACGCTTGATTTTCTTCTCCTTGATCAAGCGTTCTTTCTCTTGACGAATCTTTTCAAGCAATACGCTTGCTGGTTCGTCATTAGGGTCTTGCGGTACAAGTTTTCCCTGTATCGCCCATTGTAATATGCTATTCTTTAATTGCTTTCCGTTCATTGTAATTTTCTTTCGTTAGAAATCATTGTCCTTATTCTTCTGCTTCAAGAAGAACTGATAAAGTTTCTTGCCTATTTTATCTTTGGCAAATGCCCTCTCATGCTCAATAGGTATGGTAGATAACCTTATCTTAGCCACGCCTTTTTTCAACAACTCAAATTGTTGTGGACTTATCTTGAATTGAGCTGTAGAACTGATTTCTGTCACTGGAAGGACTATATTGCCAGAAACAATACCTGCCGTTTCAGAGCCGCTACCAATCTGAGAACCATAAAGTTTAATAACTTCACCATCGAATGTTTTCAACAACATGGTTGATTCTTTCAGGAAATTCAGTCTGTCTGACCTTACGGTTGCGATAATGTAATATGCCGTATCTTGTTTTGCAACGCTATATTTCATGTTGCATCCATCGGCTGCCAAAGGTCGATATGTATATCCAACCGTTTGTGCATTTATATTGATACTGCACATAGTCAGTACAATAGACAAAATGATTTGTATTCCAATATTACTTTTCATAATTATGCTATAAAACCGAAATGTCCTTATTTTATTGTTGTTACTCTGCTTCGTCCAACAGCTTGTCAAGTTGCGCTTGCAGTTCTTCACGCTTTGGCAAATAGAGTTGGTAACGTGCCACAAACAATTGATTGGTTATACCCTCCAAGGCATATTCCATCAGAAGTTCGTCTTTTCTTGCTCCCAAAACTATGCCAATGGGTGGATTATCGTCAGGTTGACATACTTCTGTTTTGAAATAGTTCAAGTAGAGGTTCATCTGCCCAATATCACCATGCTTTATCTCTGCTCGCTTCAAATCAATCAACACATAGCATTTCAAGATACAGTGGTAGAACACCAAATCCACCTTGAACTGTCGGCTTCCTATCTGCATGGAGTATTGTCTGCCCACAAATGCAAAACCACGTCCCATTTCCAAAAGGAACTGCTCCATGTGGTCTTTCAGAGCCTTTTCCAAGTCACCCTCCTTATAGCGTTTCTGTTTGGGAAGTCCTGCAAATTCAAGCACGAAAGGGTCACGGATGATGTCTTGCGGAGTTTGTACTTGATGCCCCTCGTTAGCCAAAGCAAGAACTCCAGCCTTATCTGTACTTAGTGCAAGTCGCTGAAACAGACAGCTCTTCATCTGTCTTTTCAGTTCCCTAACTTTCCAACATTCCTTGATGGATTCCTTATAATAGAACTGCATTTCAAGTGCATTATCACACTTCAACAGTTCATAGTAATGGCTCCATGTCAATTTGTGGGACAGTGTCCCACATTTTGGGAATGCCAAGTATAACTTACGCATATAGGTAAGGTTTGTTCGGTTAAAACCTTTTCCATTTCTTGCTGTCAAATCCTTTGCAAGGTTTACAAGTAACCTTTTACCATATTCAGCTCTTTGTTTACCACCCTGTTCAAATTCAACGATATACTTTCCAGTTTGCCAGTTGGCATCAAGCAATTCCGTATTGACCGCAGCAATGGCTTTTGACTTCGCCTCACCCCATAGCGTGGTTATGTTGTCTATCAACTTCTGATAGGCAGCATCATTTATGTTTGTCAAACCTTTATTCTCCATGCCAATCTTTTAGATTTGTGGAACACCGTTCCACATTTTACAATTCGTCCACATTTACATTTATGCCCAAGATACGCTGTATCTCTGCCAATGTCTTATCAATCTCATGATCAAGAGCCTTGCGCTTCTTGAAATAGTCGGCAAGCAGTTCGGCAGGAGGCAAGATTTCTTCATCCTCTTTCGGGAACTTGCACAAGTCGAAGTTGCAATCGGTGGCGATAAGGTCTTCAACCGAATAGCAACGAGATTTCTCGTCACCATCAGCAATAATAATCTCCTTACGGTCGTTCCACCACTCACGGATTGGGTCGCAATGTTCCGACTTCATGGATTTTGTCTTGGAGAAATGCTTGTAACCCTCTGGCATATCCAAACGGTAGAACCACGTTTCCTTTGTATAATAACCTTCAGGAGCACCCTCCGCACTGGTATTGTCGAAGAACAAAATGTTCGTGGCAATCGAAGTGTAAGGTGCAAAGATACTGCCAGGCAAACGGATAATGGTATGCAAGTTGAAATCTCTGAGTAGCTTGGTCTTGATGGCTATCTTTGTGTTGTCCGCTCCAAACAAAAAACCGTCTGGGACAATGACCGCTGCACGACCATTCTTCTTCAGTCGGTACATGATGAGAACCATGAACAAGTCTGCAGTCTCGCTACTGCGCATATCAGAAGGGAAATGTGACTTGACATCCGACTTCTCGTTTCCACCGTATGGTGGGTTCATCAACACAACATCAAACTTGTCGCCGTCTGTATAGTTGAGCACATCTTTTGTAAGCGAGTTGTCGTGATATACCAATGGCGTATCAATACCATGCAGCAATAGGTTTGTCACACATAGCATATACGGGAATTGTTTCTTTTCTATTCCAAATACAGACTGATTGTACTCTTTGCGGTCTTCAGCAGTCTTTACCTTCTTGTCCAATTCACCCAACCAACTTGTGATGAAGCCGCCCGTACCACAGGCGAAGTCTGCCATCTTTTCGCCAATCTGCGGGTTGACAATCTCTGCCATAAACTCGGTCAAGGCTCTTGTGGTGTAGAACTCACCAGAGGAACCAGCTGACTGCATTTCTTTGAGGATAGTTTCGTATATCTCACCGAAAGCATGACTTTCCTCATAGTCACCAAGGTTTAAACCGTCAATCACATTCAGCACTTGACGAAGTTGAACTCCATCTTTCATATATTGGTTGGCATCCTCAAATGTGGTCTTTACAATCGCCTGACGGATAGGGGTAGTTGGTGTTATCTCTATGTTTTTGAGTTCCACAAACAAAGTGTTGTTGACAAACGAAAGCAGCTCATCACCAGTCAAGGCATTACCGCTTCCATCGTCATGCGCCCAGTTGCGCCAACGGCATTCTTCTGGAATAATAGACTTGTAATCATCATCGTCCAACTCCCAATCATTCTCTTTCTCGTCATAGACTTTCAAGAACAGCATCCACGCCATTTGTTCTATGCGTTGCGCATCACCGTTGATACCGGCATCATTGCGCATTATATTGCGTACTCGTTTTACGAAATTTGATAAACTCATATTTTGTTTCTATTTTTATGCTATATTATATATACATTGTTCCAGTTCCTTTACGGCATCAAGATAGCCTTGCTTGCCACCAAAGAACTTCACGATGTTTGCCTTTGAACCCAATTTGCGGAATGGGTCATTTTCAAGCACAGTAAGGCTTTCCAATTCAGACACACCTTCCTTGGTGTACTTATCCAACAAGGCTTCAAGCACAAGTCGTGCCTGTTCACCATACTTGCTGAATATGTCTCGTTTCTTCACTTGTTCGGCACGTTCATGTCGTGTAAGTGTTTTCTTGCCGTAGGCTATATGGCAGATGAAATCGAAATCATCAACATCGTCCATATCTTGGTCATGCTTCAAC
>ERZ1034723.1031-NODE-1031-length-12833-cov-4.496400_pt1 | contig 12833 bp, 22 predicted proteins | sample MGYA00520637_ERZ1034723 | MGnify/ENA primary metagenome ERZ1034723 (study PRJEB33766, sample SAMN09781719) | gut metagenome | biome: gut microbiome | host: Homo sapiens | place: Madagascar | study: EMG produced TPA metagenomics assembly of the PRJNA485056 data... | reverse complement strand
ATACACAGTTATAACAGAATTTCCATACCAATACTCTATTAATGCAACACCGGTGTTAGAATGTATTAAATAATCTTTATACTTAAAAGACAAATTTATTGCTGACATGTTCGTAGCAGCAGTTAAAAAACAATTTATGGAGGGCTTGACGATGAAATTATTGGAAGAAAAAATTGTTAATGACGGTGTTATCAAAAGCGGTAATGTCCTGAAGGTTGACAGCTTTTTAAATCATCAGATTGATGTGCCGTTTGTTGCGGAGCTTGGTAAAGAATTAAAGCGCTTGTTTGCAGACAGGGATATTACTAAAATCCTGACTATTGAAGCATCAGGTATCGGTATTGCCTGCGTTGCGGCAATGTATTTTGGCGTTCCGGTAGTGTTTGCCAAGAAATCCAGCGGCAGCAATATGGATAAGGATGTTTACTTCACTCAAATTTATTCCTATACCCATAGCAAAACAAACGACGTTGTTGTTTCCAAAAGATTCCTGTCCAAAACAGACCATGTGCTGATTATTGATGACTTCCTGGCTAACGGTTGTGCACTGGAAGGACTTATCGATATTGTACGTCAGTCCGGTGCTACTGTTGAGGGCGTTGGCGTTGCTGTAGAAAAAGGCTTCCAGGGCGGCGGCGACAAGCTGCGCAAAGCCGGCTACAACCTGCATTCCTTAGCTATTATTGATAAGATGGATGCCAAAACCAACACAGTAGTGTTTAGACATGAGGAAGCGTAATGAGCGAAAAACAATATAGTGATCCGATATACGACTTAGACGGAAAAATATCTGTAAGCAAAGCGATTCCCTTCGGCCTGCAGCATATTCTGGCGATGTTCGTAGCGAATATCGCTCCGATTCTGATTGTAGCCGGCGTGGTAAAAATGCCGGTAGAACAGAGCGGTGCGCTGGTGCAGTCGGCAATGCTGGTAGCAGGCATCGGTACGCTGATTCAACTTTATCCAATATGGCGCGTGGGCAGCGGGTTGCCTATCGTTATGGGCATCAGCTTCACCTTTGTATCCATCGCCTGTGTTATCGGTGCTAAGTACGGTTACGGCGGCGTTATGGGTGCGGTACTGGTTGGCGGCTTGCTGGAAGGCTTTTTAGGCCTGGGAGCAAAATATTGGCGCCGTCTGATTCCGCCGATTGTTGCTGCTACCGTTGTTACATCCATCGGTTTCTCTTTGCTGGCGGTAGGTGCCAATTCCTTCGGCGGCGGCTTCGGTAACCCAAACTTCGGTGATGCTCCTTATATTATTGTAGGTACGATTACTTTGGTAAGCTGCATTGCCTACAATATTTTCGCCAAATCCTTTTACAAGCAGCTTTCCGTGCTTTTTGGTTTGATTGTCGGCTATGTAGTTGCTTATTTTATGGGCATGGTAAACATGAGCAAGCTCGCTGAGGTTAAGCTGATTGCTATTCCTCAGCTGATGCCTTTTACCATGGAATTCCATCCTGATGCAATTTTTGCATTCTTTTTGATATTTCTGGTTTCCGCTACCGAAACCATCGGTGATACCTCTGCCATGACTGCTATCGGTCTGCGCCGTGATGTTAAAGAGAAAGAAATTTCCGGCTCCATTGTCTGCGATGGTCTGGTAAGCAGCTTGTCTTCTGTTTTCGGTTGCTTGCCCATCACCTCCTTCAGCCAGAACGTAGGCCTGATTGCTATGACGAAGGTTGTTAACCGTTTTGCTATCATGACAGGCGCTGTTATTATGATTATGGCAGGCCTGTTCCCGGCGCTGGGCGTGCTGTTGGCATCCCTGCCGGAGGCTGTTTTGGGCGGTTGCACCTTGATGATGTTCGGTTCTATCGTAGTCAGCGGCGTGCAGATGATTGCCAACTGCGGCTACAATTCCCGTAATGTAACGATTGCTTCTCTGGCACTCAGCATCGGTATCGGCTTTACTCAGACACCGGCAATTTTTAAGATTTTCCCGGATCTGATTAAGAATGTTTTTGCAGAAAACTGTGTAGCCGTAGTTTTTATCGTGGCTATGGTGTTAAATATCATTCTGCCTAAAGAGGAAGAAGAATAGCGATACGTGTTTTAAAATAAAGAGGGGTTACGAATGAAGATTATTGATGCCCATATGCATTATTACAATGTTGATGGTTTTGTGCAGGTTGCAGCCAATGCAGGTTATGAAAATACAGCGGCCTGCTGGCAGAAAATATGCGAAGAAAACAATATCGTTTTTTCCGTAGCTATGGGCAACACTAATTATACGTCTTCGAAATACGGTGGTGTTACACCGCGTATGATTGACCTTGCAGCGCCTTTTGACGAGGCGCATTACAATCAACCGCAGAACATGGGTTACTGCATGGGTGTAAACAGCGAGGCTATTACCGAAGCAAATGCGGAAAAAACAGCGCAGGAATTTGAACGCTTCATTAAGGACCCGCATTGTCTGGGCATTAAGCTCTATCCCGGTTATAATGCTGTCTATGTCAACGATAAAAGGCATTGGCCGCTGTTTGAACTGGCGCGTGCTTATAATGTGCCCGTAGCAATTCACACAGGCGATACAGCCTGGCCCAGCGGTCTTTTGAAATATTCGCATCCGCTGACTGTTGATGAAGCGGCAGTGGCGTTTCCCGACGTTACCTTTGTTATAGCGCACTGTGGTTGCCCATGGTTTGCCGATGCGGCGGAGGTGGCCTGCAAGAACGCCAACGTATGTATTGACCTTTCCGGTCTGGTGGAGGGCAATCCTAAACCGCTGATGCTGCTCGAAAGACAGCGTGGCTTTTTGCGTCAGCTGCATACCTGGCTGAATTATCTTGGCAATTATGAAAAAATCATGTATGGCAGTGACTGGCCGCTGGTAAATATTCCCCTGTATATCTGGATGATCAGCCATGTTGTTCCAGAATGCTATCACGAGGATGTATTTTATAACAATGCAGTAAGGATTTACAGTAAAATCGGCAAGCTGCTGGAAAAGTGCGGAGGTTGAGATGGGACAGCCTGATATCAAAGAAATAGAAGCAGGTCTTAAGGATTGGGACTTTGTGCGCAATCTGCCTGCTGCTATAGGTGATTATACCCTTGTGCCGGGCTCCGGCATCGACGGACAGATTTTGAATATTGCAGCCTATGTGGACGAAGCGTCGCACTGTCGTCTTGATTTGACTTATACAAAAGAAACCTTTGACTATGTGCCGGTAAAAACCGTTGGCTTGCACACGTTTCGTGATGTGCGTTTCTTTTGCCGTGACCGCGAGCACTTTGCCGACATGATGGGCAAGAGCCTGCCGGATATTCTGGCCAGCATGGACAAGAAAACCGTGCATAAGCTGCCGTATGAAGCGAAAGCGCTGCATTTTGAGCAGTGGGACTACTGGCGCTCGCTGCCTGCTCAGGTAGGCGATTATGAGCTGTATATTACGCCCGATAATCCCTTGCCTTATATCAATGGTTCCTTTATCTTTTTGGATTATACTGATTTTAAGCATGGCAATCAGATATACTTTTCCTATAATATTTTCCGTGATGAGCTGTTTGCGGAAATGCGCAAGAATCATCTGCCCTTGACCACAGACGCTTTTGACGTGCTGGGCAACGTGCCGGCAGAGGATAAGCTGCAGGCGTTGCAGGTGCATATGGAAGCAAATTTAATGGCTACATTGGAAAATTTAAAAAAAGTATAAAAAGCTGTTGACAAAACAAGGTCAAGCCTGTATAATATAATTCGTAGTTGATTGGCCCGGTGGTTCAGTTGGTTAGAATGCCGCCCTGTCACGGCGGAGGTCGTGGGTTCGAGTCCCATCCGGGTCGCCATTACGCCTCGGTAGCTCAGTTGGTAGAGCAAAGGACTGAAAATCCTTGTGTCCACAGTTCGATTCTGTGCTGAGGCACCATATTGCGGAAATAGCTCAGTGGTAGAGCACCTCCTTGCCAAGGAGGGGGTCGCGAGTTCGAATCTCGTTTTCCGCTCCACCTTTTAAGGCGACATAGCCAAGCGGTAAGGCAGAGGTCTGCAAAACCTTTATCCCCAGTTCGATTCTGGGTGTCGCCTCCATTTTTATTTCTTAAAAGGTGTTAAGTAGTTATGTCTGCCGCGGTGGCGGAACTGGCAGACGCAAGGGACTTAAAATCCCTCGGGTAGTGATACCCGTACCGGTTCGATTCCGGTCCGCGGCACCAAATAAGCGCAAACATTTTGCGTTGATAAGGTGATTTTCAGCACTTTATCGGTGATGGTTACATGGTCAACGAGCAAGTCTACAGCTTGTTGGACATAGTAACTATTTTTTTTCACAAAAATTTCATCTTTCATAGCTGCCAGTATGGCGGCTATTTTTTGTTTACTGAGAAGTTTTGCGGGTTTCACAGAAGTTTCACAAATAGATTTGTTAATTTCTCTGAGCTCTGCTTTGATTTGGTTCAGGCGCTGGCGATCAAATTTATCTGCGTTGCCTTCTTCAAAAATTTTGTAGAGGTTATTTAATTTTTTCTCGGCAACAGCTTTGCGCTGCATCAGTGTAGCCTGGCTGCCTGCCTGTTCCTTCTGCTCTGCCTCATATGCATCTACGATAGCATCTGCAATCCTGCGCATACCGCCAACGGTAAAGACAACGCGCTCCAGTATCTGCAGTACCCAGTGCTCTAAAATTTCTGCACGTATCATTTTTTGCGGGCATTTAGAGGTAGGAGTCTGCTCCTTGCGCGTGCATCCGTAATAACAGTAGCGCTTGCGGATGCGGTGGCCAACCATGGCGCTGCCGCAGTGGCCACAGAAAACCTTGCCGGACAGCAGGTATTTCTCCTTGGCGGTGTAGCTGGCTGCACGATGCCGGTTCCGGTCCATCTTGGCACGGACGAGTGCCCAATCATCTTTACTGATAATAGCAGGGAAAGCATTTTCAATAGAAATAAAATCTTCCGGGCGCTCTGCAGCATGACTGTTGCGGCCGCCTTTTTTACGAGGTATTTTATTAAATGTATAGGTGCCGATATACTTCTCATTACAGAGAATATCATGCAGGCTGTTCTTGGCGAAGGCTTTGCCGGCTTTGGTGGTATATCCCTTGGCGCTGAGCTCCCTGCAGATGGCAGCATAGCCATAACCGTTAAGATACAGCTCAAATATCAGGCGCACGGCAGCTGCCTCCTGCTCATCGATGACATATTTTTTGTCCACAATCTTATACCCAAGCGGTGGACAACCTCCGTTAAAGAGTGCTTTATAAGCGTTTTCATTAAGGCCCTTCTTAGTCTCCTTGGCCAGGTTCCTTGAATAATAGGCTGCCATACCTACCATCATCGTTTCCATCATCTGGCCTTCCGGTGAAAGTGCATCGATGGGCTGGGCGGCGTATTCGTACTGGATGCCTAGCTTCTCCAGCTTATCCTTAAAGGTAAAATAATTCAGCTCGTTGCGCGAATTTCTGTCAATCTTATGGAAGATGATAACATCAAATTTATCTTCCATGGCATCGGCCAACATCTGGTTGTAAGCGTCACGCTTGGTAACGTCGCGTCCGCTCTTTGCTTCATCGGCGTATGTGTCGACAACGATGTAGCCTTTGTTTTTGGCATAGGCCTTGCAGGCGCGGACCTGCGCGTCAATAGACTCTTCGCGCTGCATGTCGCTGCTGAAGCGCGCGTAAATAACTGCTCTTTGCATAGAGTCATCTCCTTTATTTTTTACATTTAAATGAAATATTGATGTCTAAAGATACAAATTTTTTCTGGCGCTTTAGCCAACGACATAATGGAACGCACCATAATAGTGCAATAAGAGAAACGGCGAAGTATGGCAAGTATTTCTTATACCATATATAGTCTTGCGTTTTTAAATAAGCATAACGCTTTTCTTGAATGCTAGTAATAAACTTTTCTTTTTCTTGGTCGGGAATGAGATATACCGTTCCATTATCGCTGACAGCCTTTATATTAAATTTCCAAAATAACTCAGGTTGCTCTGCAAGTTTGCCATAGTAAACAAAAATAATGTCATCACTATTATTAAGGTTAGCTTCGGTGACTGCTCCTATAAATTCATTTGGGACGTTTGATGTTATGGAAAAAACATAACTATTACCGCTTACTTTAGCTCTGATAACTCCATAGCGTTTATAATAATCTAGCCATTCATTCTTGTATAACTTAATCCAAGAAATATTGTGAGTATGAGAGTTCTTTAATTTATGTGACAGCCAAGCGTCTTCAAGCGTCGATGTTAAATTTAAATCTGTTTCAATATATGCAGATATAGGCGATGGAGTAATATCACGCCTCATCAAAGAATTATACTTGCCGATAAGACTGTCTAAGTAAATATTGCCAGTAAAAGCTAACAATAAAATAACGATTGACAAAATCAAACTACGTTTCATATAACACTCCTGTTCTGCAGATGCTATCTTTTAATTCTTATAATTAAGATGCTCCACTCCTATTTTAACCAAACTAAAGAAGGCCATCGTCTTACAATAAGACGATGGCCTTCAACCGGTCGCAAGCGATACCGGTGTATCTAGTGTCTTATTGTAACCTATAAGTAAAGTTCCGTCAACGTATTTAAATTAAAGGACGTTAAACTTGCAGCTTTATTATCCTAAATTCTGCTCTTCTTTTTCAGCGGACTGCTCTTGCTTATACAACATAAAATCAATCTGGTTATCAATAACCAATTTACCGTCAGCGTTAAGCTGGCGGTATTTTTTTATCATTGATTTTTCCTGATCAGTTAATTGAATTGCCGGTACTGGTGGTTCGGAAACACTTTGCATCAATAACTCGTTTATGGATACCCCTAAATAATTAGCTAGTTTTTCGACTTTATCCATACGCGGGTATTTCTTTCCATTTAACCAATCTGACACAGTGGCTTGTCGAAAACTTAAATCTTTAACTAAATCGCTTTGAGTTTTATTTCGCTTCTGCATAATGTTTTTTAGATTTTGAGCGAATTTTAATTTAATATCCTCTATTGGCATAAATATCACCTCGGTTATATTATACACAAAAGCGTAAAAAAATCAACATCATGCGGAAAAAATATCGCTTTAAGTATTGACACAACGCTTAAAGCGATATAGAATATAATCAAGGTGGTGATATAAAATGAGAGTAACATTAGAAGCTGCAAGAAGGAATGCGGGATTCAGTCAAAAAGAAGCTGCGAAAGAACTTAATATTTCTCGTGATAGCTTGCGCTTTTATGAGCAGTACAAGAAATCTCCCAGGATTGATTTAGCTATCAAGATGGCGCAACTTTACAGATGCACGTTAGGTGACATTATTTTTTTAAAAGAAAATATCGCTTAAAGCGATAAATGGCCATTATTACAATGAGCACATAGCTGCAAGGAGGTGGCAAGATGAAACTTGAGCTTAATTATGATGAGGTTTCGACCATTTGCCGTGCTTTACTGATTAAGGCTGAGGAAGCGGCAAACGGAGCGCTGGAATGCGCAAAGTGGGGTGACATGGATAGTGCTGCTAAGTTTTGGCGAGAAAGAGCCGAAGCCTACAGAAAGACCTACGAGGCTGTAGCGGCTCAGCTTGAGCAGGTTGACAAGGAATACGAGCAGGCGGCTGCTGCGCTGAAGGAAGAAGCTGGCGTATGACAAGAGAAGAGCTGCGGAGGATAGAGGTTATAATAATGCCTCCAATCAAACAGGCTAAAGAACCTTCAATAAAAGAAAAGCTTCACTTCTGGTGGGCAGAAGAAAAGCTTTTCATAGAAGATTGGACAATTATTTTGGCAAAATCATTTGTCTTAGCTACTGTAATTCACGTTCTGAGTTATATAACAGTATACTATTTGCGTCAAGTCCTGCCTTCTTAAAAAGCAAGTCATGAGCTTCTTGGGCGGTTTGGATATAACGCGTCTGAAACTCTTCAATAACAAGAGGCTGACGCATTGAAATAAGTTTTCGTACAGCAGCTATGGTACGGAAATGCTTCATTAGTACAGAAAAATCTTTGTAAGATAATTCCTTGGCCAGAAAAGATTTATTCTTATTCCAATCATCATCAGTTGAGGAAAGTAACATTTTTGAAGATATTGCATCAAAATGTTCTAACCAATAAAGATGATTATTTACTTCAAAGAAGAGAAGAAGAGATAAAGACTTTAATTGGTTATGGGTTTTACGAAGTTCTAGCAACCAGCCTATAAGCAAAGTAAAAGCAGCTGCAAATAAGCCGCTGCATAGGTTAGACATTAAACTGTCCATAATATCACCTCCGTTCTGTAATACCTATTATAGCACGGAGCAAGAAAAAGGAAGTAAAAGCCATGATGATGATGAAAACAAAGAAAGTAAAGCTGTACGGTGAGAAGCTGCGCAAACTGAATACAGCTATCCATGAGCGTGACGGCAACTGCTGCATCATCTGCGGCAGATACGTAGACCCGGGAGAAAAATTTCACCACGAGCCCTGCGGCGCACTGAAGAGTGATGAAATCTCCCAAGGCGTAACCTTGTGCTACGACTGCCATCAGGAACGTCACTGCGGCGCTGGCAGCAGAGTTGTAAAGGAACAAATCAAAGAATACCTGCAAGGGTTATATGGAGAGGCATGAATATGAACAGGCTTGAAGATTATGACTGCATCACGGAAAACGAGAATGCAGTCAAGGATATGGACTGGTGGGCCGGCCCGTTTGGCAAGATGGCGCTGGAGATTGCCAGAGAGCGCGGCCTGCTGGATGAGGAGGAAGGAAAATGTGCAAAGCAAAGCGCATGACGTGCGCCGAACTGGAAGATAAGATTATTGACCATGCGAAGCGCTGTAAAAAATACAAGCCTAACGCAGCAATAAGAGAACATGAGGCTAGTATGAAATACGAGCGCCTGATGCGTGAACGCCGGGCACAGCTGGCACGTGAAGCTGATGAAAGAATGAAGGCCAGCACTGCCTATGCACTGCGCTTCATCTTTAAGGAGAGATACAAGAATGGCCAATGAAAAAACTGTTGTCTGGTATCGTCCAGGTAAACCGGTAAAGGCTGTGCGCGTTGAGCTTACTTTGGCCAATATGCAGAAGCTGGTGGGTGGCAAGATACAGATCGTACCGCTGGAAGCTAAAGGCAGCAGCCCTGAATATACGCTGATATGTAATGAGGACGGCAAAAACAAATATCACAATGACGCTTTGTTCCCCCTGCTGAACAATAATGGCAATATCGTAGACGTTATATTCGGCCCCTGCTTTATCGCCGGTAAGCTGATGACCGATGAGGACGGCGAAGAAACATTTATCGACCTGCTGCGTGAAGACTATCTGAGAATAGTCCGCCGCTTTGGGAAAGGAGCTGTGAAGAATGAGAAGAAGGAAACTGCGGAAACTGAGGCTGCTGACCTTAGGCAGCTTACTGCTTGCCGTAATATGCTTGCTAGATTACGGGCCCGCAAGAATGGTAAGTGCAGCTTATCAGATGGTTAAAGGTCCGGAAATAACCGAGATTGTTGTTCCTTACCATGTATTGGAAGAAGGAGATACTTTGGAAGGAATCTGCTGCAGATTAAAAGATGAATACGGCGATAAGCGCGACTGGCGCGAAATTGCTTTTTATATCTGCAAGGATAACAACAAGAAAGACGGCTGGGTATACCTCGGGGAAAAAATCAATGTGCGCCTGCATGTTCCGGTCGAAATAAAATAAAAAAGCCGCCTGCAGAAGGGCAGGCGGCATGGGATGTATGAAAGTTACCAGCATCCATACATCCCTATTTTAGCATATAAGAGTGATGAGAACAAGGAGGAAAAAGAATGGATTATGACGTCAAATTTGTTGAATACAAAGGCGGCAACATTAAAGTAAGTTATACCGTCACTCCACTTAACTCACATGAGGAAGCGAGTATAATCAGCCGCATTGACAAACCGCATGAAGATTTCATGCGTACCTGGATGGAGCTGCCTGAAATAGCACGTAGACTGTTGGAGTTTCCACTGGCCAACGAAGACGGCAAAGAGCTTGGCATTATGGTTACTAAGGTAAACTTTCTGACAAGCAAAAACTTTGGCAGAGGCATGCAGCTGGTGGCGCTGTTGCTGGGCTTCAAAAACTGCGAGCAGCCGCTGCAGGTAGTGACGCAAAAGTTTTATGAGAATGCAGTAGCTCATAGCAAGAGATACACGGATGAACCGTTCCCCTTGCAGCAGTTAACGCCTCGAGAAGCTGATGTTATGTTACTCCTAAAGAAGGAAGCTTTTGACTATGCATATCACTGCAAGCGGGAACAGCCAACAATAGATGAGGCGCAGGACGCCTACGAGAATGGTGGTTATCCCGACGAAGAAGAATAAAAGGAGTTGAATGAAAATGGCTGTAGTAAATATGCCGGTAGAATGTCTTGTCCCACATCCGCAGAACCCAAGAAAAGACCTGGGCGATCTGGAAGAATTGACAGCGAGCATCAAAGAAAATGGCATCTACCAGAACCTTACCGTAATCCCAGTTAACGAAGCTGTACCAGGTGAAGAACCCAAGTATATGGTGGTTATTGGCCACCGCCGTCTGGAAGCAGCGAAACGCGCCGGGCTGCAGGAAGTGCCGTGCGCTATTGTAAGAGGGCTAACTGAAACGCAGCAGCTGCAGATTATGCTGCTGGAGAATATGCAGCGCAGCGACCTGACGATTTATGAGCAGGCTCAGGGCTTCCAACAGCTTTTAGATTTTGGCATGGATATCGAAGATATCTCCCTGCAGAGCGGCTTCAGTAAACGCACCATCAGACGGCGTTTGGAAATTGCCAAGCTTGACCAGAACAAGCTGAAGAAGCTAAGCTCTACCCGCCAGCTTAGCCTGAAAGAATTTGATGAGTTGGCCAAAATCAAAAACATGGAAGCCAGAAACGAAGTAATGGAGAAGATTGGCACAAATGATTTTGCTTTGGCGGTGAAGCGCGCTATGGATAAAGAAAAGCTTGCTGATAACATGCCGGTATTCCTGGCAGATATGGAACGTCTTGGCATCAAGAAATTTCCGGATAGTGCCAATAAATACAGCAGCAAGTATAGACGCGTCGGCAGTCTTGACCTCTATGAGTACGAGGTAACAAAAGAAAAAATGCCCAAGAAAACAGCTGGGCTGTATTATGAGGCCAGCTATCCGAGAAACGTAGAATTTTATGTCAAGGAAACAAAAAAGAATAAGGCTAGAGAAAAAAGTGCTAAGGATATCGAAAAAGAAAAGCGCATCAAGGAAGCTTGGTTTAAGATGGACGCCATGGCTGCAACGCATCATGAACTGCGCAAAACATTTATGGAAAACTTTAAAGCTACCGCCAAACAGCATGAGCTTGTGTTGATGGGAGCCTACAGCGTAGCAATATTGCAGGGCGTCGCGTACATGAGGTTAGGCAACGTAAACGAAGAAGCTGGAATAGATAGCAAATTCTTCGATTCCAAACGAGACGAGAAAGCAATCAAGTTGGCCTTCGATGGTTATTCCGATATCCAGCAATGTGCGAAGGTTATCTACAAGCTGTTCGGCGACAACGAAAAAGAACTTTATACAAACAATAGCCGCTTTGGATATCCTACATACAAAATCAATCCAAGACTTGAGGCACTGTATCATTGGCTCGTTGCTCTTGGCTATCAGATGAGCAGCGAAGAAAAGCTTCTGGCAACTGGCCAGCATGAAGTATTTCAGCAGATTAAAGGAGCTTAAAAATGGACACGGCAATAGACGAATTTACAATTAATTTGGCCATTACAATTATCGTTATGGTGTGCGCATTGGCGCTGGTAGGAGGAAAAGACGATGAACGATAGTGAAAGAACAATCATGGGCTACGTAAATAGAGCGCAGCTGGCCATCAATGACTGGCAGTGCAGCGGCGAGATTTATTATCTGGAGCAGGCAAAGGCAGAGCTTGCCGAAGCTGTTTTCTTGGCTGATGAACTGGCCAAGAAAAAACCAGTTTTTCTTCAATATAGCGCAGAGGTGCAGGGCTGCGTTGTTTCTAGCGATTTGTGCGATACTCCGGAGGAAGCCTTGGAAGATATTCGTCCCGACCTTGTTGTGGGCGAGTTGGTTATAGTCTATAAACAAAAAGAATCCCAATGGCAGCCTTATATTGATATGGATGATCTGATTGAAAATTTTATAAGCCAAGCAGATGATGAGGCTGGCGAAGGTGCAGAAGCATGGTGCGATTTTATTTCCGGTAATGCGCTGGCGCAGGCGAGAAAAGAGCTTGATGAACAGCTCAACGATGTATTGGAAGCCTGGCTCAAAAAACATAAAGTTGATGCCGGCTGGTATGATAGAGCTGGCGTTGAGGGGACATATAGATTTTGCGGTGATAAGTTTATCCGTGTTAGCAAGGCTGGCGATGACGAATGAGCCAGCTAAGAAAAATGGAACGCAGGAAGCAGAAGAAGCTGCATCTGTTGGGCGGCGAAGAGCGCCTGCAGGTAAAGGCCGGAGCCAATGAACCCTTTGGCATCAGTAAGGCCGGCTATAATGCTATCTACCAAGCTGGCTATGAAGCAGGTATGCAGGCAGAGCGCGATAAGATGATACCGTATTATGCTAAATACTTCACACATCAGATACTGGCAGTCTGCTGCAAGATACTCATGGAGAACTATGGAGAAATCCATGTACGCAATACAAGGATCGAGAAATTCACGGAGCTTTATGGCCGTGGCCTTGAGATGCTGGGCGAAGATAAAACCACAGAGCAGTATCTTGAGTACATCGAACAATATGGAATGCACATCAATTGGAAGGAGCCGGTGAAGTGAACGCAAATCAGAAGCTATGCTGCCTGGAAATAGACTATATCGTATATCGCCTGCTGACTACCAGAAGAATCTGGTAGTCAGCAGGCGATATACGAT
>ERZ1034723.1030-NODE-1030-length-12833-cov-10.200266_pt1 | contig 12833 bp, 17 predicted proteins | sample MGYA00520637_ERZ1034723 | MGnify/ENA primary metagenome ERZ1034723 (study PRJEB33766, sample SAMN09781719) | gut metagenome | biome: gut microbiome | host: Homo sapiens | place: Madagascar | study: EMG produced TPA metagenomics assembly of the PRJNA485056 data... | reverse complement strand
GTATGAATTTATGCGTGGGCACGCAGGATTTTTTGCGTGGGCACGCAAAAATAAAAGCCCTTAGACCTCATCATGGAAGTCTAACGGCTTTTTTTCATTGCGCTCGTTTGCATTATCTTTGTCTGCAAATTGTAAGAATATCATATGGAATATCTGACGCTAACAAATAGCACCGAAATCATTAGGATTGCTTCCGAGGACATTGTTTTCATCAAAGGTGATGGAAACTACTCCGACATATACCTATCCAATGGAAAAGCGGAGAACGTAACTTACCAACTGCATGGTCTGATGGCCAAATTAGAAAAGTTCACTTATTGTCCCTTCCATCGAGTTGGCAAGAGCCTCATCGTCAACAAAGACTATATCTTCAAAGTAAATCCAGGACTTCAAAAGCTCATTTTGGCAAGCAGCAACCTATACGATGACATCCATATCAAGGCATCAAAAGAGGCCCTCAAGGAACTGAAAGACAAATTAGAAAAGGAAGGAGGCGAAGCATGAGAAAGAAATTTCCAACAAAGAAAGGCATTATCTTCGTGGATGATGACTCCAACGTGATAGTAGAAAGACCTGCATCCATACAGCGGCCACACAAATGGAGAGACATTATCATAGGTGTGCTCGTATCCATCACCCTTTGCATCATGGGCTTGGGCGGATGGCAACTCTATAATTACTATTATAATATAGGTGTACCTGTATCGGTAACGCCCGAAGAGAACATTCAGAAACTGGCTGCCCGTCACAAAGGCGGCAAGCCTGCCATCACGTTATCTTCCGATTCCATCCTGGGCGTAGCGCTCACCATGTATCGTCTGGAAAATCTGCAAGCCGAAATTTCCCTGGTAGAACCTGATACCACCGACATGAGTGTATGGATGTACAGCCGAAGTGCCGACCACACCAGCACCAACGAATATCTGGGCAGTCTGGTGATGAACGGCAAGGAACTGGCATCGGATGTTTCCCGTCTTGGCTATTGTGCGATGGCGAATGGAAACATCGTGCTGGGAATTTCGAGAAGCGACAAGGTGAAGGATTATGTAGAGGAACGGGGCGGCAGTTTCTTCCGCCAGTTTATTTTGGTATCAGATGGAGTATTACCAGCCAAGTTCCAACTTCACGGCAAGGTGGAGCGCCGTGCCTTGGCAAGAACTTCCGACGACCACCTATATTATATAGAGACCCGTCATCCCGAAACCCTCTGGGATTTCGCCGATGCCCTGCGCGAATACGGTTTCGCCGATGCTATCTACATCACCGGTGGCAAGTGCCACAGTTTCTATCGCACCCCTGATGGCAAGCCGCATAATATAGGCGATGATACCCAGCATCCTTATAAGAAATATCAGAAAATCGTGCCTTGGATTATATTCAAGGCACGATAGAGTGCTGGATGATAGAATTTATTTGTATTTTGCATAAACCAATATCGGTCTTCTCTTGGAAGATTCCTTGTATATCTGCATCACTTTCTCCACGCAGTTCCTTGATACAGTAAAGCAGCCACGGCTCTCTGTTCCCAGCGGAATATACTCCTTCTCGCCGGAGAATCTTGTCACCTTGCCTGCAGAATGGATCAGGATGCCACGGGCTTCTGCCAGATAATTGCTCTTGTCGAGACCTCGAAGGCGAATGCAGTTCTTGAACTTCATTCCACCTTTTCCTATCATGACATATCTTCCAAGACTCGTGCATCCGCTTCCAGGGTTATTGCTGAACTTTGGTTGGGCAGCCGTATTGCCCTTACCACTTCCATGCATGCAATAGCTGCTCATCACCCTTTTGCCACGCTGCAAGTCATAGATAAAGAATCTTTTTTTGCCAGATGGTTTGGAGAAATCCACCAGGATATAGTAATCCGTACTGTATCCTCGTCTGTCGCAATAATCTCTTACTTGCGTCAGGTTCTCACAATCCACCTGATGATACCACTCTTTAGCATCCACCGTATTCTTAAAAAACGGTTTTGTGAACCTATTATAAATAGGTGGAACGAAAAGAACACCGATGACAAGCAGAACCAGTATTCCCAATATAATCAATAACTTCTTCATAATAATGCAAAAGTAGAAAAAAATAAGCAAGTAATGATGCTATCCATCCGTGGATTGTATCAAATACTCGCTTATGTGTATGAAATCCAATGCCTATAGCATCAAGTCCTTGATGGTTGTACCATTCATGAATCTGCTTAAATCTACCCTTTCTCCAATACCATGCAAATGTCCGGTTTCTGAATACTGCCAGATATTGCACTTTCCTCTGCCGTCGATAGAGGGTTGTCGGGAGTTATAATTGGCGATGAAGAGATAATAGCGATTGAACTTCGCCCCCATCTCCTTATTATAGAAGCTCTCGTTGCTATAGATGATAGGATACTTGCCATAGTGTTTCTTCACCAAGTCAGCAAACACCTGTATGCTATCCTGCAGCTGTCGTCCCTTCCATCTTCCCTGGATGCCTTTCTCCTCCACATCCAATACAGGAATCAAGTCCTGCTCACTCTTCTTCACCATCTTTTGGAAATCCCGGAACTGAGCAGTTACTGAAGAGCCGGCAGACATCAGATGATAAGATCCTACCTTCAACCCATATTTACGAGCCAGTCTGATATTTCGGCGATAATGTCGATCCACATATCCCTTACCATGTGTAGCTCTGATATAAACGAACTTGATTCGCTTGTTCTTCGCTATTTCCTTCCACTTGATAACTCCATTGTGTTTCGACACATCAATGCCGTCATATCCGCCACGAGTATAAGGTTGCCCTTTCAATCTATCAACGAACACATCAGAATAAGATGAAGCGATGCCCAACCATCGCTTCACCTTATATGGCGACACCACATACATGATTCCCAGACCAACACCTACCAAAGCAACCAGGCAGCCTAAGAAAATCAAAGTATATTTTAATCCTTTCTTCATTACATTTTATCTTTTAGTTGTTTTCAGGGGGACAAAGATAGTGAATTTATCCGAAACAGCATAGAAAGTTGGGGGATAAATGTATGAAATGGGGGGCTGGATGTACAAAATGACAATTTGATGCTTGACCACATTCTTCAAACAAATGACTGCGAGAATGTAGGAACAAAAGTTACATCATCATTTCTGCTATTTCTTTGAAGATACTTCCAGCCATTCTTCCTCCTGCAGCAGGAACCTCCTTGCGATGCACAGACACGAGTATCGTATATTTCGGTTTATCGGCAGGAAAATAGCCACAGAAATCGGCAGTCAATGTACTATCCTCATTACGTATAGTGCCATTCATTCCAGCCACCTTAATCTTATCCGACATCGCACGCTTGGCTAGACCTTTCGAGACCACATCTTCCAACATCCCACGAATATCAGCGATACTTGAAGGCGATGCTATACTATCCTTGTTAGCTATTGCATTATAGAAAGCCAACATCTGTAGAGGTGTTATCTCCTGAAATCCCATTGCATAGTAACACCAAGGCATTTCTGAGTCTTGCAAGCAAGAATCCACCTTCAAGCCTTCCACCTCCAGGGATTGTCCGAAAGACATTTTCCTCACACTTGCCAAGAAGTTCTTCTTGTTAGGAAAAGCCTCATCCACAGCTTTCAAGATACCAATGTCCGAGCTATAAGCGAGAGCCTGGCGCAAAGTCAATTCGCCATAGCCCCCTTTTCGCCAGTTATGATCATAGATGGTGTCATTGTCATAAACAAAAATACCAACACCAGAATCAAACATATCTTCAGGTTTTACCTTGCCAGTGTTCAAAGCAGCCAATACGGAGACCGTTCTCATCAAGGCAGAGCTATGCTTACTTGCAGCCAAGGAATCCGCTCTAGCATAGGCTGAATCGTCCTTGGCTTCCAATCCCACCTTAGCACGAATCTTCCCCGATTCCGTTTCCATGACGATTGCGACACCATCCATGGCATCATACTCCACCAAGCGCCTCTCCAAGATAGCCTCAACACTATCTTGGAGAAGACCATCAATATTATTTCCAGCCTCCTCTGGCTTGGGAGAAGACTTACAGCTTGCAAAGATCAAGAACGCCAAAACAAGCACTACTAATGAAAACTTCTTCATTGCCATACCAAAAAAGTATTCTTACTTATTTCTAATAACCAAGGCGATCCATCAAGGAGTCTATATCCCCACCATTTCTACGCCACTCATCATAGTCTCCATACTGACCATCAGTTAACGTATAAAAGAGGTCACGATCATTGTCCTCCGCATCATAGTCATCATAAACAATATAATCTTCGTCATCAAATTCATCATTATTATACATAATCCAAGTATTTAAATATTAAACTATTGTATTAAATTTGCCTATACTAACTTCGTTGGAAAAATAAATATACGGCTTATATCATCTGTTGGCAACATATGCAAACCCTTTATTACATAAACATTGAAGTTTTCAAAATCACGTATATCTAAACTTTGCAGCAGAACAGGTTTCTTGCTACGATTATAGACACATGCTGTAACACGAACATTTCTACTATAATCTTTACTTGAAGAACGCAACTCAAACACCACATCACAAGTGGTATCTTCATTCTTATGCACATTAGCACTAGATATGTTTACACCATATATCTCTTCCAACCGGGAATCTTGCCATAGCAAGGATGTAAGTATTCCGTCCTCTGTGTTTGGTTCAGAAGTAACAGGAACATATCTCCCATAATCCTGGCAAACAGCTTTGTCGGAAACATACCAATCGTAATTATGCTCCTTCCCAGAAGGTTTAACATGCATATTTACAAAATTACTTATTTTCAACTGCAAACAGTAGAAATCATGTTCCGACAATATTTCTTTAACACACCCAGGACGAAACACCTCATCTTGCCTCAACTCCTTTTCCCCATTCCAACTACATTTGAATAAGTACTCTTCACTCGGCATCAACACAGCATTACCCGTAAACACCGACTTCTGGGTTTTCACATCACGCAACCAGTCATAATCCCACACGTCCTCATAGGGGATTGTATTTCCCATCTCAAGATAATACTGTCCGAACTCATTTTTTTTGCGCCTTTCCTTGCTATTAAAGCGGAAATAGACTTTGTTGCCTATCTCTATTTTATGAGCAGAAATATTCTTTATACCAATATGATACGTAACTCCAGAATTTGTTATCATATATCCATCCAACCGAAACTGAAGTCCATTGGCTACGCAACCATTAAACCATTCTTTTTCCATACACCACATTTTTTGTTAGTATCTATCGTTTCTTACCGAAGATGGCATTCAATACCATCTTTCCTACTTTTCTTTCCAATCCAACCTTAGAGGTTGGAATACCTGTTTCACGAGCAAACTTCTGTTTGGCTTGCGTAATACCGAGTGCTCGGTTTAAGGAGAATGACACTCCTGGGATTTTGAACTTTGACATAATCTATATACGCTTTTATTATTTACATTCTTAATAACGATTGCCAATACGCCATATTTTCCATTTCAGCATTTTATAGGAACCAAGACAAACTTCCCCAACAAATACTCATCTTCTATCGTAGCAGGATACAATTCCAAATTCAAGAATCCCTCATGAAGGACTTTTGTCCAAAGCTCTTGCGAATGCAAAGGATCCAACAACATATTAAGAATTACGCATTTTACATTTTCATTCTCATAAGTTACAGTTAAAGAGAAAACCCTATAATTCCAACTAGGCTCACCCATTGTTAGAGCCTTACTTAGTTTTATAAACATTACACCAGAATGATTATCTATAGACATAATATTTGAATTACCTATAGCCTGTAATAATTCTTGAACAGATACCTTAAATTCCATTTTTAAGTTCTATTATAACGTTCATTTATTTTTCTATAATAATTATCAACAACCTCCCTAACATTAAGTGTGTTAACCAATGCAGAAATGGTGTGCATACAATTATTTTTGTTAATCTGTCTAAACTGTCCCTTGAAAAGTTCCATATAGACATCACATACCTGACTGGCTATATCATCAATCACAACAGGAGCGAGAGCTGTTCCTGATTTTCTACGATATTCCAAACACATATCGACAGCATACATAATGGCTGATTTTTCCAAATCGGCAAGGAATATGTCGCACTTATAATCACAAGATAGTTTTTCTATGTTTCGGACAACATCTTGTTTAAAAGCCTCACGCATATCAGGCAAATGAAACCAATCGTTTCCACTTTGTACACCAAAAGTATCCCAACCATCGTTGATTCTTTTCTGCCTCTCATTCATACCATTGCAACGATTATTATTAACACCTGCCTCGTAGTCTTTAAGAGAGATTTCCTCAATACCTTTTTTGGTCATCGGAACATATATACCATCCATAATCTTCACGATATATGCTAATGGAGTTTTTTTCACCAATTCGCCCACCATTCCATTCTTAGGATAAAAATTATGTTTGGCCCACTCATTCTTATTGGCATAGACTCCATCTATATATTCTCTCGTTGTAGAAAGGCATTCACCTTGGTCTATTATTCTTACATACATATTTTTAATTTGTTTTATTTTTGATACTGTGATAATAATAAGGAAGAGGCAATGTGTTACCATTACATTCTGAAAGCACAAATTCTTGGTTAAAGAACTTTATCTCAACTTGTTTATTCCCACCTCCAAACACTCTATACTTTATAGCCTTACTCCTAGCTGGACTTATGAATCGCAGATAAAGATCCTGCTGACAAATATATGGTTCTATTATGCGAAAGTCTTGATTTGCCACCTCAAACTCATCAAACTTATTTATCACCACATTGCTAACTGAAAGGAACTTAGCCAAGAAGCCTGTTATATTGTCGTCAGACAAGATAAACTTATCCACTAGCAAAGCATACAACAAAATAACTTCCTCCAATGTATATTCCCCGAATATATGAGATTTTTTTATCTTTTGATAATCAGCATATCTTCTCTCCATAAGTAGCAAGCCATCTGTTGTCAAGCCGTTGTAATCGAAATGAGTCCAATTCTCTTGATAGAACTTACAGAATGCTTTAATTGCCTTTCCCCTAAACAGAGGTTTATTTTGAGAATGCCTATTGCCATAAAGATGTGTAAGAAACACCTCATACTCATAGCCTAAAGGTGTATCTGGCATCAGCACAACAACTTTCCAAAATGGACCATAGCTTCTTCTGATATGAAGAAAACTCCTAACAAAAAAATTACCCTCAAATTCTTTCGCAAAAAGGCTATTTGTTGAAAAGAGCCTAGATATATATTTTACAAAAGCACAACGATCTTGATGATTTTGAAGCTGCAATATAATATCCGAGTGACCAGCATTACAACTATCTAAAAGCCTTCCAGGTATTACTACGGGGACAAAATCCTGTGTTCTAAAAAAGAAGTCAACAAAAACATCATCTATATAGTTTTCTATGACTTCTTTCTTTGAACTTGTAACAACTACATTTCGGTTTTCACCCAACAAATCATCACCTGTGACTTCTAAATAATGATGAAAATGAAGGTCAGCAACCAATTTATCAACAAGTATACCAGAGCGTACCATACCAGCTTGATTAAAATGGACAGTTTTTACCAAATAGTCGATATAAGTCTCTTAAAATCTGCTTGTCATAAACAATTGGATTTAAAAAGCCATCATATCTTATGATACCATTCTCGCTAACGACAAGTCCATTAGTAGACAAACGAGACAATCCTAGTTTTAATCCAAACTTGGTATACATAATCTTTTCCGTATCGATAACAGCCTTGCCAACCCAACCATACTGTTTCTTTGCCAAAGCAATCAATTCTTGCAGACGAACCATCGTCAGGTCATTCTCCACCCCTTTCACGCCATAAGTTTTTTCTATTGTAATCATACGAATCTCGGATAAATCAAATTATATAACTGAATATTATCAGGAACAGAAGGAGACATCACCCCCACATAATCCAATGTTTTGTTCCAAAAGGAACACGTTAGATTACTCCCATAACGATACACTATATTTCCATATTCCTTATAGAAATTTGGGAATATCAAACCTGAGATTTCAGACAATTCGGGATTATAAGACTTTCCAAAATCTATCTTATCCTTACTTATTATTATATGGGGAGATGGATTATCTGCTAGAACTATACCATTTTCCAAGATACTTGACAAATGCATACAAGCAGTGGAAGTAATATGCCTAACGGAAGCATCCAACTCTACAACAATATCATTAAAATCTATGAACATACCTTTGCACAACTAATGGTTCTTCCAAAAAGTAATAGCCTCACCAACATTCATCACAGGCAAACTTGCCAAAGTTGATATCAATCTCCACAAAGAGACCTCAGAATCTGCTATTTCACCGTCTGCAGCCATTATTGTTGCCAAATAACCTGTTACATATTTTTTCTGTTCTATATTCATTGCAGATACAACCGCAATTGCATGGCCGAAGTCCAAAGCATCAGCCAATTTCCAAAATTCCATACTATCATCTGGATTCACTCCAAATTTAACCATCTCCAACGCCATTACTGTCAACTCAGATTTTTCAATCTTTCCATCAGCAGCAACCATTGCCTTAGCTATTTTTACAATAGCTGATAATTCCAAACCATTAAATTGCATAACAATAATCTGTTTGCGACAACTTGTTCCCAGAAGTTGCATTAGTTACTAAGTTTTAATGAATTGGCGTGGGACTATTGTTCGGTCGCCGAAATAGAGGTTGTGGAAAGACCTTTCAACTAGCAACTAACAATAGCCCACGCCAAAAGGTATATCGGCACCTTCCTCCTATAGAGAAAAGGATACAATAATCCCATAGCGTGAGCCGTATTGCTGTTCGTCATAGTTGAATTTTGAAATTTCCACATTTCTATTTCAAGACTAACGCTCAATACGCTCATTCATTCGAGCCTTCATCGCAGCCGTTCTTTTCCGTCTGCTCCAACTCTGACTACAAAAGTAAGCAATATTCTTGATACTGCCAAACTTTTAGCGATGTTTTTTATCCCGAAGGACAAAAAAGGCATTGAACGCTGCCATTGCCGAGAGAAAAATACTTCCACATTTCTATTCCATGGATACAATTCAATGCCCTATACCTATAATACCATCCCTTATGAAAAGGTAAACAACCTGTTACGATTATTTTTTAGTTATCGTTCCTTTTCTGGCATTCACCGTAAAATTACCAAGAGATGTCTTGACTTTATAAACGCTATTCTTTGATGATACCAGCTTTGCCGACATTCCCATAAAGCTGACGCCGCCATCCTTCTTCTCTATGGTGTACTTTCCAAAAGGAGTAGCTACGATGATGTGGCGTTTGGTGTTATCAACCACACCATATACTGTGCCGGATTGTGCCTGCTTCACCTGCTCGGCTACGCTCTTTACGGCATTTGCCACATCGGTATTGTTACTCTTTGCAAAACTGGTTGTGGCGGCAGCTACTATCATCATCAACGAAATCATAATCTTCTTCATATCTTATTACATATTAAAAGAGTTATACTTCATTTTCCTCGTTCTACGAATCATTCTATTCTATCGTTTCCCGATTACGAGCGCAAAAGTAAGAAGATTATTTCTATCAGCCAAATATCCAAACCTACCTTGTATGAAATGCCATTCTGTATGTACCAAATAACAAAAATGTAGATTCTAACTTAAAAGTGCACCAGTCCTAATAATAAAAAAGGATGACTCATTAACTTATGACACACCTTCCGTCAATATTTATAACCAAATTTCATATACCTACAAATATTGAATATAGCGATAAAAATAAGGGGAATGAGAGGCAGGAAATCCCCGTTTTCTGCTCTATATTAAGAACAAGACCTATAGTTGTACGACTATAAAGTTACAGTTGTACGACTATACATGCTATGGTTGTACAACTGTAGAGCTATGGTTGTACAACTGTAGAGTTATGGTCGTACAACTATAGATTTTCCTCAACGGCATCTTCTTGTCAAGAAATCTCAAACGTCTGATTACCAGTAAGTTCCTACATTTCTTCGTATTTTCGATATTCTCAAAGAAACAATAAGCGTCTGAAAATACGAGAATCTCAGGCAAGTTAACGTAAAGAAAACTCGTTCTTTATAACGCCTCAGCTTCGGGAAATTCTTACAGATCACCTACTTCATTTTCCACCCATCTATCGTTCCCGTCTTCGATGAGAAGTTGCAGCCTATCTGATAGACAGGGCGGACGCATCAAAATGCGTTCGCCCTGCTATCAGTATCAATGGAAATTCGCTTGCTCACCTTTGTTGCCACAAATGCTATCATTAACCCAAGACAAGCAGCTATACTAATAGCCATGCGTAGCCCAGAAACTTCAGCAAGCCATCCAATGACAGGAGGACCTACCAGGAAACCGAAGAAGCTGATGCTCGACACGATGGTGATGGCGATGCTCGCCTTGACAGTGCCCAACTTGCCCGCTATGCTGTAGCAGATAGGCACCGACGACGAAATGCCGAAACCGACCAAGAGAAAGCCCAGAGTGGCTATAACAAGGTAAGGCAACAACGTGGCGAGAAGCAGTCCGCACAGAATCAGCAGTCCGCAAACCTTCAGCACTTTGGCGGCGCCATAGCGCGTCACGAAACCATCGGCCAAGAAACGTCCCAAGGTCATGGCACCCATGCCTGCCACATAACCTGCGCGGATGAAAACCTCGTCGGGCTTCACCACCGAAGTGAAATACACGCCACTCCAGTCGTAGACTGTCCCCTCACAGAACATTCCCGCAAAACCCATCAGACCTAAGAGGAAGAGCACAGGGTCGATGGTTCTGAACGAGAACTTGGGCACGTCTTCCTCCTCAGCCCTCGCCTGCTCGTCGTTCACCAGGAAGTGGAAACCAGCAGCCAGGATCAGCAGACTCAATGCCAGCACCGTTCCGAAATGAGCCTCTATCGGCAGAACCGTATTGGCAAACACAGCACCCACGATGCCGCCAGCAAAACCACCCAGACTCCAAAGGCCATGAAACGACGACATGATGTTACGGCCATACAACTTCTCCACTAAGCACGCCTGTGTGTTGGTGGCAATATTCATCAGGTTCGCCATCATGCCGAAACCCACAAGGGACAGTGTAAGATGAAAAACCGTGCTGCTGCAACCCATAGCGAGGAGCACGGCGGCATAAAACACCTCGGCAACCACCAACATCTTCTTGCTGCCCAACTTGCTCACCAGCACACCCGAGAAACCCATCATCAGCAGTTGTCCCAAAGGGATGGCGAGCAGAATGCTGCCCAACTGGCCATTGTTGAGATGCAGCAGATGTTTCACATCCGGAATACGGCTTGCCCAACTGGCAAACACCAGTCCCGGTACAAAATAATAAGCTGCCACAGCCACTCGCTTGCGAGCCAAGTCGCTCAAATCACTCATTCGAAATGTCATCCTATATATCTTTTAACATGAAACTTAAAAACGCGGCTGCAAAATTACGAAAAAATAAACTTTCATCCATCGATTTTTTCCCAAAAAGATAATGCCTTGTCAAAAAATAAGTGTAACTTTGCCCTTCGAACAACAAGAAAATCCTACGCAAGCATAAAACCTTGCCAGGACAGAACAAATAAAACTAAGCGATATGAAGAAACAAATCCTTGCAGCAGCCCTGCTGCTCCTCGCCCTCACCCTGCCAACACAGGCAGCCAAGAGACAGAAAACCAACACCCCACAGCAACTCACCTTCCAGCACCCCTGGCAGGGCAAACGAGTGGCCTACTTCGGCGACTCCATCACCGACCCCAACATCAAGGCATCAAAGGTGAAATACTGGGGATTCCTGCAGCAGTGGCTCGGCATCACACCCTACGTCTACGGGGTGAGCGGACGACAGTGGAACGACATTCCCCGCCAAGCCGACAAACTCAAGGCTGAACATGGCGATGACTTCGACGCCATCCTCATCTTCATGGGCACCAATGATTTCAACAATGGCGTGCCCGTAGGCGAATGGTACACAGAAACTTTCGACAGTGTGAAAGTGGCACGCCACAAACCTGGTGAAATGGTGCAGCGCCGTCACCGCCACTTTGCCATGGACAAGAACACGCTCAAGGGCCGCATCAACATCGCCATGTCGAAACTCAAGCAGATGTATCCCACCAAGCAAATCGTTGTGATGACGCCTGTCCACCGTGCTTATTTCTGCTCGGGCGAGAAGAACATCCAGCCCGACGAGATGTATGAGAATGCCCGTGGTGTATTCTTCGACGAGTACGTCAAGGCTGTCAAGGAGGTAGGCAACGTGTGGGCTGTTCCCGTAATCGACCTCAATGCCCTCTCGGGTCTTTTCCCTCTCTACGATGCGGGCGCACAGCTCTTCAACAGGCCCGACACCGACCGTCTCCACCCCAACGATCCGGGTCATGAGCGCATGGCAAAAACCATCCTGTATCAGCTCGCCTCCCTGCCCTGCGTTTTTTAGGCTTCCATCTTTCTTGGGCTCTTCTTAACACCTTTTGGGGTCATAATAGACGACCGACACCTGTCATCTATTGTGACCTCCCTTGGTCTTAATAGACGACCTCGCGGGAGCATGAGTGCAGGTTTTTCTTTTGCAAAGATACAACAAAAAGCAACTTTTTGCAATAGTTTGTTCGGACTTTGTGCTAAAAAGTGCCCATATTTTTAATTTTCATGCTGAATATCAAGAAGTTATAAAACACAAGAAAATGAAAAATGACAAGATTAGCACACACAGTATCGAAGACTGGTTGAGGTAAAACCTTGTCATTTTTGTCAAAGTCATTTTTGTCATTTTCGATTTTGGAAATAGAAAAATAGTTCTATAAAGAATATATATATAAA
>ERZ1034723.1024-NODE-1024-length-12923-cov-13.216972_pt1 | contig 12923 bp, 10 predicted proteins | sample MGYA00520637_ERZ1034723 | MGnify/ENA primary metagenome ERZ1034723 (study PRJEB33766, sample SAMN09781719) | gut metagenome | biome: gut microbiome | host: Homo sapiens | place: Madagascar | study: EMG produced TPA metagenomics assembly of the PRJNA485056 data... | reverse complement strand
ATGATATATATATGAATAAGACGTGTCTAAACTGCTTCCTTCCTTTCTTTTGGAGGTTGCGTCAAGTAGCTCGTTATACGATGTATGCTCACGTCTCTCTTATATATAATAAAAAAACAAAGAAGGTATTTATCTTCTTCTTCTTTTAAGAAACAGGGGGTGAAAACCCTTACAGGACAAGGAGTTTCAAACGACTTACAACTTTTAAGTTGTAAAATGGCAAAAAGGAGGTATTTTTTTTAGTAAAAATAAAATGTAATTTATCCAGCACAAACTATTTAAAATTAAAAACAGGAGGTACTTATATGATTAAGGTTTGTGATGCAATTATGGGGACTGGTAAGTCCAGTGCAGCTATAACGTATATGAATGAGCATAGAGAAGATAAGTTTATATATATAACCCCATACTTGGAAGAGGCAGAGCGCATCAAGAAGGGATGTCCTGGTTTGAAGTTCGTAGAACCTAGTGATAAATTAAGCCAGTATCATTTCAAGAAGAGCGAGCATACAGCCGCTCTAATCAAAGAGGGTAAAAACATAACTACTACTCACCAAGCATTTAAAATGTACTCACAAGAAATGTTAGATGATATCAGAAAAAACGGTTACAGACTCATCATAGATGAAAACATTGATGTTTTGGAAAAATATGAATGTTCTACAGAGGATATTCAGATAGCTGTCGATGCTGGATATATCAAGAATGACAATGGCACGTATAAACTTATAAAGGATGGATATAATGGTATTGCTTTTCGAGAGTTGTTTAAGTTTTTAAAAGTAAGAGAGCTAGTTGAGATTGGAGACAGTAGTATCAAGCGTTTTTTCTATTGGGTATTACCACCCAGTTTAATAACTTCTTTTAAAGAAGTTATAGTCTTAACATATTTATTTACCGGGCAAAGTCTTCACCACTTTTTGAAAATATGTAACCTACCATATGAATACATAGGCATCCAAAAGGAAAGCAACGGTTCATTCAGATTTTGCGAGTATCCGGGGTATATTCCAGAGTATGTAACCGACCTTGGCAAGATGATTCATATTTTGGATAATGACAAAATGAATAGTGTCGGAAATGATTTTCATTCGTTATCTAAAAACTGGTATATAACTAAAACAGAGGAGGTAGATCAGCTAAAAAAGAATATATATAATTGCATGAACAATATTTGGAGAGGCGTCCCATCTTCCGACAAACTATGGGGATGCTATAAGAGCTACAGTCATAAGGTGCGTGGCAAAGGGTACTCAAAGTCGTTTCTAACATTTAATGCTAGGTCGTCAAACGCATACCGAGACAAGCGATATCTTATTTATGTTGTTAATCTGTTTATGAACGTAAGCGACAAAGCATTTTACCAGAAACACGGAATAGAAGTAGACGAAGATGCTTACGCCCTCTCTATTATGGTTCAGTGGATATGGCGTTCCGCAATTCGCGACGGAGACGAAGTGTACTTATACATACCTAGCAAAAGAATGAGAGACATACTTACAGACTGGATAAACGAAACAAGTAAGGGAGGAATAAAGAATGCTTAATACAATTCACTCAGAACGCCCAGATCGTTGTTCTGGAAATATGAATACTCGAGAGGGTTATATACCTCTTTGTGATGAAGATTATAAAGAGAGAGAAAATCCCTCCGACTACAAGGAATTCATCCAGGAATGGTATCAATACATAGCAGAATACTCAGATTAATTTTTTTACCCTGTTAAGTCAATTATATACTTTTAATTGTATTGAATTATAGGTTGTTCAATTTCCATCATTTTGAAAGAGGTGTTAATTATATCAAAGCAACAAGTGTGCCAAAAGTACATATATAAGATACATAGCAGTCGGCTACGTAAGGAGCGGTGGAGTCTAACTCTTCCTCTCGAGGAAGCTAGACGGAATGACGAAGTTATATCTCTCGCAGACAGCAACGTGCTTCGTTGGATAGACCAATTCAACGGAATTACAGATGCAGATATGCAGGCAAGAAATATTAAAACTGAAATTCGTCGGTTAAGAAAAGAACCTAATAGTATACAGAATAAACGCAAGATAAAGCAGTTATACACTCAGCTTGACCAGCTTCAATATAAGAAAGATTACATGTGCCTTATAATCGACAAAGAGAAAGATTATTACAGAGCCTGCAAAGGCTTCTCTATTAATGGAGTTAGGTATAAACGCCTACTAGGTTCTAATGGCGGCATAAAAAACAACACCATCATATTTGTCTCTGAAAGCCTCTCAGACGAACTAAACAGGCGCATAGATAATGGACGTAATCCTGATAAAAAGTTAGTTACAGCCAAACTGGAAGCTTATAAAGCACTAACTTGTAGTGCTTCTACCCCTGTGTCATTTCCAAAAGGGATTATTGTGGTGAACGACTGTATTACAAAATTCATATCAGACACTGTGTATTTAACAGATGAAGATTGTGAAGAGCCATATATGGAAGAACGCAAATCTCAAAAGATAGAGATGAACGCATCTGACGGATTCGGCTTAATGTCGCCTTCTTTAGCAAGACGCTGGAGTGCGGAGCTTAGACTGGACTATACCCTAGCAGGAGCAAACACCAGGTTTTCTTTTGAAAAGGGAATGGTATTCACATTTGATTATATTGATTTCGGAGAAAAAGAAGCCCATGGTAACTACTTGGTAAAGGATGCATGGGGCGATGTTGTAGATATAAGAAATGTCGAGCTCATACTCACCACCTCTATGGTAAAACTATGGGATAGTTATAGTAGTTGCCAAGATTACATATCCAAATCTCTGGAGAATGGATATACTTTTGGAATTACGAAGACCTGTCCGAAACATTTAGAGAACGAAAGGACGTTAAATTATCAATTTATCCAAAGCTACGATCTGAGCAACGATGATATTGAAGAACTAATAGAACCAACCATGTCAGAAATTAAAGATGTTCTTGGCGGTGACTGGAGGAAAACAGTGCTGTTTATGAAAGGTTCTGGGTTAAGTGAGGACAATATCTGTAGTCAAGACAATGATGCGATTAAAGCATTAATGATTGACAGAGGTATGATGAAAGATCCATTTGTCCAAAGCACAGTATATCAAGCCATACGTAATAGGATTAACAGAGCTAAAGTGGGAGCTCTTAAGGTGCACGGAAACTACTCCATGGTATCAGGCGACCCGTATGCCTTGTGTCAAAGTATATTTGGCTTAGAAGTGACCGGGTTACTTAAAGCAGGAGAAATATACAATAAATATTGGTTAGATAGTGGTTCAAAAACTCTAGCCTGTTTTCGAGCGCCAATGACGTGCCATAACAACATTAGAAAGGTGTCTGTATATAACTCTAGCAAAACATTATATTGGTATAGATACATGAATACTTGCACGATATTTAATGCGTGGGACACCTCCACAGCGGCTCTCAATGGTATGGATTATGACGGAGATCTCGTTATGCTTACAGATAACAAAGTGCTTGTCGAAAAACTGAGAGAGATGCCTGCACTTATGTGCGCCCAAAGGAAAGCAGAGAAAAAAGTGTCCACCGAAGAAGATTTTATTCGTTCTAACATAGAAAGCTTCGGTAATGATATTGGAAAGACAACAAATTGGATTACATCAATGTTTGAAGTTCGTTCACGCTTTCCAAAGGGCAGTATGGAGTATAAAGAACTATCTTACAGAATAAAATGCGGTCAGTTGTATCAGCAGAATGCAATAGATAAAGCAAAGGGTATAATCTGCAAACCTATGCCAAGAACGTGGCACGATCGTCACTCTGTAAATAAAATAGAAAATAACTCAACCCGTAACTTCTATCGTAGTATCGTAGCTGATAAAAAACCTTATTTTATGCGATATATATACCCTGCTTTAATGAGGCAGTACAACACATACATAAAAAACACTAATCGTAACTCATTAAGAGAGTTTCAACTCACAATAGATGAGTTAATGCAAATCCCTCCAGAAAAACTTACAAATAAACAGGTAGAATTTTTGAAATATTACAGGAGGAGGATGCCTGTCGGGACTGGAGACTGTATTATGAACAGAATATGTCGCCGATTCGAAGAGGAGTTTGACGGATATATGAGAAGACATAACAAAACTACTATATTCGACTACTCAATAATGAAGTCCGGTGTTGAATATAGCTCTACTCGTTACCATTTAATTAAGAAATTATACGAGGATTACACTAAACGCCTACAGAGCTATATTGTGTTTGCAGATTACGAGAGAGTTGACGAGTGTGAGTCATCAGCTGAAATATCAAACATAAACGAATGGTTTCGCAAAGAATGTATTATTGCATGTCAAAATAGTGACGTTTTATGTGATATCCTTTTGGACATATGCTACACACGGTCTGCAACTAAAAAGTTTGCGTGGGACATGTGCGGAGAGACAATTATACATAATTTATTAAAAAACAATGATTATACAATATCATTTCCTGTTGTTGATAAAAGCGGAGACATAAAATACTGCGGAGAGCGATATACGGTAAAGACAAAGAAAGTAGAGGTTAGGCTATGACAATTATACTAAAAGAAAATGAGTGGGCTCACGATATGATAACATCGTGTTCTCTCGGGAAAAAACCGTCAGAGACATTGCGTCGTGTTGCTAGATACTACATGGACGAGGGGTACTCGTCTTTTGAAACCCGTAAGATACTAGATTCTTTTCTCCTGAGATGCGACCCAACAGCATCCCTTACAAAGTGGTCGAATACTCTGGATCACGCCGTAGGAAAAGCAGCAAATTATCCATCTATAGATATCGACCGTGTGGATATCTATAAGCAGGAAATGGAGAAAATAGACTCTCTTGATAGTAAACAAGCAAGGCGGCTTGCCTTTACCCTGCTTTGCCTAGCTAGGTATTGGATGATTGTAAACCCAAAATGTGACTACTGGGTAAACAGTAAAGATAATGAGATAATGTCCCTAGCTAATATAAACACATCTATAAGAAGGCAAGGATTGTTGTATTGGAGTTTAAGGGAGGCGGGTATGATTCAATTTTCCAAAAAGGTAGACAATACAAATGTGAGGGTGTGCTTTGCAGAGAAAGGATCTTCTGTGATGCAAATCAGAGATTATAGAAACATTGGATATCAATATCTAATGTATCACGGCGAACCTTATTTCGTATGTACTAACTGTGGAATTACAACTAAAATCAATAAACCTGGAGTTGGAAGGAAGCAAAAATACTGTAGGCAATGTGCATCAGAAATAGCAATGCAGCAGAGAATAAACTCTGTTATGAAACAGAAAGTTGAAAAAATGTAAAAAAATGACAAGCCGAAAACCCTTGATCAGTAAGGGTTTTCGGCTTGTTTGATGAGGTACTATAATGGTAGAAATAGTAGTGTCTTGGTATTAATACCAGCACACAATACTGATAACAACTCAAATTCAGAAGAAAAGGATGAGATTTTTGATTTTAGTCAATAAAACTGAGAAAAAAATAATTAAGGAAAAATTTCCAAACGCCCATATAGTACGAACGATGAAGCAGAAATCAAAGCGACATCATTACTACTGTGAAGAAACGCCAAGGATAGTAAGGTTAATTTCTAATATGCGTCACACTCCTGAGACCTGAAAGGAGCAGTGAATATTAGTAATGGATATAAAAAAAGAGAAAACAGAGACTCCCCTACAGTATCATAAAAGACTGGTGTACGGAAAACTCGTAGACAAAACTCTCGCAGATATGGACTACAGCGAGTTAGCTCAGTTAGCATACGGAAAGTCATTCTCAAGTGATGTGGCTAGAAGAATGTTTTACGGAAGTAAAAGAACTTTGGATATTTTAGAAAAAGAGCAAACTAAAAAGATTACAAGTTCGAAAATTATTTCTGAGTTAGACGAGAAAATGGAAGAGCTACGTAAAGAAAGGCAAAAGCTATATGATCAGAGAAGAGAGTACAATAAGCTAGTATCAGCCGAGGCGCGAGAAGAACACCTTTTAGATGAATTGAAAAAGTCTGCTGATAGCCTCTCTGAGACAGTTGGATGTATGTACAAAGATATGTGTGTATCAAAGCATTCACAGCACTCCGATAATTACGCTGCAAATGAGGCAATATTAGTATTATCAGATTGGCACTACGGAATGAAGACGAACAATGTCTTTAATACATATGATACTAATATTTGTAAGCAGAGGGTTGCAAACCTTATAAAAAAGACTGTAAGTAAGCTCTCAATACATAATTGTGATAAACTGCATATAGTTGTGCTCGGAGATCTTATCCACGGAGCTATTCACGTGGGTGCTAGAGTTGCCTCTGAAGAATATGTGAGCGATCAGCTCATGCAAGTATCCGAGATACTAGCTCAAACCATAGAAGTTTTGAGTAAATCGGTTAAACAAACATATGTATATGTAACTTATGGAAACCACGCAAGAACTGTTCAAAACAAGGCAGACAGCGTTCATAGGGACAACATGGAACGGATTATTCCTTGGTGGCTAACAGAACGTCTGTCTTCTTATAAAAATATCACTATTCAAGAAGATAACGGAACTGAGTTCCTTTTTATACGATCTAAAGGACACGATCTATGCGCATCTCACGGAGATAACGACTCTGTTAAATCGTCTCCTAGGTTGTTATCCACCCTGCTTAACAAAAAGTGTAACAGAAATATAGAATATGTTTTACTTGGAGATAAACATCACAGAGAAAGCTTTGAAGAGCTCGGCGTAACAGCCTTGCTGTGTGGTTCTCTTTGCGGAGCGGACGACCATGCTAACGGGAAAAGACTCTACTCAACCCCATCACAATTACTTTTGATTATTGATAACGACGGAGTGGATGCCGAATACAGAATCAAATGTGAATGTTAAACACATCGTAAATTTAAGAGTAGCATTTTACACAAGAATACCTAAAGAAAGGAGTGCAAAGTTTGGCAAGAAAAACAAAAATGAACAACATAACTACACCCGAGCTATTATCGCAGGTGTCTCTTAAAAATAAGGAATTGCTTTCAGATTTCTTAGATTATCTTCGGTCTATCCAAAGAAGCGAGACCACAATAGCAGGATATGAAAACGATATCCAAATCGCATGGGTGTGGAATTTATTACATAATAACAACACTCCTTATATAAATTGGACAAAACGCCATGTAGTCAAATATCAAAACTGGTTACTTAACGAGAATAAGAATAGTCCTGCAAGGATCAAGAGGTTAAAAGCTGCCCTATCGAGTCTTGGAAATTACATAGAGGGTGTACTTGACGACGAATATCCAACATTCAGAAACATAATTAATAAGGTTGAGAGTCCCGTAAATCAGCCGGTCAGAGAGAAAACCGTATTTACAAGCGAACAAATAGATAGCCTTCTAAAAAAACTAACGGAAGAAAATAAATACGATAAAGCCTGCGCCTTAGCCTTAGCACTATATTCTGGTAGAAGAAAATCGGAGTTACTTCGTTTTAGAGTAAGCGACTTTGGTTCCGATAGGCTTGTTTGTGGAGGCAGTTTATACAAGACTGAAAAAATAAAAACAAAAGGCAGAGGCACTCAAGGAAAACAACTTGAGTGTTTTTGTTTAGCAAAACAATTTTCACCGTATTTAAACAAATGGTTGGAATACAGAAGAGAGCGCGGCGTCGAAAGTGAGTGGCTGTTCCCTTCAAAGAACAGCCCAAACAAGCATATGAGTGTTTCTACACTAAATAGTTGGGCAGTAACATTCAGCAATATGCTAGGTGTTGATTTCTATTGGCACGCCATGAGACATATGACAGTCACAATGTTTATAAGAGCAGGTATACCAGAGACAGCTATTCAACAATACATTGGATGGGCGGATATATCCATGGTTCCTATATATTCTGATATACAAGCTGACGAGCAACTAGGAATGTACTTCACAGAAAATGGAATTTCCTCTAAACAAAAGTCGCTAACAGACATTTAGTTAGAAAACAGAAGAAAAGGGTGAAAATTATATGAATAAAGGAAGCTTTGCAAAAAAAGTTACTGAGTTATTGCGAGAAAATAATATAAAAAAACCTATATCAATCCCGAAACAGGTTTTTCATATTTCCGACAACGAAGGAAATACAAGAGATTTTTCGATAAAAAAAACAGAGAAGTCTGTCATTTACACAAGGAGCGATGTAGATACTATCATTAATGCTTGTTTATATGTCATACAGGAATCATTAAAAGAAGGAGAGCCGATAACCATCCACGGTTTTGGCTCGCTAGGTCTGAAATATCGAAAGACCAGATCTACAAAACTTTTAGGGTCTGACGAAAGAATCACAATAGAGGGACATTATATACCTAAGTTTTCTTTTGGAAATGATTTAAAAATGTGTGCAAAGGTATATGAGCTATCGCTTGAGGACAGACTCCCTTCTCCAGATCCTATTTATGATAACTCTGATAGAAAAGGTGGTGAATAAATGGCTCTTGAGATGAGTTCAGTTGCGGCTGTATGTTGCAAATGCGGGACAAAGTACGGGAGGCGGAATGGTTACTTTTCTGTTAGCTATGCACACCTATATAAAGGAATAGGATACATTCCAATATGCAAGACATGTGTTAATACAATGTTTGAGACATACTTGGCACAGTGTCACAACATAAAGAATGCTGTGCGTCAGGTCTGTAGAAAATTAGATCTCTATTGGAGTGAGACTGCTTATAACCAAATAAGAGCAAAATCCGTTGCCAAGACAGTAATGACTCAATATATATCTAAAATAAACAATGTGTCATTTGCGGGCAAGAGTTACGATGATACATTAGTGGAAGAAAATGGTTTGTGGGAGTTTTGCTCTCAAGCATCTTCTGAGAATGAAAGCTCAAGCAAGCAATTGCAACAAGCAGAAGAAAGTTGTACTAAAGAAGAAGAGCTAAAAGCACTAAGAACTCCAAAGAAAATAATCGCATTCTGGGGTTCGGGCTATTCGGACGAAATGTACCAAGAACTAGAGCAGCGACGTAAATATTGGATGTCTAGACTACCGGAGGATATAGATCTCGATATAGGTACAGAAGCAATTATACGTCAAATATGCTCCCTAGAATTAGATATTAATAGAGATAGAATTGCAGGCAAGTCTGTAGATAAAAGCGTAAATGCTCTAAACACATTACTCGGAAGTGCGAATCTGAAGCCTGTTCAGCAAAAGACCGGAACAGATACATCCGTTGAGCGAACACCTTTTGGTGTGTGGATTAAGAGATTTGAAAAGGAACGTCCTGTTCCAGAGATCGATCCGGAACTAAAAGACGTAGATAGTCTTATAAAATATATTTCGATTTGGTATTACGGGCACACAGCTAAAATGATGGGCGTAAAAAATGCAAACTCCAAATTATACGAAGAAGAGATTGAAAAACTTCGTGTTACACACCCCGAGTTTGAAGATGATGATGACGATACATTGTTGTACGATGTTTTTAAAGACGAAGATTCGGATAATAATACCACAAATGATACAATGAAAGATTCCGAAATAAAAGCCCCTTAGCTTTAATACAAAACTTAGAGAGAAAATGATATTAGCAAGGAAGGAGCTGATCTGTATATCGAACATATAGAAAGTATGCGTCTTATCATGGAAGGTGTAGCGATTTGGTGTGCTTTTTACAGGAGTAACCCCCACAGATTTGCTCATGACTATTTACATCTAAATCTACATACATTCCAAAAAATACTATTAGCAATGATGAATTGGTCATCAACTACTGTTTTTATTGGAAGTCGAGGTGTCGGTAAAACATTTTTAAGCGCCGTGTTTTGTGTAATACGGTGTATTTTGTATCCAGGTACAAAAATTTGTATTGCGTCAGGAACTCGGGGACAAGCTCTAGGAGTTCCTGAAAAAATAATGCTTGAGTTAAAGCCAAACTCTCCAGAGCTTGCCGCAGAAATTGACGAAAGGCAAACTAAGCTGAATGGCACAAACGCTCAGATAGTTTTTAAAAATTCATCATACATAAAGGTTGTTACAGCGGGTGACTCATCACGCGGAAACCGCGCCAATCTACTTATCTTAGATGAATTTAGATTAATATCAAAAGATGTTATAGATACAATATTAAGAAAATTTCTTACTCAAAAAAGAATGCCAGCATATGAAAAGTTAACAAAGGAAGAACGCAAATTAGAATACGCAAAAGAAAAAAATAAAACCATGTATCTTTCATCAGCTTACTTTGTAGATCACTGGAGTTATTTAAAATGTAAAGATACTTATCAACTTATGCTCAATGATAATAAGAAACAATTCGTTTGCGGCTTACCATATCAGCTTCCTATCGTCGAGGGTTTAATTGACGCTGAAACCATTGAAGACGAAATGTTAGAAACAGACTTTAATGAAATACGATTTCGAATGGAATACGAAAGCCTGTGGTATGGGGATACGGAAGGCTCATTCTTCGACTATAACTCAATTTCTAAAAATAGAAAAATTAAATATCCGATGTTGCCATCAAAGATATCGTCACTACTTGGCAACTCTCAAAATATAAAGATACCACCAAAGGCTAATGGAGAAGTTAGAATTTTATCAGCCGACATTGCTTTGATGTCGAGCAGAAAAAACAACAACGATGCAACGGCAGTTTTCATCAATCAACTCACCCCCACTAAGGCTGGAAGGTATTGTAGCAACATAGTCTACGCAGATACTTGCGAGGGATTAAGAACTGATGACCAGGCTCTAATGATTCGTAAGCTCTTTGATGAATATCAATGTGATTATATTGTACTCGATACAAACGGTATTGGATTAGGAGTTTACGACACACTAGCCAGAGATATTGTTGATTCAGAAACTGGAGAGATATACCCGGCTATTTCTTGTTGTAACAACTCAGAAATGGCTTCTAGGTGTACTGTGGTTGGGGCTGAAAAAGTTATCTGGTCTATTAAGGCTAGTGCTGCATTTAATTCAGATTGTGCGTACCTTCTCCGAGAAGCCTTTAAGAGTGGACGAATTCGTTTACTGTGCACTGAATATGACGCAGACGAGTATCTACAACAAATTAGAGGATACTCATCATTAAGTCCTTCAGAAAAGGCGAAAATACAACTCCCTTACATAAACACAACTTTGCTAGTTGATGAGCTCACAAAACTTCAGCATGAAGAATCTGGTGGTAAAGTTAAGGTTTATGAAAAAGCTGGAATGAGAAAAGATAGGTATTCCAGCCTGTCTTATAACTACTATGTAGCTATGCAGTTAGAGAATAAAATAAACAAACGTCAGAATAAGAGTTCTTCATCATCTGATGCATTTATTATAAGAGCACCAAGTTCACAAAGAAAGGTGGTGAGTAAATATGGCGCAAAAAGACGCTCAACCTACCTATAGTGCGGGTAGGAAACAAACTCTCGATGTGACTAATTATATAGGAATATCAAGTAAATTTGCAAAATTAAATAAGCTCAGAACACGAGATTTAAACAACAACACCAGAACACCTACATTTTCATTATATTCAAAAGATAATATCCAGACATATTTAAGCGACCCTTATACATATGAGAAGCAGCTTCGCAAGGCTATTACTTATATTTACGGAGCAAGTAGCCACTTTAGAAGGCTTATCCAATATTTTGTTGGGTTGTCCGACTTAGCCTACGTTGTAGAGCCGTATAAGATAGATCCTAAGAAAGCTAATAAGAAGACTATCAATAACAATTATCGTAAAGTGTTGAATTTACTGTCCTCGATGAGTATCGAGACTCAGGCTCCAAAAATACTCACTGTATGCCTAAGAGAAGATGTTTTTTATGGCACTCTTTGGGTAAGTGGCAATAGTATAACAATTCAGCAACTGCCAAGTGACTATTGTTCCATCTCTACTATAGAAGGCAATGTTCCTAACGTAACTTTTAATTTCTCGTATTTTGACACCTACAGCACTCTTTTGGATTATTACCCACCAGAGTTTAGGACTAAATATGATATATATAGAGCTAATCGCACTTTAAAGTGGATTGAACTTGACTCTCCAACATCTTTTGCCGTCAAGTGCAACAATGATATTCTTGATTACCCACTTCCACCCTTTGCGGGATTGCTTCGAGAATTATATGATATTGAGGACTACAAGCAGCTAAAAGAATCAAAAACGGCTCTTGAAAATTATGCAATGTTGGCTATGACCCTACCAATGGATAAAGATGGTAACTGGGGCATAGACCTTGAGAAAGCCAAAGATTTTTGGCAAAACCTAGACTCGGTACTTCCTGACGAAGTAGGTTCGGTTTTATCTCCTATGCCTATTAGCAAAATTAGTTTTGAGAAGTCAAACACTGGAGGTACAGATAGTGTTACCGAAGCAGAACAACATATGTTTTCCGCTGCCGGTGTGTCGTCATTATTATTTAATAATGAAAAAGCTTCAGCCAACGCTTTACTACTATCCATCAAAGCAGATCAAGCAATTACTTATGGAATTGTTAAAAGCATACAAGATGTGATTAACAGATTTGTTCAGTCGCAGAATTACGGTAAAAATTTTAAAGTTAACTTCTTAGATGTCTCCCCATACAACAGAAAAGAAGTAGGTGACGCATATCTCAAAGCAGCATCCTATGGATTACCAACTATAAGCACATACGCAGCATCTCAGGGTATTGGACAAGCAGAACTAGATTCAATGAGCTACTTGGAAAGTTCTGTACTTAATCTTCAGGACATATTCCGCCCTATACAAAGTTCTTCCCAAATGAGCTCTAGTGATTTAGAAAGCAATGCCGCCACAGACGAAGGTGGTGCTCCAACTAAAGAAGTTGGAGAGATATCCGAGTCAGGGGAACAAAATCAGGAGGACGCATAATGAAGAAATTTTTATATGTATTTACACAAGAAGACTGTGATGCACTAACTGAGGCGGGTTATGTACTGCTAAAGTTTGATAT
>ERZ1034723.1020-NODE-1020-length-12967-cov-4.058473_pt1 | contig 12967 bp, 10 predicted proteins | sample MGYA00520637_ERZ1034723 | MGnify/ENA primary metagenome ERZ1034723 (study PRJEB33766, sample SAMN09781719) | gut metagenome | biome: gut microbiome | host: Homo sapiens | place: Madagascar | study: EMG produced TPA metagenomics assembly of the PRJNA485056 data... | reverse complement strand
CTCGATGGGACAAAATCTGTGCATGCCACATCAGTCCCAAGATACAGGAGCAAGTAGCAGGACCATGTAGGAACATCGGTACTTAGATGCCGTTTTCTGGCATCTTATGTACCGCTATGTTCCGATTTGAGCGGGAGCGCGTCCTGCACTGCTGCCTGCATCGCGGGACGGCAACTGCATAACCAGCCACTCCCTGCATTGCGGGGCGGCAACTGCATAACCAGCCACTCCCTGTATCGCGGGGCGGCAACTGCATAACCAGCCACTCCCTGTATCGCGGGGCGGCAATTGCATAACCAACCACACAAAAAGGGAGAAGCACCCGAAGGTTCCTCTCCCTTGCATAATCCATCGCCTATCCACTTGATTACCGTGCGGTCAACTCTCCGTTTTCCACATCGATCGTTACCTTCTGATTCATTCCGAGCTTGTCGGATAAGATCAGTCTGGCTACCAGTGTTTCTACATTCTTCTGCAGATACCGCTTCAACGGTCTTGCACCGTAAATCGGATCATAACCATGATCGATAATAAATGCCTTTGCTTCGTCCGTAACACTGATTTCAATCTCACGGTCTGCCAGCCGCTTATTCAGGTCTGTGATCAGCAGGTCAACAATACCGCCGATATTTTCCTTCGTCAATGGCTTGAACATAATGGTTTCATCCAGACGGTTTAAGAACTCCGGTCTGAAATGCGCACGCAGCTCATTCATTACCATTTCCTGTGCTTCCGGCTTAATGTTACCCTGTTCGTCAATTCCTTCCAGCAGATACTGGGAACCGATGTTAGAGGTCATGATCAGAATCGTATTCTTGAAATCAACGGTTTTACCCTTTGAGTCCGTAATACGTCCGTCATCCAATACCTGCAACAGTACATTAAATACATCCGGATGTGCTTTTTCTACCTCATCAAACAGAACTACCGAATACGGTTTCCGCCGAACAGCCTCTGTCAACTGACCGCCTTCATCATAACCTACATATCCAGGAGGCGCTCCGATCAGTCTTGCCACGGAATGTTTCTCCATGTACTCACTCATATCGATACGCACCATATTGGCCTCATTATCAAACAGGCTGGCTGCCAATGTCTTGGCAAGCTCTGTCTTACCGACACCGGTAGGTCCAAGGAACAGGAACGAACCGATCGGCTTCGTCGGATCCTTAATACCTGCCTTGGAACGAATGATTGCTTCACTTACCAGTTCCACTGCCTCATCCTGTCCGACAACCCGTTTATGCAGCTCCTTATCCAGATGCAGTGTCTTATTTCGCTCACTTTCTGTTAATTTTGCTACCGGAATACCGGTCCACCGGGAAATGATCTTTGCAATCTCTTCATCGGTAACACTTTCATGTACCAATGTATGCCCTTCGGCTTTCACCCGTTCTTCCTCTTCTTCCAGTTCTTTCTGCAATTGTGGAAGTTTGCCGTACTGCAATTCCGCTGCCCGGTTCAGATCATAATTTCTCTGTGCAATCTGAATCTGATTATTCAGAGATTCTATCTCTTCACGAAGCTTTGTAACATGCTCAACCTCTTTCTTCTCTTTCTCCCAGTCTGCCTTGGCTCCTGCAAACTGATCCTTTAATTCAGCCAATTCCTTCTGAAGTTCTTCCAGCCGTTCCTTACTTAACCGGTCATCCTCTTTCTTTAAGGCGGCCTCTTCAATCTCCAACTGCATGATCTTACGAGACATATCATCCAGCTCCATCGGCATGGAATCAAGCTCTGTCTTGATCATGGCACAGGCTTCATCCACCAGGTCAATTGCCTTATCCGGAAGAAAACGGTCGGTAATATATCGGTTGGAAAGCGTTGCCGCAGATACCAGTGCACCATCCGTAATCTTAACACCATGGAACACTTCATACCGATCCTTCAATCCACGCAGGATAGAAATCGTATCCTCTACCGTTGGCTCATTTACCATAACCGGCTGGAACCGCCGCTCCAGTGCGGCATCCTTCTCAATATACTGCCGGTATTCATCCAAAGTCGTTGCACCGATACAATGCAACTCACCTCTTGCCAGCATTGGTTTTAACATATTACCTGCATCCATGGCACCATCCGTCTTACCGGCACCTACGATCGTATGCAGCTCATCAATAAACAGAATGATTTTTCCTTCGCTCTTCCGAACCTCATCCAGCACTGCCTTCAGACGTTCCTCAAACTCACCACGATATTTGGCACCGGCCAGCAAAGAACCCATATCCAATGCATAAATCTGCTTATTCTTTAATCCATCCGGTACATCTCCCCGGACAATTCTCTGTGCCAGACCCTCTACTGCAGCAGTTTTACCTACACCGGGTTCACCGATCAGAACCGGATTATTCTTCGTCTTACGGGACAGAATTCTTATAATATTTCGAATCTCCTGATCTCTGCCGATTACCGGATCCAGCTTCTGCTGTCTCGCACGCTCTACCAGATCATAGCCATACTTGGACAGACTGTCATACGTAGCCTCCGGATTATCCGTCTCTACCTTCTGATTTCCCCGGACAGACATCAATGCTTTCAAGAACGCATCTCTGGTAATTCCGTATTTCTGAAAGATACCGCGTACTGCTTTATTTGCCTTCTTGATCATTGCCAGGAAGATATGCTCTACAGATATATAGGCATCCCCCATCTGCTTTGATTCATTCTCGGCATCCATCAGTGTCATTGTAAACTCCCGGCTCATGTACACGTCACTGGTACCCGTTACCTTCGGCCGATATGCCACTGCACGTTCACATTCTGCAGTAAACCCTTTCAGATCAATTCCCATCTTTTCTATCATCTTGGCAATCAGACAATCATCGGTGGTCACCATACTAAGTAACAGGTGTTCCTGATCAATCTCCTGATTGTTATATTCATAGGCAAGTTTGGAACAATTTTCAATTACTTCCAGTGATTTCTTTGTAAATTTCTCAGCATCCATATTGAAAACCTCCTTTTCTTTGTTCTATTCCGAATATAACACAGCTATTTTCACTTGTCAACAACTTTTTAGCACTCATTCAAGTAGAGTGCTAACAATTTTCTGTTTTATTCTTTGTGCATATTGCTCAAAAAGGACAGTCCCTTCTCCGGACTGTCCCTTTTCCTTACTATACAAAACGATTCAAGTCTTCCTTATATTGATACCGGATTTTCTGCAAGATCGTCTCAATCTCCTGCCGGTCCACCTCCATATCCTCACAGAGTGCGTCCAGAGACGGATAAAAATCTCGGAGCTTCGTATTGACAACCGATAGCAGCATCATAGGATCTTTGGGTAACTGTTCCATATTCTCTCCTGCTTCTTCTATAAATCAAATATTTCTATAAATTCTGATATTTCCTTATTTACGTTCCGACATCGGTATATATTCCTGTGTCTTCGCTACGCATTTGTACGCCGGTCTTATAATCTTGCCTTGATTGATCAGCTCTTCCATACGGTGCGCACTCCAGCCGGCCATTCTTGCAATTGCAAAGATCGGTGTATAAAGCTCTGTCGGAAGATCCAGCATACTGTATACGAAACCGCTGTAGAAATCCACGTTGGCACTGACACCCTTATAAATCTTTCTCTCCTCGGCTATTACCTCCGGCGCCAGTCTGGCCACCAGCGCATACAGTGCATATTCTTCCTCCCGGTGCTTTTCAACCGATAGCTTCTCTACAAACTGCTTAAAAATATTCGCACGAGGATCCGAAATAGAATAAACCGCATGTCCCATTCCATAGATCAGTCCCTGATGATCAAATGCCTTCTTATTTAACAGATCCTTTAGATACTGTCTGATTTCTTCCTCATTCGTCCAGTCATTGACCTTTTCTTTCATATCCTCAAACATCCGGACTACCTTGATATTGGCCCCGCCATGCTTCGGTCCCTTTAAGGATCCGAGAGATGCCGCAATACAGGAATACGTATCCGTTCCGGATGACGTTACAACATGAGTTGTAAATGTGGAATTATTACCACCGCCATGCTCTGCATGAAGCACCAGCGCCAGATCCAGAATTCTCGCCTCCAGCTCAGTATATTTGCTATCCTCACGTAACAGATATAAAATATTCTCTGCGGTTGACAGCCCCGGCTGCGGCAGATGAATGAACAGGCTCTGCCCATCATGATAATGCTTATATGCCTGATAACCATAGACAGAAATCAGCGGCACCAGTGCTGTCAACTGCAGACACTGTCTTAATACATTCGGCAATGATGTATCATCTGCCCTGTCGTCATACGCATACAATGTCAGTACACTTCTGGCCAGTGTATTCATCATATCTTTACTCGGTGCTTTCATAATAATATCCCGCACGAAGCTGGTTGGAAGTGACCGATACTCCTCCAGTAAATGATTCAGCTGATCTAACTGCACCTGTGTCGGAAGTGTTCCAAACAACAACAGATATAAGGTTTCCTCATATCCAAACCGCTTTTCTTTAATAAATCCACTGACTATATCCTCAATATCAACACCATGATAGTACAATTTACCATCGCACGGAACCATTTCACAATCTACCAGCGTATATGACTGAATCTTAGAAATCTCGGTAAGTCCTGTCAGAACTCCCTTACCATTAATATCCCGTAATCCCCTCTTTACATCATATTCTACATACAGCTGTGGATCAATGCTGCCGTTCTTTCTGCAGATTTCCGATAAATCCACCAATTCCTTTGTAATCTCTGAAAAATTTCCCTGCACATGATCACTCCTCACACTTTTTTACTATAACTTTTCATACTTTACAGTATAGCATAAATTATCTGACAGAAAAAGAAATTTATGTTTTTTTCAGATTTTCTCCTGTTTCCTTTATATTTGTGAGAACACTTTTCCGATACTGTCCTGAATCAGAATATCCGCATTCTCATCCCTCGGTGTCGGTGCCTTATTGATCACTACCAGATGCTTTCCGCGGAAATAATCGATCATTCCCGCTGCCGGGTAGACTACCAGCGATGTTCCCCCGATAATCAGCACCTCCGCCTGTGAAATATAATACAATGCTTTCTCAATCGTCTGCTGATTCAATGCTTCCTCATATAAAACCACATCCGGCTTTACGATCCCGCCGCACTCACATCTCGGAACTCCGTCTGCATGAACCACGTAGTCCAGATCATAGAACCGGTGACACTTTTCACAATAGTTCCGGTGGATCGATCCGTGCAGCTCCAGCACTTCCTTACTGCCTGCCATCTGATGCAGGCCGTCAATGTTCTGCGTGATCACTGCCTGCACATGGCCTTCTCGTTCCAACTCCGCCAGCCGGATGTGTGCAGCATTCGGCTTCGCATCTGTAAAGATCATCTTATCCTTATAGAATTCAAAAAACTCTTCCGGATGGCTTCTATAGTAGCTGTGGCTGATAATCTGCTCCGGCGGATACTTGTATTTCTGATTATACAGTCCATCCACGCTTCTGAAATCCGGGATACCGCTTTCCGTTGACACACCTGCTCCGCCAAAAAACACAACCTTACTGCTTGCATGTACAATTTCCTTTAATTCCTTTATCTTATCTTCCATATGCATACCCCTTTCATCCTGTTTTATTCTGTTCTTATCATACCCTTCTTTTCTTCCGGAAACAATATTGAAAACCCATATTAATTAAGCTATAATCTAGCAAAGGCGGTGAAAAAACATGAAATTATTAGTAGATGCACGTTCACTTGGCAGTCATCCAAGTGGAATCGGCATGTATTTATATGACTTTTTAATAGAATTACTCAAAGAACCTGACTTCGAAATTACTCTGCTGAGTGATATTGCCACCAGCGATGAGATGCTTGATCTGGCCGAACGCGGTGTCCCGATCGTTACCTATGGTACGCAGATTTCCCAGAGTGTTCAGGTGCTTAAATATTTCCGGTTCGTTCAGGACTCGTTAGACTACTATCATCCGGATCTGTTCTGGGAGCCGAATAATTTAATTCCGGTTCGTCTGAAACGGTTTTCCGGTAAGATTCTGGTCACCATCCATGATGTTTTCCCATTAACCCAGCCGGAAAATCATGGACATATCTATCCGATTTATTTTAAATACGGATTAAAACAGACCATGAAACAGGCAGACGGTCTGACCTATAACTCCATGGAGACCAAGCGGGATGTCGAGCAGCGCTTTGCAAAAGCAACTGCCTTACCGAATCTGATCAGCTACATTATTATCAAAAATCCGGTCAATGAGGATACTCTGCCGTCTCCAACGGTTCTGTTTCCGGATATTCCGATCCTGAATGAGGATTATTTCTTATATATCGGAAATCTGGAGAAACGAAAGGGTACCGATCTTCTGCTAAAGGCTTATCAGCTTTACCGGAAATCCGGCGGTACAAAGAACCTGTATCTCGGTGGCAAAATCCGGGAGGCCGACATTCAGAAGCTCTATGATGAGATCAGCCAGACGACTCCGGGACTTGTTTCCCTGGGATATGTCAATGAAGAACAGAAATCCGTTCTCTTTGAACATTGCTCCGGCTTTCTTTTTCCATCCAGAGCAGAGGGTTTCGGTATTCCGGTCATCGAAGCCATGCATTATAACAAACCGATTCTGGCAAGCAGCCTGTCTATTTTTGAAGAAATCGCAGGCAATGCCATCTCTTATTATGACTGCAGTGGTACGGATCAGGAGCAGGTTGAAAAATTATCCGAGGCCATGCTCCGAATCGCTCCGGCAGACCGCGAGCAATATGCATCGGTCTGCAGCCGATATCTGCCGGAACGCTTAGGACCTGATTTCTGTCAGTTTATCCGATCTCTGATATCCTGACCCCTGATATTATGGTCTTAATCCCCTAATCTTTACCGATTCGCAGAAATACCCGTACCAGAACAATGATCAGAATGATCACGGCAAGCACCGGCAACAGCTTCCATACAACAACTGCTGTACCGACTATCAGCGCCAGTATAATACCGACTGCCACAAAAGCCAGCAGGATCAGAAGCAGACGTCCATACCAGGAGCGGAATGTAAAGCCGCTCCTTTTTTTCGGAGCTTCCTCCTGCGCCTGTTGTGTCTGACCGGCTGTCTCTGCATTCCGCTTCACAGAATTCGCCTCAATGATCGACTTTGCGATCAATCGTGCAGGTCCCAGAGACTCCAGAACCGCCTGTTCTGATTGTCCACCGGCAACTGCTTCATCAATGTATCTTGTATAATAATTTACCGTTTCCTGAATGATGGATGGATTTACCTCGCCTCTTAGAGAGTCCTGTAACTCCTGTAAAAACTCTGTTCTTGTCATTCTTTCTGTCACCTCACTATTTTATTCTTTCTATAATCTACTGTTCTTCTTATATTCTGCCTTTATTTCTGTATGGTAATTACCATAACTGTATAATTTTCACCTTCATATTCCTGCCAGTTCACGGATTTAGCTCCTCCGGATTTCACTACAAATCCACAGTCATATTGCTCTTCTTCTGCGTTTTTTACCATCAGTTCTATCCGGTCTGTTTCCCGCATCTTCTTTAAAACATAGATTTTAAACTCATTAAAGCTACTGACTGCCGCACCTTCCTGCTCATAATAATTAAACTCCATGGAAGTACATGCAGGATATGCATCCCGGTTCCAGGTATGCGTCCGTTCCATAACCTCATCATCAATATTCAGATATGCATGTAATACCTGATCCTGTGTGTCCGGCAGCGGATCATCCCAGGTCACATCCACATGATACCATTCCCCGTTAATTGTTACTATATTCCATGCATGACTCTCCCCATCTGCAGTGCCTACCACCATATAAGTATCAATACCGCTGCACATCAACAATAACTCCATTGCCTCCGCATAGCCATTGCAAACCGATGTACCGTATAACAGAGAACCTGCAGCTGTATAGGATAACTCTTCTTTATCTCCGTTTAGGAACCCATATACCGTATGCGTAACCAGATAATCATGGAAGTATACCACCTTCTCATAATCTGTCATATCCTCGCATTGCCCTAAGATTTCCTGTACTTTATCTGCCAGATTCTGTGCGGTCTCATTCCCTTCGATCGGAAGTCCGTTGACCAGATTCTGGTACACATAATAATTATCTGACAGTTCCAGGTCAAATCGTACCTGCTGCACCTGAGGATTCACTTTCCGCAAAACCGTATAGGATGCAACATGTCCGAAAAAACCATCCAGCCCGTGATTGATTCCGACCAAATTGGCCTCACTCAGACCATTGACATAAGTAGAAAACGAAGTGTTGCCCTCCTGCAGTTGATCTGTAATCCGGATTCCCAGATCTTCCGCCGATGAAATCATATTATTTTTATGTATTTGTACTGCAAAAAACCGTTCACCGCCATATAGCAATATTCCGACAGCCAACACGATCAGCACAAGAATTGCACCAACGTTTCTTTTTTTCATAGTCTTCCCCTTCGATAAAAAATATATGGCTATTCTACCATTATTTTCCTTTGCTTGCAAACCTCTTCCGCACGACAAAAAAAATGACTAATAAACTACATGATTTCTTCATTTTTTCTACACAAATACCACTTGTTTTCCATAGAATTCTCCGTTAAAATCAGACTAACATAAGTTATGCCTTACTTTTTAACTTAAACATACGCATATAGGATAGAAAGGATGTAACATTTATTATGAGTTCAGAAATCATTGCCCATCGAGGTGCCTCTTACCTGGCTGCCCGTGAAAATACAATGGAAGCCTTTCAGATTGCAATGGATGTCCATGCTGACGCCATCGAGCTGGATGTGCGGCAGACATTCGATAAGATACTGGTGGTTTATCATGATGAGGCCATCAACAATATTCCTCTCCGGACTCTGACATATCAGCAGCTTGCGGATGCATCGGAAGCTTTGGGATATCACATTCCGACTCTGGAAGAAGTTTTAAAGTTCTGCCGGAACAAGATCCATTTACTGATTGAATTAAAAGAAGCCGGTTATGAGAAACGGCTCATCAGTATGGTAAATACCTATTATTCCTATGACCAATACCGTCTGCAGTCTTTCCTAGACGTTGTCGTGCGCCGGGTAAAACACATCGACCCGAATGTAACGGTCGGACTGCTGGTCGGTGTCAAGGGAGCTGATTTCCGGACTCATTTTAATGAATATTTTCCGGTCCGCAGATTACGCGACTGTCATGCAGACTTTATCTCTGCTTATTGCCTGCTGATCACTCCGGATTTCCTCTTGCGTATGACACAGAACAAGATTCCGGTCTATGCCTGGACGACCGATGACCCCAAAGCGATCAGTCGTCTGTTGGAAGAAGAAATAGACGGCATTATCACAAACCGGCCGGAAGCCGGTGTCTATCTGCGTTCCAAATATGAGAAACTGGAAGCAGATACCGATGCCAAGCGTGCAAAAACAGCAGCCATCTTCCGAAAGCTGCTGCCGCATCGTTCTTCCAAACACTCCTCTGAGAAATCTGAAAGCTAATTTAGTTTAAACTTTTTAATGATATTCTGAAATTCCGGGCATCCGGCAAATGCATTTAACACATTGCGCCGGCTGTCTCCGGAATTTAATCTTTTTACCCAGTAATCCAGTCCGGCCTTATCATACTCCCGTCCCATAAATGTCCTGTATAAGACCTTCACATACTCTGTTCGGGACAGATTCTTATTTTTAAATTCCGGTGAGAAAAAGAACTCTCTGGCAACTGCGACCGGTGTTCGTTTCCCGGTCTGGATTTCCTGTGTCCAATATGCCAGTCCGGCCGGATCCGGCTGCCGGTTCAATGCCTCCGTATATAATCTCGCTACAAATGCCTCTGTATGTGTGTATGTATCCACAGTCACTCTGCAGGTAGCCTTCTGTCCGCTTCCATCCATTGCCTGGCAGGTGATCACTACGCTTCCCGCTTTCAATCCCTTAACCCGTCCGGATGAAGTCACCGTTGCAATCTTACTGTCGGAAGATGTCCATTTCAGTTTCCGGTTCGTGGCCATTGATGGTGTAATCGTTGGTTTCAATGTATAGGTCGCCTCTCTCTGAAGCTTTAAATTACTCTGGTTTAATCGGATCCCGCTGACCGGAACCGTTAGTGTAAAACTTGCACTCTGCTTGTTACCGCAGTCATAGGTATATGTAATCTGTGTTGCATTTTTATCCATCGTCACCTGACTACCGGAAAGAGTACCACCATTGATCCCGCTCAGCTTCTTAATATTCAGTCCGGCTATTTTAGAAAGATTATATCTGCGCTTGCTGTCCGGCTTTATTCCATATGTATTTCCTTCGCACCGAAAATCCTGAAGCTTTGTATTCTTCTCCAGATTCAGGTATGGAAGTGCGTTGTTGGAACAGTAGAGAATGGCGAGTTCCGGATTTCCGGTAAGATCCAGTGCAAACAACCGGTTGTAATCACAGTAAAGATACTGAAGCTTTGTCTGCTTTCTGAGATCCAGTGCCTTTAACCGGTTGCCATTGCAGTTAAGAAACTGAAGCTTTCCCAGATTTCCGAAGCCAATCGTTGTCAGCTTATTATTCTCGCATTCCAGATACAGCAATGCGGTATTCCGACTTAAATCCAATGTTGCCAGCCGGTTCAGACTACAGCTTAACCGCTCCAGCTTCAGGTTATATTGCAAATCCAGTGTCGTAATTACATTGTTTCCACAAATCAAATATAAGAGCTTTTTATTCCCGCTCACATTCAGACTGCTTAATTTATTTCCTTCACAATCCAGATATTCCAGCTCGGAATTTTCTGTTAGTGTCAATGCAGTAAGTGCATTCCCGGTACATTTCAAATCAACCAGCTTTTCGTTCTTCGTAACATCCAGTGCCGTCAGCTGATTCTGACTGCAGTCCAGGGTTTCCAGATTTGTATTCTGCTTCAGGTTCAGTGCAGTAAGTGCATTTCCGGTACATTTCAAATCAACCAGCTTGGAATTTTTACTGATATCAATCTTCGTCAATGCATTCTTACTTACATTTAAGTACTTCAGATATGTAAAATATTCAATACCGGTCAAATCCTGAATACCGTACTTTTCAATATTTAATTCTTTACAATTACGTATTTCCAGCACAGATAATATGCCATCTCCATTAGCATCAACCCCATTCTCCTTATCCAAAATATACGTCCGGAAGTTTGCATCCGGAAAGTGTGCTGCATCAATCGTAATATTGGACGCCGCATTCCGGCTATCTGCATCTTCCGTCTGCAACTCCTCTGTAAATAGGGTTGTTGAATTCTCCTGTTCGGAGCTTTCCTCTATAACTCCCCCTTCTGTACCCAGTTCCTCTGTGTCATCCTCCTCCACAGCCGGTTCCTCTGTAGCTACCGTCTCAGCACCCGCCTGCTCTGTATCTGCCTGCTCTGTATCCGTTGCTTCTTCTGCATAAGCATATGCAATCTGATTCCCACTGAACCACCCTGTATATCCGCTGCCAATCAGCAGGCTGATCCCTGCCAACAGCAATCCAAATTTCTTCATTCCTATTCCTCCCAAACATCCTGCATATTCCACATCACTATCATATGATCTCTGAGGCTGTCAGATTTATTCACATAATTTAAAATAGCAGGAATCCTGCATCTGTGTCAATACAAGAGCCCTGCTATTTCTATATCCGTTTGAACAAATAATAAACTACTGGAATAAGTATTCGATTTCTCCACTCACGCCATCTGCTGTATAATAGGTCTTTCCTGTCTCAGGCTGGATATATACATTCAGCACTTTGATGGAAGATGCCTTCTTGCCGGTTGCTTCCACTACCTTTGCAACGATATCTGCAGTTGAAACCTTTGCACTGTTAAACTCGATATAAACCTCTTCGGTTGCTTTCTCAGCCTTCTTTGCTGGTGCTTTCTTAGCTGCTGTCTTCTTCGCCGGTTCTGCTTTCTTAGCTGCTGCCTTTGGTGCTTCCGCTTTCTTTGCAGGCTCTGCTTTCTTAACTGCTGCTTTCGGTGCTTCTGCCTTCTTAACTGCTGTCTTTGGTGCTTCTGCTTTCTTAACAGCCTCTGCCTTTGGTGCTTCTGCTTTCTTAACAGCCTCTGCCTTTGGTGCTTCTGCCTTCTTAGCTGTTACCTTTACTGCCTCTACTTTATCTGCTGCCTTAGCTTCTACTTTAGTCTCAGGTTTCTTAACTGTACTCATAACAATTCCTCCATCTCTTAACCATATAAGTAATTCATATATTAGCTTGATAATACCTTCTTTTTGCAACCTTTGCAAGCATTCTTCCAATTTTTTCAACTATTCAACAACGACTTTCAGATTTTATCGTTTTATACAGGCAAATTGCACAAATCCCCCAGTGGTCCTAATACCTGCAGGCACACTTACCGGCTCGGTGTCTACGCAGACAAAAAAGAGGAACAGGTAACTGATACCTATTCCTCTCAAATTCTTCTCTGATCCTAGCCGAAGTATCTCTTAAGAAGTCCTTCAAATGCCTTACCATGTCTAGCCTCATCACGAGCCATCTCATGAACTGTATCATGGATTGCATCCAGGTTCGCAGCTTTTGCTCTCTTAGCCAGATCTGTCTTACCGGCAGTTGCACCATTCTCAGCCTCTACCCGAAGCTCCAGATTCTTCTTTGTGCTGTCTGTTACGACTTCGCCTAACAGCTCTGCAAACTTCGCTGCGTGCTCAGCCTCTTCATAAGCAGCCTTCTCATAATACATTCCGATCTCCGGATATCCTTCACGATAAGCTACGCGGGCCATTGCCAGATACATACCGACCTCGCTGCACTCACCGTTAAAATTAGCTCTTAAATCCTCTAAGATATCTTCGCTGACACCCTGTGCAACTCCTACCACATGCTCAGAAGCCCAAGTCTTCTCACCGCTCTGTGCTACAAACTTCTCAGCCGGTGCTCCACACTGCGGACATCTTTCCGGTGCCTGCTCTCCTTCATAAACATAACCACATACTGAACATACAAATTTCATATCAAAAAACTCCTTTTCTCCAAAATAGTAATCATTACTGATT
>ERZ1034723.1019-NODE-1019-length-12982-cov-3.306104_pt1 | contig 12982 bp, 9 predicted proteins | sample MGYA00520637_ERZ1034723 | MGnify/ENA primary metagenome ERZ1034723 (study PRJEB33766, sample SAMN09781719) | gut metagenome | biome: gut microbiome | host: Homo sapiens | place: Madagascar | study: EMG produced TPA metagenomics assembly of the PRJNA485056 data... | reverse complement strand
CTCCAGGGCCTCCCGCATCTTTTTCTGAATGGAGTCGTCTATGTATGCGATCCAAATGAGGTACCCCGCCAGGACGAACATACAGAATATCCAGATCAGCAGGAACGCCACCCGATTGCTGTCCGTGAGCCGCCGGGCCAGCAGCAGCACCACCGGCAGCACCAGCATGCACCACAGCCCTCCGCGAATACGCTTTTTATTGCTGCTGTGCAGCTCCTGGACGAAGGACAGAAGCTGGTCATAGAGCCTTTTATACTGCTGATTATTTTCACTCATGCAAACTGTCCTCCTTTCACATCAGTTCCGTTTCTTCCAGCTTTTCGCTGACGAAGTGGTTGGTACCGATAAAGGGCTTGCGCACCAGCAGACCGATGCAGAATGCCAGCACCGCGAAGATCAGCAGCTCCAGCAGATACACCGCATAGTCCATCTCATAGGTGCCGCAGATAGCCTCGCGCATAGCGTTGATGGCATAGGGGAAGGGGAAGAAGCGGTAGATCTTCTCAAATATCTCCGGCAGGATCTCGATGGGATAGGAGCCGGAGGACCCGGCGATCTGCACCACCATCACCACCACCACAATAGCCTTGCCGATGTCCCCGAAGGAGACGGTAAGGGAGTAGATCAGTGTCACGAAGGTGAACGAGGCCAGCCCCGCCGCCAAAAACAGCATCCCCGGGTGCAGACACTGGCACTTCAGCAGGTAAATGTCCCCCAGCACAATAACCGCAGCCTGGAGCTGCCCTATGAGCAAAAACAGGAGCAGACGGCCAAAATAGCACTGGTTGTCCGTGGCCGTGGGGAACTTTTTCCGGTCCGGATGGACCTGTATCAAGGCCACCAGGATAACGCCGCCCACCCAAATGGCCAGCACCGAGTAAAAGGGCGTCATGGCGGTACCGTAGTTTTTCACCGGGTACACCGTCTCCGACTCCACCTCCACCGGGGAGGCCAGGAAAGCGCCGAAGCGGCTGGCATCGCCGCTGAGGGCGGTGTCAAGCTGATGCAGCAGGTCGGAGCTGGAGCAGGCGGCAGCCAGCTTACTCAGCTCGTCCATGCGGTCGGCCAGACCACCCAGCACCACCTGCAGGCAGCCCAGGGCGGCCACTGCATCGTCCTTGCTGCCCTGCACCGCGTCAATGGCCGGAACGATGTCCTGCTTCATGGTCTCCATGGCCTTTAGAAGCGGCTGCACATCCGTGGCGGCGTTCTTCACGCCTCCGGCAATTTGTTCCAGGTCGGCGCGTATTTCGCCTGCTGCCAGTTTTTCAAGACTCGGCATAGCCTCCAGGCAGGTCTGTATCTGCTCATTGGTGACGGCTTTATCCTCTATTACCGTGCGAATTTGCTGCAGGTGCAGCTCCGCTGTGTCCAGCAGCGTCAAGGCTTGGCTCACCCCGTCCAGGCGGCTCAGGTGGGCCAGGACGGAGCGAATGTTCTGCACTTTCGTCTGGGCGTCCTTGGCTGCCTGGGCCGCGTCGGTGAGGGCCGCTTGGTCGCCCTTGGCCGCCTGCTGCAAGGCGCTCTCCAGATCCTCGAGAGAGCCCGTCAGAGCGCTGGCGGCCTGCCCGGACTGCTCCTGCACCTGACTTAGGAGGGCGGTGCTGTTTTCGATTTGCTGCTGCCAGGTGTCGGCCCCCTCAAAGGTTAGCCCGCCCCCCTGGGTGAGCTGATCCAGGGCCACGCTGTCCCCCAGGATGTTCCCGATGACATTGCTGTATGTCCGCAGCTTAGCCCCCAGTGCCGCAATGTGCTGGGACACCTGCCCGGCGGCCTGGGCGATGTTGGCCGAGCCCGTCAGCTCGGTGGTATCGCTGTAAAGCTGGGAGAACAGGTTTCCCAGGTACTTGGCCCGCACATCCTGCTGCAGGGAGGTCACAGCGGTCTGGGTGATCTTACTGGCCACGGCGTTTTTCTTGCCGTTTTCGTAGTAAGTCATACCGGCCCCGCCGCTGGAGACGGCGGTGGAGAGATCCGTCATTCTTGCCGTGAAGTCCTCGCTGAGGATCACGGCGGCATAGGTGTCCCCGGCATATACGCCGTCAATGGCCTCCTGCACGGAGTCCGTCACGATCCAGTGAATGGTGGTTTTGGCGGCTAAGTCGTCCATGACCTCCTGCGCCATGTTCACATAGGAGCCGTCGTCCAGGGTCACGCCCGGGTCGTCCGAGGCCACGGCAATGGCAATGTTTTTGGTGCTGCCGTAGGGGTCGGTATTGGCATAGATGTTGAACCAGGCGTACAGCGCCGGGAGGATGCAGATGGCCAGCATGATAACAATGGCGAAAAACTGCCGTCGCACGGCGCGAAGGTCGTTTATGAAGATGTTAAGAATCTGCCTCATAATAGCCTCCTTGGTTGTCATAACACCTATTTTACCATATTTTTTTCTCCCGTCAATCCTTATTCTATGGAGGCAGACCGGTTGTATATTTGTGCAGAATATGATATAGTAGACCCGAAAAAATCATTGTGCGGCAGAGGTACGATATGGAACGCATACAATTGCAGGATAATAAGAGAGACCTGGCGGTGCTGGTGGGCCTGCGCTCCCCGGTGCTCCGGGAGGACAGCACCGACGAGGAGAGCCTGGAGGAGCTTTCCGCCCTGGTGGAGACCGCCGGGGGCCAGGTGGTAGGGAGCATCCTCCAGAGCCGGGATAAGCCCGACCCCCACAGCTTCATCGGCGAGGGTAAGGTGGAGGAGGTCAAGACCATGGTGGCCCTGGAGGGTGCCACCCTGGTCATCTTCGATAACGAGCTGTCGCCCTCTCAGATCCGCGTGCTCACGGAGCTTTTAGGCGTGCAGGTCATTGACCGCAGCGGACTGATTTTGGACATTTTCGCCCAGCGGGCCAAGACCAAGGAGGGCTGCCTCCAGGTGGAGCTGGCCCAGTATCAGTACCTGCTGCCCCGGCTTATCGGTATGTGGACGCACCTGGAGCGCCAGGCGGGCACCAGCGGCAAGGGCCCCATCGGCTCCAAGGGCCCGGGCGAGACGCAGCTGGAGACGGACCGCCGCCACATCCACCGCAAGATCGACAAGCTCAAAGAGGAGCTGGAGGAGGTGCGCCGGGTCCGCAGCACCCAGCGTCAGCGCCGGATGAAAAACGAGATTCCCGTGGTGGCCATCGTGGGCTATACCAACGCCGGAAAATCCACCCTTCTAAATGCCATCACCGGCGCGGACATCCCCGCCAATAACCGCCTTTTCGACACCCTGGATACCACCACCCGGCTGCTCACCGTCAGCGATACGCTGGATGTGGTTATTTCCGACACGGTGGGCTTTATCCGCAAGCTGCCTCACCAGCTGGTGGAGGCGTTCAAGGCCACCCTGGAGGAGCTGGAATATGCGGATCTTCTGCTCCATGTCATCGACCTCTCCAACCCCCAGTGGGCCCAGCAGGCCCAGGTGGTAGACAGCCTCATCCGGGATCTGAAGGCGGATCACATCCCCTGCCTGCGGGTGTATAACAAGTGCGACCTGGCCTTCCCCGGTGCCCTGCCCCGGGAGGATGGCAGCGTGTATATTTCCGCCAAGACCGGCGAGGGCATTGACCGCCTCCTCCGGGCCGTGGACCAAAAGCTGGATAAGGGCACCCGTCGGGTGACGCTGCACCTGCCCTATGATAAGGCGGGGCTTTTGGACGGCCTGTATCGGGAGGCCAAGGTGGAGTCCGTGGAATATGAGCAGACCATCACCGTGGTGGCCGTCTGTCCGCCCAAGGTTCTGGGCCAGATAAAGCCCTATGTGGAGGGCTGGCAGGAGGAAAAGGAGGACTGGGAGTAATGCAGAAAATTCCTTTTTCCGCCGCCCAGAGCGAGTTCACCGAAAAGCGCTCCCGGTTCATCGGCCAGGTCTGGCCCGTCTCCTCCGAGGAGGAGGCCCAGGAGCGCATCCGCTCCGCTAAAAAGAAATACCACGATGCCCGGCACAACTGCTGGTGCTACATCCTGGGCGATACCGTCCTGCGCTATAGTGACGACGGGGAGCCCCAGGGTACGGCGGGCCAGCCTATGCTCAATGTCTTTCAGCGGGAGGGCGTTGGCAATGTGTGCTGCGTGGTCACTCGGTATTTCGGCGGCATCCTGCTGGGAGCCGGCGGCCTGACCCGTGCCTATGGCAAGGCCGCCCGAGACGCCCTTTCTGCCGCCGGAGTCTCCACCCTGCATCTGTGGAGCCGGGGGCAGCTTCACTGCGATTATAGCCTCCTGGAGCGGATAAAGCTGGACATCGCCGCCCTTGGCGGTCTGGTGGACGGCATGGACTACGGCGCAGATGTGACAATTACCGTCTCTCTGCCGCAGGGGGCCTTCCAGGTATTGCAGCAGCGTCTCACGGAGCTCTCCGCCGGGTCTGTCACCCTGCAGCCCCTGGGCGAGAGCCTCCGCCCGGGTCCGAGAGAAGAAATATAATAGTGTATTGACCCCACCGGGTCTGCTCCGCCGTCAGGCAGCCGTTATTTCCCTTACGGCTGCCCCTTTTTTTCTTGACAGATGGGAAATACCTGCTATAATAATGTTGGCTTATAAAAAATAAAAAACCATAAGCATTTTTTATAGGAAATATTGCGCGGTATAATAACACCGATTACAGAGCGGGAATGCTGCGACAATGAAAAGAAAAAGCATCCGCAGGAGCCCTGAAAAAGACCTCTGCGGTGCTGAAATCCAAGGCTTTCGGAGCTTTTTTCGAGGCTTCAAAAGCACGAGCGGCGGGGCAAAGAGACTGATTTTGCACACTGCCTATCGCACACCGGGAGGAACGGATATGAAGTATGATGTCATTATAATCGGCGCAGGCCCCGGCGGCATTTTTGCGGCCTACGAGCTGACGGAGCGGGATGCTTCCTTGCGCATTGCTGTCATTGAGGCGGGCCACAGCCTGGAAAAGCGCCACTGCCCCATCGATGGCGACAAGGTCAAGACCTGTATCAAGTGTAAGAGCTGCTCCATTATGAGCGGCTTCGGCGGCGCAGGCGCCTTTTCCGACGGCAAGTATAACATCACCAATGATTTCGGCGGCACGCTCCACCAGCACATCGGCAAGGATAAGGCTCTGGAGCTGATGCGCTATGTGGACAGCATCAATATGCGCTACGGCGGCCAGGGCACAAAGCTCTATTCCACCGCCGGGACGCAGTTTAAGAAGCTCTGCATCCAGCATAAGCTGAACCTGCTGGATGCCTCCGTCCGCCATCTGGGCACCGATATCAATTTCGTGGTCCTGCAAAATCTCTATGACCACCTGAAGGACAAGGTGACCTTTTACTTTGATACCCCTGTGGAGCATCTTTCGGCTCTGCCGGAGGGAGGCTATCGGGTGACCTCCGCCGCCGGGGAGATGGACTGCGACCGGTGCATCGTCTCCGTGGGCCGCAGCGGCAGCAAGTGGATGCAGGCCGTTTGCAAGAAAATGCAAATTCCCACCAAGAGCAACCGTGTGGACCTGGGCGTTCGGGTGGAGCTTCCGGCCGTTGTGTTCTCCGACCTCACCGACGAGCTCTATGAGAGCAAGATCGTCTATCGCACGGAGAAGTTTGAGGACAATGTCCGCACCTTCTGCATGAATCCCAACGGCATCGTGGTCAATGAGAATACCAACGGCATCGTAACCGTAAACGGCCACAGCTATGAAGACAGCGCCATGAAAACCGAGAATACCAACTTTGCCCTGCTGGTGGCGAAGCACTTCTCCGAGCCCTTTGAAGACAGCAATGGCTACGGCGAGAGCATCGCCCGCCTGTCGAATATGCTGGGCGGCGGCGTAATCGTCCAGCGCTTCGGCGACCTGGTCCGGGGCCGCCGCAGCAACCAAAAGCGTATTGACGAGGGCCTGGTGACCCCCACCCTCAAGGCAACCCCGGGGGATTTGAGCCTGGTGCTGCCTAAGCGCCTGCTGGACGGCATCATTGAGATGGTTTACGCCTTGGATAAGATCGCCCCCGGCACCGCCAACGATGATACCCTCCTCTACGGCGTCGAGGTGAAGTTCTATAATATGGAGGTGTCCGTAGACGAGAATCTGGAGAGCTGCTGCAAGGGCCTGTATGTCATCGGCGACGGCAGCGGCATCACCCACTCTCTGTCCCATGCCTCTGCCAGCGGCGTGTATGTGGCCCGCCACCTGACGGAAACCCGGTAAAGACCGGTAAAGAAGGAAAAGCAATACTTGCAAAAAATATAAAAGAAAAGAGGAAAAGTTATGGCAGTATTGGAAGGTTTGGAGCCTCGTGGGGTACTTCATTGGTTTGAGGAGCTGTGCCGTATCCCCCACGGCAGTGGCAACACACAGGCCATCAGCGATTACCTGGTGCAGTTTGGCCGCGATCGGGGCCTTGCGGTGCAGCAGGACGCGCTGGGGAATGTGATTCTCTGCAAGCCCGGCACCCCGGGCTATGAGAACGCCCCCGCCGTGATGCTCCAGGGACACATGGACATGGTCTGCGAAATGGCTCCGGGCTGCACCAAGGACATGGCCCGTGAGGGCCTGGATCTGGTGGTGGACGGGGATGTGATCTACGCCGAGGGCACCACCCTGGGCGCAGACGACGGCATCGCCGTGGCTATGGGTCTGGCTCTGCTGGATAGCCACGATATTCCCCACCCGCCCCTGGAGGTGGTGTTCACGGTGGACGAGGAGGTCGGGATGAAGGGTGCCACCGGCATCGACCTGTCGGGCCTTAAGAGCCGCCTGCTTTTGAACCTGGACTCCGAGACGGAGGGCGAGATCACCGCCGGATGCGCCGGTGCTGCCAGGGTTGATATTGCAGTGCCTGTAAAGCGGGATGCCTTCCCGGGAGAAACGGTGGAGATCACTGTCTCCGGCCTTTTGGGCGGCCATTCCGGCGCTGCTATCGACCGGGGCCGGGCCAACGCCATGGTGCTGCTGGGCCGGATTCTGTACGCATTTTTGCAGGAGAACGGCGGCCGTCTGGTCACACTCTCCGGCGGCGGTAAAGATAATGCCATTCCCGTCGCTGCCAGCGCTGTTTTGACCGTGGCGGATGTGGAAAAGACAACGGTTATCTGCCAAAAGATGGAGAAGATCTTCCGCAGAGAGTTTGCTGTGGCCGACAGTGATATTACCGTCACCGTGGCACCCTGCCGGAGTGATGCTCTGCCCATGGACGCTGACTCCACCCACCGGGTCTTGGCCCTGCTGCAGTGCGCTCCCAACGGTGTGCTGGAGCGGAGCAGGGAGGTAGAGGGCCTGGTCCAGACCTCTCTGAACCTGGGCATTCTCGCCACGGAGGCGGATTCCGTGGTGGCCACCTTCTGCGTGCGCAGCAATATGAACACGCAGAAGGAGATGCTTCTGCAGAAGCTGGAGCTGCTGTGTGACCTGCTGGGCGGCAAGATGTCTGTCAGCGGCAGCTACCCGGCCTGGGAGTTCCGGGAGGATTCTCCTCTGCGCTCTCTGATCGTAGAGGTGTTCACAGAGCAGTATGGCCACGCCCCCAAGATAGAGGTACTGCACGGCGGTGTGGAGTGCGGCATGCTGGCCGATAAGCTCCCCGGCCTGGACGCTGTGTCCATGGGCCCGGAGGTGAACCAGATCCATACGCCTCGGGAGCGGATGTATATTTCCTCCGTCCAGCGCACCTGGAACCTGGTCCTTGAGACTCTCCGCCGTCTGCACTGATTCAAAGCCAAAGACGCCGGTAAATACGAATAAATAAAGAAACGCGGCATTTTGAAGTGCCGCGTTTCTTTTCTTTTCTTTGTGATTTATCCTCTTCCGAAGAAGTAGTCATACAGGGAGCCGAAGCTGTTGCCGCCGTTCTGCTGATCCTGCTGATTCTGCTGATTCTGCTGGCCTTGCTGGCTGTCCTGCACCGTATCGTCGGCCTTTACATCAAAGGTCAGGCTGGTGGTGTGGCTGCTTCCGTCACGGAAGTAGGTCACCGTCACGGTGTCCCCGGCCTTGTGCCCCTTCTTGGCGGCGGTAAGGTCCTCCATGGAGGCAATGTCGGTGCTGTCCACCTTGGTGATCACATCTCCCATCCGCAGTCCGGCCTTTTCGCCGGCTCCGCCCTTGTTTACGCTGTAAACGAAGGCGCCGCTCTTTTGCTCAATTTGATATTGAGCGGCCATCTGCTCGGTCATGGTCCCGGCGGTAATGCCGAAGGAGGGCTTATCCGTCACCTGGCCGTTTTCCATAATGTCCGTGATAATGGCCTGCACATCTCCGATGGGAATGGCGAAGCCCAGACCCTCCACAGTGGTGTTAGAAAAGCTGGAATACTTGGCGGACACAATGCCCACCACCTCGCCGTACAGGTTCATCAGCGGGCCGCCGGAGTTGCCGGGGTTGATGGAGGCGTCCACCTGGATCATGTTGAAGGGCGTGCCGTCCACATTGATGGCCCGGTCGCAGCAGGACACGATGCCCTGGCTCATGGAGAAGGTCAGCTCCCCCAGGGGATTGCCGATGGCCAGCACCGAGTCGCCTACATTTACGCTGCTGCTGTTGCCCAGAGTCACCGGCTGCAGGTCTGTGGCGTTGATTTTCAGCACCGCCACATCGTAGTCACTGTCGCTGCCCACCACCGTGGCCGGGTACTCCCTGCCGTCATGCAGTGTCACCGTCACCGAGGACGCGCCACTGACGACATGGTGGTTGGTCACGATATAGCCATCCTGGGTGATAATGAATCCGCTGCCGGAGGAGGCGGACTGCACGGACTGACCGAAAATGTTGGTGGACACGGAGGAGCAGTTGATGCTCACCACGCTGTTTACCGTGGAGGCGTATACCTCCGCCGGAGACATGAGGGTTTGGCCGCTGACCTGCTTCACGGTGATCTCCGACGCCGTGCGATTGCTCTGCCGGATCGTGGTCTTGCCGCTGCTGGAGAGAGCTGCGCCGCCGTAGCCTGCCGCGCCGCCTACCACCGCGCAGGCCAGGAGCAAGGCTGTGACCTTTACACCGGTCTTTTGCCAGAAGGAGGGCTTTTTCGCCGCCGCCGGCGCCTCCGCCCAGCCCGGGTCGAGCGGTGTATTGTGCTGCTCGTTGTGATTAAAATGGTACAGGTTTTCAGGGTTGTTGTACCCCTGCTCCTCGTGACGGAAATCGTTATTTTCACTCATAGTATTGGCCTCCTGTCGTTTCTGTTATTTGAGGATATTTTTCCGCGCCGGGTGCTTGTGGTCGGCGGAAAAATGTTGTATACTGTGTTAAACTTTCCCGGGACGCCTGCTTTCGTCCTATGCTCCTTATCATAACCCTTTATCTTAATTGAAGCTTTAAGAATATATGAATTTTTTTAAGAAGGGAGGGATTTTTCCTTGCTGAAACTGGAACAGGTCAAGCGCCGTCCGGAGGAATCGGAGGATTGCCTGCGGGAAAAGGCGGCCTCTCTCCTGCGCATTCCCCCGGAGGAAATTCTTTCCCTGACCGTTCTGCGCAGGGCGGTGGATGCCAGGCCCCCTATCTGCCTGGTCTACACCCTGGCTGTGGAGATAAAAAATGAGGGGGCGGTGCTGCGGCGCAGCCGGTGCAGGCAGGTGTCCCCGTATCTTCCCCAAAGATACACTTTTACCGGCACCGAATCGGCACCGAATTGGCACCAAACAGCACCAAATGTCCTGCCTCCCGTGGTGGTGGGAGCGGGCCCAGCGGGGCTGTTTGCGACCCTGCTATTGGCCCGGGCGGGGCTTCGGCCCATCCTCTTAGAGCGGGGCCAGCCCGCGGAGCAGAGGCAAAAGGATGTGGAAAATTTTTGGTCCGGCGGCCCCCTTCTTCCCAATTCCAATGTGCAGTTTGGCGAGGGTGGCGCCGGGGCTTTTTCCGACGGAAAGCTGAACACCGGCACCAAGGATCCGCGCCATCGCTTCATCCTGGAGGAGCTGGTTTTCTGCGGTGCGCCGGAGAGCATTCTCGTGGATGCCAAGCCCCATGTGGGTACGGATATGCTCCATATTACCTTGAAAAATATGAGAAAAAAGCTCCTCTCTCTGGGGGCGGACATCCGCTTCGGCCATCGGCTGGAGGGGATAGAGACCCGGCAGGGACAACTGACGGGTATCACCGTCGCCCATGGGGAAGAAATTTACGCCATACCTGTCCGTAACCTGATTTTAGCGCTGGGCCACAGCGCCCGGGACACGGTGGAAAGGCTCTATGGTCAGGGCCTTTTTATGGAGGCCAAGCCCTTTGCCGTGGGGGTGCGCATTGAGCATCTGCAAAGCCGCATGGATGCCGTGCAGTATAAGGAATATGCCGGGCATCCGGCCCTGCCTGTGAGCAGCTACAAGCTCTCCTGCCACCTGCCCGGTGGACGGGGCGTGTTCTCCTTCTGTGTCTGTCCCGGGGGACAGGTGGTGGCGGCGGCCTCGGAGCCCCGGCGTACCGTTACCAACGGCATGAGCGAGTATGCCCGCAGCGGCGAGAACATCAACGGCGGCCTGCTGGTGGGCGTGAGCCCAAGGGATTTTGGCAGCGACCATCCCCTGGCGGGCATCGCTTTTCAGCGGCGGCTGGAGGAGGCGGCCTACCGTTTGGGCGGCGGCTTCACGGCGCCCTGTCAGCGGGTGGAGGATTTTCTGCATCACCGACCCTCCACGGGCTGCGCAAGCGTGAGACCCAGCTATCGGCCCGGCGTGCGCTACGCCGATCTCCACGACTGTCTGCCCGATTTCATCGCCGAAGCCCTGGAGCAGGCTCTGCCTGTTTTGGATAAAAAGCTTCCGGGCTTTGCCGACGCTGACGCTCTGCTTACGGCAGTGGAGAGCCGTTCCTCTGCCCCGGTACGCATACCCCGGAACGAGGAATACGAGAGCAATATAGCCGGACTTTACCCCTGCGGCGAGGGGGCCGGGTACGCAGGGGGGATCCTGTCGGCGGCGGCGGACGGGATGCGCTGTGCGGAAAAAATTTTGGCGAAAAATCTGTGATTTTCTGCCTGTTTATGAATAAGGAGGACTATATAATATGAAAAAAATTGCGGCGGCGGATGTGTTTTTTACCCCGGAGCATCGGGAACAAATTGAGAAAACCGCAGCAGAGTGCGGCTATTCCGTGGACTTTTACCCGGACGGACATCTGCCTCCGGAGAGAGCGGCGGAGTATGAGATTGTTTACGGGTGCTGCCTGCCCGGGGAGCTGAAGGCGGCGGCCAATTTGAAATGGTTTTGCTGCAGCTTCGCCGGAGTAGATATCTATATGGATGAGAGCATTTATCCCCATCCGGGGGTGCTGCTGAGCAATTCCTCCGGGGCCTATGGCATTACCATTGCCGAGCATATTATCATGGTGACGCTGATGCTCTTGCGGCGGATGCCGGAATTTGAAAAGGTGGTTCGGGAGAGAGGCTGGCTGCGCACGCTGCCCATGCGCTCCATTTGCGGCAGCAGCATTACCATCCTGGGCACCGGGGACATCGGCACCAACTTTGCCGTCCGGGCCAAGGCCCTGGGAGCCAAGGCGGTGCGGGGTGTGCGCCGGACCCAAAAGGCCGGGGACCCCGCTTACGATGCGATGTATACCTTTGCGGAGCTTGACAGCGTCCTGCCTAAGACGGAAATCCTTGTTATGGCCCTGCCGGGTACCCCGGAAACCCATCACATCCTCTCCCGAGAGCGCATTGCCCTGCTGCCGGAGGGGGCGTATGTGGTGAATGTGGGCCGGGGCAGCGCCATTGACCAGGAGGCTCTGATGGAGGCCCTGAACGGCGGACACCTGGCCGGGGCGGCTTTGGATGTGATGGTCCCGGAGCCCCTGCCCAAGGATCACCCGCTGTGGGATACCAAGAACCTGCTCCTCACCCCCCACATCAGCGGCAATATGTCCCTGGGCATTACCTGTGACCGGGATGTGGCCCTGTTCTGCGAGGACCTAAAAAATTTCGCCTCCGGGAAGAAGCTAAAGCGCTTCGTGGATCGCTCCCTGGGTTATTAAGCCCCTGAAAATGTTCTGCGGGAGCGCAGAAAAAAATTACGCTAAAAAAGGACCGCCCCCGGGCGGTCCTTTTTTATAGGTAATAGAATTACCGGTCCAGCTCTTTATCCAGCTCGTCCAAAGCGGTGAGCATTTCGCCAAAGCCGGACAGGTCCGACTCCTGGACCACATTTTTGGCCGTCTCCAGCTTCTCGGCAAAGCGCTGCAAAAGCTCCTCATAGCGCACCCGGTTTTCATTGCACCAGCTTCGCTGCTGGGCGACCAGGGTGTGGATGCGCTGGATGGCCTGGGCCCGGAACTCCTCCGTCCGCCGGTGGGCGCTGATCTCGATTTCCGCAATGTGGTCACGGATTTTCGCGTACTCGTCGGCCTGCTCCTGCAAAAGTCCGCACCGCTCCTCCATTTCCCGCATAGCGTCCTGCAGGTCACGGTTTTCCTGGGCTAAGCGTTGGTTTTGCTGGGAAAGCTCGTCCTTTTCCCGAGAGGAAGATTCATAGCTGTCCAAACGGCTGCGCAGGGCGGCAACCTCCTGGCGGAGTCCGTCGTTTTCCTGGGAAAGAGCCTGATTTTGCTGGGTCAGCTTCTCCAGCTGGGCCTGATTTTCCTGGGTGATCTTCTTGATATAGGCGACCACATCCTCCCGGTCGAAGCCGCCGAACATACGAGTTCTGAAATTTGTACTCATAGATGTCCTCCATTTTCCCTGCCTATTTTCCAAAAACCGCAGGAAATCATTGTTTTCATACCTTACCATAGCACAAATTTGACCATATGACAAGCAGGAAAATGGACAGAGTAAAGGATATTGGTGCAGATTCTTCGTCTTATACTGTCAGCTTATATCCATTCTTCCCATGTGCTATATAATTTTAATATAGCATTCTTATCTTTTTTTTCGAGTGATCGAGAAACAAGTATACTTATTGAATTTTCGGGACAATGCACTAAGTTTTTTTGAAAACCTAATAGACTTGGCCAATTCAAATAGAAATTGCTTTTGGGTTTCGTCTTATATCCCCAATAAATTGAAGAATGATTTCTGACAAATGTTTCTCCAAAATACATCGCAAAATCCGAA
>ERZ1034723.1018-NODE-1018-length-12989-cov-3.243003_pt1 | contig 12989 bp, 9 predicted proteins | sample MGYA00520637_ERZ1034723 | MGnify/ENA primary metagenome ERZ1034723 (study PRJEB33766, sample SAMN09781719) | gut metagenome | biome: gut microbiome | host: Homo sapiens | place: Madagascar | study: EMG produced TPA metagenomics assembly of the PRJNA485056 data... | reverse complement strand
CTTTAATCTGTTGGACAGATATCTTATTATATATCAGCTGTTTAATACTGATATGTATAACTGCAACACATATTCAGGATATCTGCCATATAGTGAATAATCGCGCAAAAAAAGTTCCGGTGACCTTGCCCGGAACTTTTTTTGCGATGAGTGGACCAGAGCATGTCTGAAAAATGCTCCAAGGATATCTGGCGCAGGATTTCACACTCTGATGGGCTGGATTAAGATGCATTATTTCAGAGAATTGCTATAGATTAATATATATTATTTACGTGGATTGCTATAGATTCACAATAATCAATATCTTCCAGTTCCCTGACTTCTTCTATCTCATAAACCTGCGTATCATCCAGATGTTTCATGATCACTTTTTTGCCGCCTTTATCCCCTTCCAGAGAAAGCAGCTCATTGTAGTATTTCCTGCCAAAAATACATGGATTTCCCATTTTCCCCTGATAAGAAACACAGGCGATTCCTTTGGAAGTGTTTAAAAACACATGGATCAGTTCACAGATTGTCTCACTGGTAAGCCAGGGCTGATCAGACACAGTAAAAAGCACTGCATCTGCATCCAGACTGGCATTCAGACCGATTTTTAAAGAGGAGGAAATTCCATCTTCCGGATGTGGATTATACAAAACCGATATTCCTTTTGTCCTCGCTGCTTCTGCAATGGCATCATATTGAGTAATAACAATAATATCACAGATTATTGTTGCTGTAATATTATTTCTGTACAGATTATTTAACTGAACAATATCTGAATTATCATCATCATTATCCTCTGTAATATCTGAATATTCCGAATAGATATTTTCTATTTTCTTCTTTGTATCATCCAGTTGTTCCAGCACATGCTGATACATAGGTATTCCGTCTATTTCATATAACAGTTTATTTGCCCCAAAACGGCGGCTGTTTCCAGCCGCCAGCATGATCATTGCAATTTTTAAAAAAATTTATTCCTCCAAAAGGCTTCCGTAAGCCGCTACTGTATTCTTCTTTTCCAGTTCCTTAACAATGTGCTCTGCAGGTTCTTTCTCTCTGAGTATATCTGACTTGTTCAGATACACTCTGTATACCCTCTCTTCCACATCCTTAAAAAGTCCGCAGATAGAAGTTGCGATCTTTACAATATCTTCTTCAGTGATCGGAGCTTCCAGACTTTTTCTGAGAAATTCCGATGTACGTTCCATACGGTAAGCACTCTGACTGATTGGCTGTCCCAGACAGTCCAGCCCGATCACACTGACCACAATGTCCGCGCATCTTGGAATTACAGGCTCCCATTTCTCCGGAACCTTAACCGGATGATGCTTTGCTCCGTCCGCTTCCACCAGCATTACATCGCACAATTCTTTCAGTTCTTCCAGTTTCTCTTCTGTCAGAGACGCATATTTACCGGTGTCCTCCTCATATTCTGCAGCAATCACATATCTTTCTTTGTCCAGAAGTTCTTTTACCCTGACTGTATCTCCGCCCCTGGCAAACGGAAGTTCAGATTCTCCTGCCATATGGGTGGTCGTGGTAATGATCACTCTCTTTCCCTTGTCGATCAGTTCATCTGTAAGACGGTAGATCAGGCTGGTCTTGCCGCCGCCGCCAACTACAGCGATCACAGGATATTTTTCATAATCAATCTGCAGCAGTTCCAGAAAATCGACCTGGTGCTTCATATGGCATCACTCCTTCTGAAAGCAGGATTTCCAATACACTGCCGGCAATACAGCGGGCCTTGTCGGAAATCGTGAAACAATTTTTCTTTTGTTCTTTACGCGGATCAATATCTGCAATTTTCATCCCTTTCGGTACTGTAAATCCATCCCTGATCATGCCACGCAAAACTCCTGTAAGAGAAGCCCTGACAGGTGTATCTCCGATCCAGGCAAGGACCTGATCCTTCTCCACGATATCTGCAATCTTTGAGATACAATGGATTTCCCCTGAAACAGGAGCATGAAGTACACGTTCTTTTCCAAATCCTCCAATGATACCCGGAACTCCTGTGTTTGGCATAGCAGCACCTTTTGTGATGATCCTGGCAAGATTATGGCCTCTCATAGTCTCCACTACATAATCCACATCCTCACCTGCCACAAATCCAGGTCCAAGACCAACGGTTAAATCTGCCATCTCTCTGGTAGTTCCAAGATTTTTTTTTGCAAGAATTGCATCTATCAGTGCTGCAGGTCTGTATTTCTTAAGGACAGTTCCTTCTGTGTCTACCATAAGAGGAATCTCTCCTGCTTTCCAGACTGCCTCGCATTCCTCTACACTGTCAACTTTTCTGCAGAGAACTCCTTCCACAGAAGACTGCCCGTCGTAAACAGCCTCGCAAAAAGAGACCATGCGCCTGATCGCAGTGGGCTTTTCACATTCCAGCACCAGAAGACGGTAGCCGCAGCGGTATAATCTGTGGATCGTACCGCTGGCCAGATCACCGCCACCTCTTATTATTACAACATTTTCCGGTTTATTGTCAGATTTTGGGACATTTGTGTATCTGTTTGTCATCTTACTGTCTTTCCTCTTCTTGTCTCATTTTCATCCATTACTTTTTCTATCGCATTTACAATGTTCTCATAGCCTGTGCAGCGGCAGAGATTTCCTGCCATATGTTTCCGGATCGCATCTCTTGATAATTTCTCTCCACGTTCCAGTAAAACAGTGGCAGACATGATAAATCCGGGAGTGCAGAAACCGCACTGTATGGCACCTTCTTCGATAAATGCCTCCTGGATTCTGGTAAGTTCTCCGTTTTTCTCCAGCCCTTCCAGTGTACGGATATTTTTGCCCTCCGCCCAGACTGCCAGATAAATACAGGAGTCAATAGTCTCTCCGTCTATGATCACTGTACAGGCACCACATTCTCCTACTTCACAGCCCTTTTTTACAGAAGTCAGTCCAAGCCGGTTGCGAAGCATATCAAGCAGTGACTCCCTTACATCTACATATTCTTCAACTTCTCTTCCGTTTACTGTACATCGTACAAGCTGCATCTGCTTTTTCATATGCGGTCACCTCCTGCAAGTTCTACGGTACGTCTCAATGCCCGCGCCGCAATTTCTCCGCCGATCTGAAGACGAAATACCCTGGATGCTCTCCAGGAATCTCTCGGATTGATTTCCTCCCGGATCAGCTGTGCTGTCTTTTCATACAGGCTTTCTTCTATCTTCAGGCCCTTCAAAGCCTCTTCTGCCTTTGTACAGCGATACGGAACCGGAGCTGCAACTCCAAAGGTAATGCGCACATCTTCTATCACTCCTGCCTGTTGATCCACCTTGCTCACCACACTGCAGCTGATCGTTGCGATATCCATGGCATTTCGCATGGAATACTTAATATAATGACCATGATACCCTTCATATTCTTTTGCAGGAATAATCACATAGGTCAGGACCTCTCCCTGCCGCAGATCCACCCTGCCGGGTCCAAGATAGAAATCTTTTACAGGTACAAGACGGCCTTCCTTTCCATTTTCCAGCCTCAGCAGTGCGTTCAGGGAAAATACGGTCGGTGCACTGTCCGCACTGACTGCTCCGTTGCAGATGTTTCCGCCGATAGTACCAATATTTCGTACCTGTGGTCCTCCTACCTGATCTACAGCCTCGCCAAGAACCGGAATATATTTCCTGATAATTGCATCGTTTGTTATATGTGAGAAGACAGTTCCGGCACCAATATAAATATCTCCATTATCCGCCATTTTTACACCCTGGATTTCTTTGATCCCATGGATACTTACCAGAGAAGTTCCGGCAAATTTTCCCTCCCGGATCTTGATCAGCACATCACTTCCTCCGGAAATGATCCTGGCCTCCGGATGTTCATTCAGTAATCTCACAGCATCTTCTATGCTTTCAGCCTGATAATAGTTCTCAATATCGTACATAAAATCCCCTCCCCTCTAAATAAGTCCGGCCTTCATAAAGCCATCGATCAGTCTCTGTGGTGTCAGAGGATTTTCATTAAAGGCTACACCTGTTGCATGAAGTACTGCATTACGGATTGCCGGTGCACCCGGAATTGCCGGCGGTTCACCCAGTGCTTTGTTTCCGAAAGGTCCAACCGGATCATCAAGTTCCACAAAATCCGCCTTGATATCAGGAGTATCCATCATTGTCATCAGTTTATAGTCCAACAGAGTTCCGTTCAGTGGTCTTCCTGTTTTCTCATCCAGAATGAGCTGCTCCGACAGACCGTATCCCATTCCCATGGACATACCGCCCTGTACCTGCATTTCAGCCAGTTTCGGATTAATAAGCTTACCGCTGTCATGCACATTAATGATATGAAGGATTTTGATTTTGCCAAGCTTTATATCAACTTCCACTTCAGCAAAGCAGCATCCTGTGGCAATCGTATTCTTCTTTACCTGCTCGGAAACCTCTGCTGTAATAACAGAAGAATTGCCAAGACTGTAATAACTCTCCAATGCAAGATTTCCAAGAGATATTGCAGGATCCTTTCCTGCCATGATCCACCCATGATCAAGCCTCAGTTTCCTTGTCTCTTCAGGCAGCAGCTCTTTTGCATAAGCCAGGATCTTTTCCTTCAGAAGATTTGCGCAGTCTTTAACAACTGTTCCTGTTACAAACGACTGTCTGGATGCGTAGGCACCGGTATCAAATGGTGTTACATCCGTATCCTGGACTGTCTGGATATGAACATCACTGATATCCATATTTAAAACCTCAGCCGTCATCTGGGAAAATACCGTATCAGCACCCTGACCGATTTCTGTAGCTCCCAGCATCAGGCCAACGCTTCCATCCTGATTCAGAGTCATTCTTGCACCTGCAATTTCCAGTGAGATCGGCCATACACCTGTCTTATAGGAAAAAAGTGACATTCCAACGCCTCTGCGGATATTACCTGTCTGGTTGGCATATTCTTTTCGTTTTTCTTTCCAATGGATATATTCTGCACCTTTTTCCAGACATTCAAAAATCCCGTTAGTGTTTGCTGCGATCGGCTTCAGGTAAGCATCCTCATAATATCCTTTGATAAGATTTTTCTTTCTGAACTCCAGAGGATCCATCCCGATCTCTTTTGCAATATCATCCATAAAGCACTCAATTGCAAAACATACCTGCGGGATCCCGTATCCACGCATCGCTCCGCCTACCGGTGTATTCGTATAGACAGTATATGCCTCTCCTTTGATATTCGGACATGCATACTGCAGTCTCCAGGCAGTCAGGCCATTGGCTGCTATGGCGTGTCCATGGGAGGCATATGCTCCCTGATTGGAAATAGCCAGCATATCCTTTGCCAGAAGATACCCCTCACTGTCAACACCTGCCGTCAGGTCATACTCAATAGAATGACGGGTTCTGGTGTTGCAGAAGGTTTCCTCTCTGGTTATATCGAGTTTAACCGGTCTGCCGCCAACCTGCGTGGTAAGAAACGCATTTAACGGTTCATACAGCACATCCTGCTTATTTCCGAATCCTCCGCCTATGTATGGCTTAATGACTCTGATCTTTCCCCATGGGATTCCAAGCGCCTGCCCGATCACACGCCGGACAATATGCGGAATCTGCGTGGAAGTCACAACTATGATCCTGCCATTCTCCATGTATGCACAGGAAATCGGATTCTCAATGTGGCAGTGCTGCACGATCGGGGTTTTATAACTGCGTTTTATAACTGTTTCGGATTCCTTCAGCCCTTCTTCCACATTTCCGATAAAGTAATTGGAACGGACGAGTACATTGTCCTTTTTATCGAAATGGATTGGCGGTTTGCTTCCATACATGGATTTACGAGGATGGATTTCTACCGGATATTCTTCATATTCAACTTCGATCAGGCGCAATGCCCTCTGGGCTGTGATTTCATCTTCTGCCACTACCGCAGCAATATCATCTCCGTAATAACGGACTCTTCCGGTAAGGATATTGCGGTCTGCAACATCCTGATGAGCCAGCTCTACAGACCAGGGATGTCCTGGCGTAGGATAACAATGATTCGGTACGTCTTTAAAAGTAACCACTTTTACTACGCCGTCCAGAGCCTCTGCTTTACTGGTATCGATTGATTTTACGATACCGTTTCCGATCTTTGCGTGATAGATCTTTGCCACCAGACAGTTGGCAGGAACCAGATCATCAGTAAATTTTGCACGTCCTGTAACTTTGTCATAGGCATCTACTCTTGGAACACTCTTTCCAATCATGTTTTCACCTTCTCTGTATTTATTTTTGGTTATTATATAGAAGGAGCCGGACACACCCCAAGGTATCTGTCTGTTCCCCTCAGGACTTATGTCCGGCTCCGAACCATGCTACTTTCCTTCACCTGTTTTCTGACATCGGGTGAATTTACTTTTTATTTGCATAATTGTCATCTGTTTTCTAATTTAAGTATAGCATATTTGGATATAAAATTGCAATCTTTTATTCAATTTTATTAACGAAGTTGTCTGGTTGGGGCTATTGTTCACTGGTAATATTCCGCGAGGTGTTTTTTGTGAGCGAAGGTCACAGAAAACCCGAGACATACCGCGCGAATTTATGCGATCAGCATAAATTCTGTGCATCGCGAAGCGTGTTACTGTGAACGGAGTGAACAGTGATCTGATTTGCTAACGTATTTCTGTCAATATTCCCCGCAGGTCATGGATAACGTGTCTTGGGCATTTCACTGCGCACATACCACAGCTCAGACATATGGATTCCTCGATCACTGCACAGTTGTCTTTTACTTTTATTGCACTGGCTGTGCAGGTCTTCTCGCAGATTCCGCAGCCGATACAGCTGACATCACACTGCTTCTTTGCTTCTGCACCTTTTTTCTTATTGGAACATTTTACCACAATGTAGTTTGCACACTCATGAACATGGATTACTTTCTGCGGGCAGACTTTCGCGCAGGCACCACAGCCAATGCATTTCTCCTCATCCACTTCCGCCACACCATACTCATTGATGGAAATGGCTCCGAATTTACATTTATCTATACAGGCTTTACATCCGATACATCCATCTGCACAGCCGGCTTCACCTTCGGCTGATCTGCATCCCCCATTACATGCAACTACAGCCGCGCGATATGGAAATTTCTTCTTTACTGCCATATTCAGCACTTCCTTTCATATGGTGTTCCGGTCAGAGGAAGACTATACTGTCTTTCACCATTCCATCTGAAATATGCATCTGCAATTGCAGGTGCAGTTGGGATAGAGGTGATCTCACCGATTCCAATGGCACCACAGGCTACATTCAGTCCCGGTTTGTCAATAACGATGGCATCGATTTTCGGAATCTCATGAGAGCGGAACAGACCAAGAGATCCATACTTGTCAATTGGTTTACAGTTCTCATCGATCGGATAATGCTCTCTCAGTGCAAATCCTATGGACATCACTACGCCGCCCTCGATCTGGCCTTCACAGGACAGTGGATTGACTGCCTTGCCCACATCATGTGCAGCAACCATTTCCTCAATCTTACCTGTTTTCTTATCCAGGATACATACCTGCGTCGCATAGCCGTAAGCTACATGGGAAACAGGATTCGGCACATTTGCGCCAAGAGGATCTGTCTTTGCAAGATATTCCCCATAATAAATTTTGCCGATTACATCATCAATGGTCTTGCCTGCATTGCGGTCCTCCATAACCTTATCACAGGCTCTGCGGCAGGCTTCTCCTGTTACCAGAGTCTGTCTGGAACCGGAAGTTGTACCTGAATCCGGTGCAAACCAGGTATTACTTCTCTCATATACAATATCTTCATGCTTCAGATCTGTATTGGTGACTACCATCTGTGTCAGAACTGTACCAAGTCCCTGACCGATACAGGAAGCACCGGAATAGATGTGCAGTTTTTTATCTTCCTCAAATACGAGTTTCACGCGGCCTGTATCCGGGATACCGACACCGACACCGGCATTTTTCATGGCACAGCCGATTCCCACCGGTTTTCCTTCTTCCAGGGCAGCATCATACTTCTCCTTTACAGCTTCCAGTGTCTCCACAAGACCTGTGGAATTATCTACGATCTGACCATTCGGAAGCGTTTCACCAGGACGGATCGCGTTGCGGTAACGGATTTCCCATGGAGTGATACCTACTTTGTCCGCCATCATATTCAGCAGGGTTTCTGTTGCAAAACAGGTCTGGGTTACACCAAACCCGCGAAACGCTCCGGCAGGCGGATTGTTGGTATAATAGGCAGTTCCTTCAATCTCGAAATTCTCATAATGATAGGGACCTGCCGCATGCGTACATGCACGTTCCAGTACAGGACCGCCAAGAGAGGCAAATGCACCTGTATCTGATGCTACTTTCGCTTTTACCCCCATAATATTGCCGTTCTCATCGCAGCCCATGGTCATATCCATATAGAACGGATGACGCTTCGGATGAACCAGCAGGGATTCTGCTCTGGCCAGTTTCATCTTCACCGGTTTCTTAGTCGCATAAGTAAGCAGCGCAGCCAGATGCTGTACTGTCATATCTTCCTTTCCGCCGAATCCGCCGCCTACAAGTGCATTCTGTACCTTTACTCTGTCCGTTCCAAGTAACAGGGAACACTCATGTAATGTCTGGTGTGCAGACTGATCTGTGGAATATACAAAAATATCTCCGTCCTCATCATACAAAGCCACTGCACTCTCAGGCTCAAGGAAAGCATGTTCCGTCCATGGAGTCTCGAAATGATGACTGATCACATATTTCGAATTGCGGATCGCCTCATCCGCATTTCCTCTGCTGATATGTTTATGCGCACAGATATTATTTTCTTCTTCATCAAATACCTTCGGAGCACCTTCTGCTGCCGCTTCCTCTATGGTGTGCACATGAGGCAGAACCTCATATTTCACCTTGATCAGCTTCTTTGCTTTCTCCGCTGTTTCTCTGTCCTTCGCAGCTACAACAGCAATGGCATCACCCAGATAGTGTGTCAGTCCGCCCACCGGGATCAACGTATACTGGTCATGTTTCAGATGTCCGATCTTATTCTCACCTGGAATATCCTCTGCAGTTAATACTGCCTCCACTCCCGGAAGTGCTTTCGCTGCTGCCGTATCGATCTCCAGGACACGGGCACGCGGATATTTACTTCTGAGTGCCGCCCCATACAGCATTCCGTCAAAGTAAAAATCATCCGGATATTTACCGGTTCCCAGTACCTTTTCTTCCACATCGATCCTGGATACACGATGTCCCAGATTCCAGTCCGGATCCAGATCATCCGGGATCACACCTTCTCTTAAAACCTGCGCAGCCAGCCGGACTGCTGCGATGATCTTTACATATCCTGTGCAGCGGCAGTAATTGTTGCGCAGTGCATATTTGATCTCATCCTCTGTCGGCTCTTTGTTCACGTCCAGAAGAGCCTTGGTACACATTACCATACCCGGAATGCAGAATCCGCACTGAACAGCACCTGCTTTTCCATAAGCGTAAGTATAGACTTCCCTCTCCCATTCAGTCAGTCCTTCTACTGTGATCACTGTCCTGCCATCCAGTAAATCTGTGTCCGGCACACATGCCTTGCATGTTTTTCCGTCAATTATAACTGTACAGGCTCCGCAGGCTCCTTCACTGCAGCCGTCCTTCACTGAAGTCAGATGAAGTTCATCCCTCAGAAAGCGCAGTAGTTTCTGATTTCCGGCCGGTTCGACCTTTTGTCCATTGACTGTAAATACTGCCATATCGGACTCTCCTTTCTTTTTCGCACGTCTGCCAATTAGGGCAGTCAGCCAGAGTTTACCTCTTTCTGTTTTTTATCTGCCTGTGATACCGCATGAATTTATTACAAAAGTAACATGCGGCCGCGATTCAGCCTGATATGCAACACAGTCCACAGCCTTTTTCTGCTGTGGACAGCGTTAAATATTTTATACCCCTTTATTCCTGCTCCAGGCTCATCATTTCATGAGTAGATAGCTGTAATCATCGATCACTGCACAGATCAGTCTGCGAAGACCTTCATACAGCTTATCATTTGCATCATCTGCCTTGCAATCAGAAATCTGACCAAGGAGACGAACCTTGCACTCTTTTGTCTCAGGATTGATCACTGCAAATCCATCATTTGTGCTGTCTGCCATATCTGCTTCAGAAGCGAATAATGTGAATTTATCTTTGTACGGTGCACTTGCATATGGACAGAAGCTCTTGCAGTTGCCACATTCGTTACACATGTAATCCACATGGATCACCTGATTCATTGCCATTCCCGGAACTTTGATGGAGATGTTTGCTCTGTTTGGACATACATCTACACAATTCTCACAGACTTTATTACAGGTCAGACAGCGCTCACTTTCGTTCGCAGCGTCCTTGCTTTCTTTAAGTATTGCTTTTTTGGAGTAACAGTCTTTTTCTGTTCCCGGTACAGGCTGTCCTTTTACAATATCATGTCCAAGGATTGCTTTTGCAGCAACCTGTGCGTCGCGGATCGCTTCTACGATCGTAGCAGCTCCCCTTGCACCGTCACCGACAACGTAAACGCCTTCTGCACTTGTCTCCATTGTCTTATCATTGATGCGGGCTTTTCCACGCTCATTGACAGCAATACCATTTGCTTCGTAGAACTCAGTCGGAACTTTCTCGCCAACTGCAACGATCACTGTATCAGCCGGAACTTCTTCTGTTTCGCCTGTTTCTGTTACACTGGCACGTCCGGAAGCATCCATGCTGCCAAGTTCCATCTTCTTGCAGAGCAGTTTGCCGTTTTCCAGAGATACAGGAGAAAGAAGTTCTTTGAACTCTACGCCCTCTTCCAGTACTTCCAGTAACTCATCTTCTGCTGCAGGCATATAGCGTTTGGTTCTTCTGTATACCAGGTAAACATGTTCTACACCTTCTGTACGTTTCGCAGCTCTTGCAGTATCCATGGCAGTATTACCACCACCGATCACAACTACATTCTTACCCAGTGCAACCTTACCGTCAGTTGCCTTGAAATCTCTTAAGAATTTCAGAGCGTTGATGGTTTCACCCTTTTCGAGCTTCAGAGTACCCGGTTTATTTGCACCTGTTGCAACGATCACTGCGTCATAGCCCTGTGCTTTTAATTCCTGTACAGATTTCACTTCTGTACCGGTCTTGATCTCAACACCCATCTTCTCAATGAAGGAAACATCTTTATCGATTGCATCATCAGAGATACGGAATCCCGGGATCACATAACGGATCACGCCGCCGGCTTTCTCTTCTTTCTCAAATACTGTTACGGAAGCGCCTGCTCTTGCAAGGAAGTATGCAGAAGCAATACCTGCAGGACCTGCACCTACAACAGCTACTTTCTTACCGTCTGCTGTGCCTGCTTTGATCTCACCGATCACTGTATCATATCCGTTCTGTGCTGCGATGAGCTTAGTGTTGCGGATATTTACAGGTTCCTCATAGAAGTTACGTGTACATTTGTACATACAGTTGTGTGCACAGAGAGTACCTGTGATAAATGGAAGTGCATTCTTCTCAAGGATAACTCTTAATGCCTGTGCATAATCGCCTTCTCCTGCCAGCTTCACATAGGTTGTGATATCCTGATGGATTGGACATCCCTCTTCGCATGGAGCAAAGAAACAGTCAAGAAGCGGAACCTCTGAATCTGTTTTTCTCTTAGGAAGCGGTTTGATGCTCTTTACATGGTGAGCGTCTTTTTTCGCATCCTCGGCCAACTGCTCAAGTGCAGCTACATCAATGCCTTTCCATTCTTTCACACCGTCAGCCATCACTTTCTCTGCCATCTGGGTAAATCTCTGATATCCACCCGGTTTCAGAAGTGTAGTTGCCACTGTTACAGGCCATACGCCACATCCGACGATACGGTCGATATTATAGTAATCAGCACCGCCTGAATAAGCGATACGGAGTTTTCCGTCAAATTCTCTGGAAAGTCTGGCAGCAAGAGAAATGGATAACGGGAAAAGAGATTTTCCGGACATATACATTTCTTCGCTTGGAAGTTCATTTCTTGTAACATCTACAGGGAATGTATTGGTGATCTTCACACCAAACGCAAGGTTCAGTTCATCCGCAAGTGCCTGCAGTCTCTTAAACATCGGGATCGCATCTTCGTACTGTAAGTCATCTTTGAAATGGAAATCACCGAATACCATATAATCATATCCCATGTCATCCATGGTCTTTCTGGCAAATTCATATCCCAGAAGAGTCGGGTTACATTTGATAAATGTATTCAGATGTTTCTCTTTAAACAGATGATTTGCAATGCTCTCAATCTCGTTTGGAGGACATCCATGGAGAGTAGAGATTGTTGCGGAATTACAGATATCAGACGGAATCGCTTCAATATCCTCTTTTGTAACTTTTTCAAATTTATCTACATTGTCCAATTACCCCTGTTTACATTCTTTAAAGATTTCTGTATCTTTTGCTTCCATCATACTGTCAATGAAAGTATTAATCTTTGGCTCTTTAATTCCTGCAAGATCATATCCAACGGAAATATTAAACTGGAATCCGTCCTGTGCACCCAGATCAAATTCTTTGGCGATCACATGCAGGATAAACCATGCTTTAATATATTCTCCCATTGCCTGAGGAACATAAAGCTCTGTAGACCATTCGCAGTTATATCCTTCATCATCTGCAAGGATACATGGTCTGTTGATACAGGCTGCAAGCTCTGCACCGTCCATCTTCTGAACTGTTTTCAGTTCAAAGAAACGTGCGCCTGCATAATAAGAAGCAACAATGTTCTGTGTTAACTGTGTATGCGGTCCTGCAGCAGGTCCGATCGGTGTTTCCAGATTTCTCTCAAATATATTCAGCTTTTTGTCAGTTTCCGCTGCATAAGCTCTGTGCTGTCCGAAAACTGTTCCCTTTGTTTTCTTTTCTTCTAATACCCAGTTCATTAACTGTTCAAAGGGCATACAGGTCATGACTTCACTCATAATCCGATCCTCCATTATTTCATACGGTATGGCTTCTCTCCATCCGTTCTATATTTTATTTACATTTATTTTTGCCAGGCAGAAAACTTATCTTCTTTACAGATTAA
>ERZ1034723.1014-NODE-1014-length-13024-cov-6.818182_pt1 | contig 13024 bp, 16 predicted proteins | sample MGYA00520637_ERZ1034723 | MGnify/ENA primary metagenome ERZ1034723 (study PRJEB33766, sample SAMN09781719) | gut metagenome | biome: gut microbiome | host: Homo sapiens | place: Madagascar | study: EMG produced TPA metagenomics assembly of the PRJNA485056 data... | reverse complement strand
CCTCGCGCGGGCGTATTAGTACCCGCGCGCGAGGGGCTGCGTAAAAAGCGGAGATTATTCCACAAATTTAACGGGATTTTTAACAGAAAGGGGCGGGAAAATGGCAAGACCGGCAAAGGCGATCCGGGCGGCAAGCGGCGCGAGAACCAAGGAAGAGATTGCGGCGCGGAGCCAGGCAGAAGACGCCCTGAAAGGGCTGAACGGCAAAAAGAAAGTGACCATCACATGCCCCGCATACCTGACAAAAGACCAGAAGAAGATCTTTAACAAAATTAAAAACCTGCTGATCGATGCGGGTGCGGCGGGAAGCTGTGACGGCTGGGTTATGGCATTTTGCGCGGTAGCCATTGACCGTGTGGCAGAGATCGATGCGGATGCGAACGAGAACATTGTCCGCAAGACGGACAAGGACACCGTGACCGCGCGCAGCAAATACATGGCAGACTTTTACCGGTGCTGCAATGAGCTGTGCCTGAGCCCCCAGGCACGGGCAAAGCTGGGCGTTGTGGCGGCAAAGAGCAAAGCGCAGGAAAAAGACCCGCTGCTGGCGGTGCTGCAAGACGATGACGATTAAGCAGCACCCGGCGTATCTGTATGCCCGGCGGGTGCTGGCCGGAACGGTGCCGGAACACTGCGAGGGCGTAAAGCAGCCGGTGGGGCGGTATGTAAAAAAACAGGCCGCGGAATTTTTGCGCATTGCGGACGGCAAGGACCCCAAATACTGCGTGAACGAGAAGCGGCTGGCGAAAATAACCCGGTTGCTGAAAATTATGCAGATGCCCAGCGGCGTAAAGGCCGGGGTGAGCGTGTACGAAGCAGCGGTGGGCTACCAGTGGCTATTTTACGCCGCGGTGCTGTGCGTGGTACACCGCAATGACCGAAAAAAACGGCGGTACGAAACGGCAGTGCTGGAGATTTGCCGCAAAAATTTCAAAACTTACACGGTTGCGACGGTTTTTATTTTGTTGATGCTGCTGGAGCCGCGGTTCAGCAAGATTTTTAGCGTGGCACCGGATGGGGCGCTGAGCCGCGAGGTGCAGAAAGCAATCAAGGAAATTTTGCGCAGCTCCCCTGCCCTGATGCCGCCGGACGACACGGAGCGGTATTTCCGTGTTTTGATGGACAAGATTACCTGCAAACTGACGGACACCGAATACACGCCGCTGAACTACAGCAACAGCCGCCTGGACGGCAGACAGCCGAATGTGTTCCTTGTGGACGAAGCGGGGGCGCTGCCGAACGGGTACGCCATTGAAGCCATGCAGAGCGGCCAGGTAGCGCTGACCAACAAACTGGGCTGCATTATCAGCACCAAATACCCCACGGCAACCAGCGCGTTTGAAGACGAGGTTGCCATGGATAAAAAGATTTTAGACGGCTTGCAGGACAACGAAACGGTGTTTGCCCTGCTGTATGAGCCGGATGAAGAGATCACCGGCGAATGGGCCACGAACCCGGACGTTTTAGCCCAGGGCAACCCGGCAGCGCTGGAAGTGCCCGCGATCTGGGGCAACCTGCTGGAAAAGCGGCAGCGCGCCATTGAGCTGCCCGGCGCGCGGGAAAACTTTTTGACCAAGCACTGCAATATTATTTACTCCGGCGCGGCAGACGAGCAGTTTGTAAGCCTGGACGAACTGCGCAAGTGCCGGGTGAATAAGATCGACTGGACCGGAATGCAGGTATATGCCGGGGTTGACCTGGCCATGAGCAACGACAACTGCGCCGCGGCCATGGTTGGCGTAAGGGCAGACGGGAAAGTGGCCGTGAAGGTAATGGGCTTTATCCCGGAGGGCAAGATACGCGAGAAGAGCACCCTGGAAAAGTTTGATTATACCCGCGCGATCCGGGAGGGCGAGTGCATTGCCTGCGGCGAGCGGATTGTGGATTACAGCCGGATTGAAAACTGGGTGTTTGACCTGGATGACGATTTTGGCGTATACGTTGCGCAGGTGGGCTATGACCGGTACAACGCGATCAGCAGTGCGCAGAAATGGGAGCAGGGCCGCCCGGCGGGCAATGGGAAGCCGGAGCACGGCGGGATTGAAACCGTGGAGATACGCCAGCACAGCGACACGCTGCACGCCCCCACAAAACTGTTTTGCGAGCTGGTGGAAAGCGGGCGGCTGGTGTATGAAGAAAGCCGGCTGTTTGAGGTGAACGTGGAAAACGCGCGGTGCACCTATGACACAAACATGAACCGGTACATCAACAAAAAGCGGAGCAATGGCAAGGTTGACTGTGTGATGGCGGTGGTGGATGCGCTGTACCTGCTGCAGCAGAACGAGCTGCTGGACGCCGACGGCGGCGGGTTTGTGTGCCAGGTGGGCTGAAAACATGATTTTGCAATCAAATGCAAGGGGGAATTGATACGGGCATGACAGTGACGCGGGCGGAGCTGCGGGCCATGGCCGCCGCGCAGGACAACGCCGAAAGCAAGCCCGCAGAGGGCGGCGCCGTGATGGACAGCACGTTCGCGGAGTTTTTGGGCGCGCTGCATGGGGTGGAACGGATCGGCCGCAGCACCGCGATGAACATTCCGGCCGTGGCGGGCGGAATTGAATTTATTACAACGCAGGCCGCAGCGGTGCCGTTTAAGCTGTACCGCAAAACCGGCAAGGGGCTGGAAGAAGTAAGAGCTTCCGCGCGCGCCGAAGTGCTGAACCTGAACGCTGGAGACTTGCTGAGCAACACCGAGATGCTGGAAGCGCTGTACAGGGACTATTTGCTGAATGGCAACGGATACCTGTACATCAACCGCTGGCGAAACCAGGTGGAAAGCCTGCACTACGTAGATTGCGAACAGGTTGCCGTGACGGTGGATCCTGATCCAATTTTTAAGAGTGGGCACCTGCATGTATACGGCAAAACATACCGACCATGGGAATTTGTGCGGCTGTGCCGCCACAGCAAGGACGGGATGCACGGCACCGGCATTTTGCAGGAAAACGGCAAGATGCTGGCCCTGGCATGGGCCACGCTGGTGCTGCAGAACAGCATGATGCGCGGCGGCGGCAACGCACGCGGCTATGTGACCAGCGACCGAAACCTGACAAAGCCGCAGATCGAAGAGCTGAAAAGCGGATTTGCCCAGCTGTACACAGCGGAAGGCAACGGCGTTGTGGTGCTGAACCGCGGGCTTGACTTTAAGCAGAGCAGCAACACGGCAGTGGAGATGCAGCTGCAGGAAATTGTACAGCAGAACCGGCAGGAAATTTTGCTGATGCTGGGCGTGCCGTATGAGGTTTTGAAGGGCAGCGGAACGGAAGACCAGTTCAATGCGGCGATCCAGCGGGCGGTTGTGCCGGTGATTACGGCCATGGAAACCGCGCTGAACCGTGACCTGCTGATGGAGCGGGAAAAGGGCCGGCTGATCTGGAAAGCGGACACCACGGAACTGACAAAGGGCGCGATCAAACAGCGGTACGAAGCGTACAAGCTGGCGGCAGACGGCGGCTGGCTGGGCAAGAACGAAATCCGAGCGCGGGAGAACCTGCCGACTGTGGACGGGCTGGACGTGATCGGCATGAACCTGGCAGATGTGCTGTTTGACATGAAGACCGGGAAATATTACACGCCGAACACCGGCAGCGTGGTGGACGGGAAAGAACCGACCCCGGCAGGGCAGGCCCCCGGCGGGCAGGAAACCGGGCCGGGCACCGCCCATCCTGCCCAGAAGGAGCCGGAGGCGGATAACGCCGCCGGAAACGCGAAGGATGCTTGATTTTGAAAATCTGGACAAAGCCAATTTTATAGGCACCGGGAAGTACGGCACGCCGGTAATCCGGCCGGAAAAGATAGATGCGCGGCATTTGGAGTGGATACCGTTTGACAAAGCGATGGTAGCCAAGGACCGGGCAGGCAAGGGTGTGCATTTTTACTGCTACGATTTTTTGTTTGCCCGCGTGTGGAACAGCCCTGACAAGTACATCAACCTGCTTTCGCAGTTTGGCGCAGTGCTCGCGCCGGATTTTTCGCTATACAACGAGATGCCGCTGGCAATGCAGATCTATAACCACTATCGGAAACATTGGTGCGGGGCGTACTGGCAAGCGCATGGGATCCACGTGATCCCCACCCTGTGCTGGTGCGGCATGGATAGTTTTGACTGGTGCCTGGACGGCACGCCGAAACATAGTATTGTTTCGATTTCAAGCGTTGGGACGCAGAACAACGACCACGAAAAAGAATGCTTTGCCCGCCAGTGCCGCAAGGCACTGGAAATTCTGGAGCCGTCAGAAATTTTGTGGTACGGCAAGTGCCCGGAAGAGTTCGACTGGAACGTGACGAAAATCGAACCACGATATGAGAAAATCAAAGAAAGGCGGTTGATCGCACATGGCAAAGCGCGGTAGCGGCGCGGGCGGTGCCGGGAACGGCCGGGCGGGGAGAAAGGCTGGAAGATTGCTCAGCATCCCGGAACGCGAAGTTCAGCGAATGCACTACAGCAAGTACAAAAAGCACTACAGCGAATATTATGCCGATCATTACGACCCGGAGACAAAAACGATTGAGGTTATAGTCAACCCACGAAGAGAGGCTTTTATAAAAAGCCTCCCAGATGCGTATATAGAACATGTTGCCCAAAAAAGGCTTGGACAGGACGCTGCAAATTGGAAAAGCAAAAGCGATAAAGAATGGCTTAGGCGCCATTACGGATCAGAAGCATACAACAGGTACACCGAAAACATAGAAAAAGGCGTAAAAATGAAAAGTACTATCAGAAAAGAAATGCAAGATTTATACAAAGCTCTTGGCGGAAAGATTGAGAAAGCCAAGAAGTGAAATACCACGATGCAACATTGCACCGTGGTATTTTTATGCAAATTTTTAGGAGGATACGATGAAGAAAATTATTGCTTTGATGATGGCGGTGCTGACCGCATTGGTTATGCTGTGCGGCTGCTCTGAAGCAGAAAAAGCTAATTATAACATTGCCAAGCAGGCAGATTATTTTGAAAGCGAGCGCAAAATTACCGTTTACAACGCACGAACAGACACAATTGTGATGGAAGCCGAGGGCTACATGTCCATAAGCAACAATTCAAACGATGAGCTGGTGTGTACGGTAAAGATTGGGCCGGATCAGTACAAGGTAAATTACATCTACCTGAACCAATACACCATGTACGTTGTGGAGGACGTTACCGGCACGCATACCGACCCATACCACTACAAGCTGTATTTCCATACGCAGGTACTGCCCAGCGCGGAGATAAAGCCGTGAAATACAGCGTAAGGGGAGACGAATGAAGGGCGAAACATATGAAGAATTTGTAGAGAAATTCAAGCCGAAGAAAACCACGGACGACTGCTACACGCCGCCTACCATTTACGAGATTGTGAAGCAGTGGGCCTGCAACGAATATGGGATTGACCCCGCCAAAGTTGTACGGCCATTTTACCCCGGCGGCGATTACGAAGCATTCCCCTACCCTGACGGCGCGGTTGTGGTTGACAACCCGCCGTTTTCTATTTTGGCTGATATTTGCATGTTTTACATGGAACATGGGATTCCGTTTTTTCTGTTTGCGCCGTCGTTGACCTGTTTTAGCGCCCGGAAAGTGTTTAAGCAGATGAACCACATTATCACGGACTGCCAGATTACCTACGAAAACGGTGCGCGGGTAAAAACATCATTTGTGACGAGCTACAGCGGAGGGATTGTGGCGCAGACCGCACCGGATTTGACAAAAGAGATCAACCAAGAAAACGACCGACTGATTAAAGCGAATGTGAAAGAGCTGCCAAAATACGACTACCCCATGAACGTTATTACCGCGGCCATGATGCAGAGGTATGCAAGATACGGAGTAGACCTGAAAATTTACGCGAACGACTGCCACCAGGTTGGAGGCCTGGACGCACAAAAGCGGACCGGAAAATCCATTTTCGGGTCCGGGCTGCTTTTGTGCGAGCGTGCAGCGGCAGAGCGTGCAGCGGCAGAGCGTGCAGCGGCAGAGCGTGCAGCGGCAACCAGATGGGAACTTTCGGACCGAGAGAAGGCCATTATACAGCGGCTTGGCAGAACCCGCCCGCCTTGCACAACGTATTACTACGCGGAACCCGGAAAGGGGGTGGTAATGGATGAAGATTGAAAAACGAGGGAAACAGGTGCACCTGAGCGGGTATGTGTGTGCAGCGGGCCGGGAAAGCCGGGTGCTGCACCACCCCGCGCACGGGGCGTTTGTGGAGACGGTGGAGCCGGGCACGTTTGCCCGCGCACTGGAAGCGGCCAAAGACGTGGAACTGACGCTGGACCACGGCAGGCGGCTGGGCGGCACAGCGGCCGGGAACCTGACGCTGCACGAGGATGCCATTGGGCTGCGGGCCACGGCGTGGACAGACGACCCGGCGGTGGTGCGCGCGGCAGAGCGCGGAGAGCTGCGCGGGTGGAGTTTTACGTTCCGGGCTTTGCCGGGCGGCGACACATGGGTGGACGGCCAGGACGGCGCACCCGCCCGGCGCAGCCTGCACGGCATTGCACTGGACGAGGTAGCCATACTGGACATTACCCCGGCGTACATTGCAACCACGGTGGATGCCGAAACCCGCAGCGCCGCAGAAAACAGCCCCGCCTGCGCCGAGATACGCAGCCTGGAAGACCCGGTGGAAGCACCAGAAACAACCGAAAACGCGCCCAGTTACCGGGCACGGCTGGAACAGATGAAATTGGAGGTATGAACCATGCACAAGAAGAACAAGCTGAAAGCGCTGATTGAAAAGCGCAACGACAACCTGGAAACCATGAGCAAGATGCTGGACAAGTGCGACAGCGAAAACCGCGCTTTTACGGATGACGAAAAAGCCGAATACGACAAGATCATGAAAGAAACCCGCGCCCTGGCAGACACGATCCACGCCGCTGAGCAGGTGGAGGGCATGACCATGGAAAGCGAAGTGGACCCGGAAGCCCTGCCCGGCGAGCAGCGCAGCGCAGGTGCCCCCGACCGTGTGGAGATTGCCGAACGCCGCGCATTTGAGGACTTTTTGCGCCATGGCAGCCGCGAAAACCTGGGCGAGCAGCGTGACGCCGTGAACATGGCCAAGGGCGTGAACGGTGCGATTGTACCCCGTACCATTGCCAACAAGATCGTGAAACAAGTGCACAATATCTGCCCGATCTATGCCCGCGCCACCCACTACAACGTCAAAGGCCAGCTGGACATCCCGTACATTGACACCAGCGCTGGCGACATTACTGTGGCATACGCGGACGAGTTTACCGAGCTGCTGAGCAGCGCAAACAAGTTTGGCAGCGTAAGCCTGACCGGTTATCTGGCTGCCGCACTGACTCTGATCAGCCGCAGCCTGATCAACAACAGTGATTTTGACGTGGTGAGCATCGTGATTGACCACATGGCCGAGAACTGGGCGCGCTGGATCGAAAAAGAGTGCCTGAAGGGCAGCACCGGCAAGGTAACGGGCGCGCTGGCCGGTGTGACTGCCGCCCAGACCGTGACCGCCGCCAAGGCCACTGCCGTGACTGCTGACGAGCTGATCGACGTGCAGGAAGCGGTGCCGGATGTGTACCAGAGCGGCGCTGTGTGGATTATGAACAAGAAAACCCGCGCCGCGATCCGCAAGCTGAAGGACAATGAAGGCCGCTACCTGCTGAACGCCGACCTGAACGCCGCCTGGGGCTATACCCTGCTGGGCAAGCCGGTGTTTGCATCCGACAACATGGACGACATGGCCGCCAAGGAGGACGCCATTCTGTACGGTGATCTTTCCGGCCTGGCCGTGAAGGACGTGGAGAACATGGAGATTGACGTGCTGCGCGAACAATTTGCCACCAAGCACGCTATTGGCGTTATCAGCTGGGCGGAACTTGACGCCAAGGTGGAGAACGCCCAGAAGCTGGCCAAGCTGACCATGGCCGCCACCTGATAGGAGGGGTTAAGGCGTGATGATCCCAAACCTGACGGCGGACGATGTGGCAGGATACTGCCGCATTGACATGCCGCTGGACCCGGCTGACCGGCGCACCCTGGAAACCATCATCATGCCTGCGGCCCTGGCTCACATGGCGACGTACACCGGGCAGAAAGCCGAAGAGCTGGAAAAGCACGAGGAGTTGACGGTGGCTTACCTGGCACTGTGCAGCTTTTTGTACGACAACCGCAGCTATGGCAGTGTGACCGACCAAAAGCAGAACGAAGTGATCGCCAGTTTTTTGGACGGATACAACCTGAACCTGATGGGCTGGGGGGTGTGAGCTATGGAAGCGGGAAACCTGCGGCACAGGATCACGCTACAGCGCCCGGCGGGCGGTGACGCCAGTGACCCGAACGGTGCAACCGAATGGGAAGACTACGCCACCGCCTATGCCAGTGTGCTGCCCCTGCGCGGGCGGGAACTGTGGGAAGCGCAGGCAGCCCAAAGCACCATTGACCACCGCATTATGCTGCGGTGGCGGCCAGGCGTGAAGCACAACACGCGGGTGCTGCTGGGCGGACGCAAATTTGAAGTGCTGTACATCATTGACCAGGGCGAACGCCACGAATGGCTGCAGCTGATGTGCCGGGAACTGGAGGAATAAAGACCGATGATTGAAGACATCCTGAAAGATGCCTTGCAGGAGCTGGATGGGCTGGCCGGAAAGGTGTACAAGCTGGCCGCGCCCAAAAGCGCAACCGCGCCGTTTGTGGTATTTGGCAAACACGAAGACACCGAATTGCAGGACATGGACGGCGGGACCGGGATTTGGACCGGCACGCTGGAGCTGCACCTGCTGGCGGCGAACTACAGCGAGCTGAAAACACTGGAAGCCGGGATCAAGCAGAAATGCCGCACACTGGAGGGCAAAACCACCAGCGGCGTGCTGATCTGCGAAATGCGGGCCAGAGTGGCGGACACCGAGGAGGCGCTGCCCAACAGCAAGATGGAGCACAGCGAGCTGGAGGTGGCCGCCACATGGCAGACGGGCTGACATTTACCTGGAACGCCGCCGCGTTGGCGGAAATTGATGCGGCCATGGACCGGATCAAGTACGGCACCCAGCGGGTGGCGGCGGAGGCCGCCATGGCCCCCGCACAGGCTGAGCTGGAAGCAGCCAAGACCGCCGCCCCGGTGAAAACGGGCACGCTGCGGGAAAGCCTGGTGCTGCACATGGAGCGGAACCGGGCCGACGGCAAGCAGGTGTTTGACGCGATGCCGACGGCGAAAGCAAACAGCCTGCTGCAGAAAAAAGTGAAAAACCCCGGAATTATGCCCGGCGGAAAGAAGCGACGAGACACCGCCTATTACCCCGCAAGCATGGAATACGGGTTTATGACGGTGAACGGCAAACATGTGCCGGGACGGCATTACCTGGCCGGGAGCATGGCGGCGGGAAGCGACAGTTACCGCGAGAGCATGCTGGAAGCGATTGAAAAGAACATTGACGAAGCCTGGGGTGATTAAGCCCCAGGCGTTTTTTGGATTTTATGCCCCGGAAGGGGCACGAGTGAAAGGAGCCTGAAAAATATGGCAATCAGTGTTGCAAAGGGCACAAAACTGACCGTGGGCGGCAAAGCCGTGGCGCACCTGACCAAGATTGGCAGCCCCAGCATCAAGTGGGACACAGTGGAAAGCACCGCACTGGACACCACGGACGATTTTAAGCAGTTTTTGAACACCTTTGCCGAGGGCGGCGAGGTGAGCATCAGCGGAAATTTTGATTTTGCGGACGATGGCCAGAAGGCCGTGATTTCCGCCATGGCCGCGGGCACGGACGAGCTGGAATGCGCCATTGTGTTCCCGGCCGCGATCGGTGCCAAGTGGAGCTTTAAGGCGAGCGTGAGCGCGTTCAGCACCAGCGCCGAAACCGCGGGCATTGTGACATTTGAAGCAACCCTGAAAGTGACCGGCAAGCCGGAGCTGACGGCAAGCAGCGGCGACTGAGAAAGGCGGTAAACAATGACGAACAAGAAGAGCGCAGGCAACCGCGTGTTTATGGTCAACCTGGGCAAAGCGGGCAGCTTTGAACTGCATTGCGGGCACCGCGAGCTGAAGATGATCGAGAGCCTGTTGGGCGTGAAACTGACGGAGCTGGAAATGGACAGCGTGCGGGCCATTGACTGCTGCATGTACTGCATGGTGCAGAAAGATGCAGAACGCAAGGGCAAGCCGATGGATAAAGAAGCCTTTAACGCGGCACTGGACACCCTGACCGCGCCCCAGTACCTGGCCGCAAGCCGTGCAGCCGCCCAGTGCTTTAGTGCCGCTTTTGACGTACCGGAGGACGGCGAGGCCGAAGGCGGCGATTCTGACACCGGTGACGAAAAAAACGAGCCGATGATCCCGGCGGATGGGACTGGGACCGAAGCCTGGTAACGGCGCTGCAGCTGGGGTACAGCCTGGCCGAATACGAGGACATGACCCCGGCAGAACTGATTTTGGCCGTAAGAGTACACAAAAGACGGGAAAAAGCCCGGCGGCAGGAACGGGACGCAGACATGTACCTGCTGGCGGCCATGATCGGGCAGGCTGTGTGGGGCAAGCTGGAACGGTTTGAAGCGATTTTTGAACGCGGCAAGCCGGGCCAGGAAATGACGGACGGCGAGATGCTGGATATGGTGCGCGCCCTAAACGCGGCCATGGGCGGCAGAAACACATTTGACAGGTAAGGGGGGTGACGGAATATGGCAACAAAAAACCTGATTGTGCGCGTGGGCGCTGACCTGAGCGACCTGGAAAAGGCCACAGACAAAGTAAAAGGACATTTTGCCAAGCTGGAACAGGTACGCAGAAGCGAGGCTGCCAACCGGCAGGACGGCCTGACCCAGGAGCTGGACGAAGCCAACCAGAAGGTGCAGGAGCTGAAAAAGCAGTACCGCGAACTGGTGGGCGGCATGGGCCAGGCAGATACCGAAAAAGGACTGCTGAAGCAGCTGCGGGAAGTTGAAAAAGCACGGGCAGAGCTTGATAAAGAGTATGCCAACAAAGATGAAAGCTTAAAGGATGATATCCCGGAGTCTGTGCTGCAGCAATACGCGGCGCTGGAAACTCGTGCGAATAACTTGTACGAAAAAATAAAACAGATCCGTCTAAACCCTGAAACGACACCGGAGGCCCAAGAACTGGCCCGACAGTTGCGGGAAGCGTACAAAAACGCGGCTGACCTCCAGAAAGAGCTGAACGACGCAAACGGCGACGCTGCTGTGGCAGGCGTTGGAAAGGGCACGAGCCTGAAGGCAAAATTTTTGGACGGGCTAACGGCCGCAGGAAACGGCGCAAGGGCTGCTGTGGGAAGCGTTGTTGGTGGAATAGGAAACATTATAATCAAAGGCGGGCAAGTCACTTTTGGCTGGCTCAAAAATACCGCGGCTAAAATAACAAATGGCGTGAAAAACATAGGTGCCGGCATCACCCGGATGGCAAGCCGGATCACAAGGCTTGCCGCAAGTGCGCTGGTGTTTAACGTTTTGAGCCAGGGTTTTAGATCTGTGCAGCAAGGCGTTGCGGGCATGGTGGAGAGCGACAGCCAGTTAAAGGCAAGCCTGGCCGGGATACAGGGGAACCTGCTGACGGCCTTTGCCCCGCTGTGGCAGACCATTTTGCCCATGGTGCGGGCGGTAACGGCAGCGCTGGCAAGCCTGGCCGGGATGATTACGCAGGTAATGGCGGCACTGTTTGGCACAACCACAAGCGCGGCGCAGAAAAGTGCATCGGCTTATTACAAGCAGGCAGCTGCCGCTGGCAGCAGCACGAGCGCAAGCAAGAAGGCCCGCGAAGAAGCAAAAAAAGCGAAGCGGGATGCCGCGGATTTTGACATACTGCACAAGGTTGATAAAAGCACTGACAGCGGCGGAGGCAGCGGAGGAATTACCCCGAACTTTGCCACCAACCTGAGCAAAACCACCCCATTTGCGGACCAGCTGGTGCAGGCAATCAAAGACGACGACTGGTATAAAGTCGGTTCCATATTTGCCGAAAAGCTGAACGACGCCATGGAGAACATCCCGTGGGGCAAGATACGCAGCACGGCGCACAAATGGGCACAGAACATTGCGGAGACACTGAACGGCTTTGTGGAAACGCTGGACTGGGGGCTGGTTGGCAACACCCTGGGCAACGGGCTGAACACAGCGCTGGACTTTTTGGACACGTTTGCCCAAAATTTCCACTGGGACAGCCTGGGGCAAGGAATTGGCAACGGGCTAAACCAGTGCGTTGCCACGTTAGATTGGGAAACCGTTGGCCGCATATTCACCGATAAGCTGAAAGCGTTGGCTGAGACCTTGCACGGGCTTGTACAGACGTTCGATTTTGGCGCATTGGGTGATGCGTTTGCCAGTGCAACTATGGCCGCAATCAACAATATAAACTGGCCACAAGCGGCAAAAGACCTTGGAACTGGAGTAACCGGATTAGCTGAAGGCTTGGCGCGTTGGATTGAAGGCATAGACTGGGGGCAAATCGGAAAGACCGTCGCCGACTGCATTACCGGTGTTGACTATATCCAGATTGGGAAAGCAATTTTGCACCTGATCGGCGCGGCTGTTACCGCCGCGGTAGACGGCGTTATAAATTTCGGATTGGAACTGGCGAACAATTTTGTGCACGGGCTGCAACAGTGGTTCGATAACGCACAGACGCAGGCCGAGGTTGCCGGATACGGTGACAATGTTGCGCGATACCTGTTTGATGGCTTTATAGATGGGTGTGAAGCTCTGTGGAGCGGGATCAAGCAGTGGATACACGACCACATTTTCGAGCCATTCAAAAAAGGCTTTTGTGATCTGTTTGGGATCCACTCCCCCTCTACCGTGATGAAAGAGCTGGGCGGGTATACCATCCAGGGCTTTTTGAACGGCATTACTGAGGCGTGGGAGACCGTGACCGGCTGGGTGGGCGAACACCTGAGCGGGCTGGCGGATAGTTTTGCGAGCTGGAAGGACAACGTGGGCCAGACGGTAAGCGACTGGGCGAGCGGCACCAAACAGAGCATACAGACCTGGATTGGCGACACCGCCACAAACGTGGGCAGCTGGGTGAGCGACCGCAAGCAGGACTTTGAGAGCTGGGCCAGCACCACCGGCCA
>ERZ1034723.1012-NODE-1012-length-13036-cov-5.606733_pt1 | contig 13036 bp, 8 predicted proteins | sample MGYA00520637_ERZ1034723 | MGnify/ENA primary metagenome ERZ1034723 (study PRJEB33766, sample SAMN09781719) | gut metagenome | biome: gut microbiome | host: Homo sapiens | place: Madagascar | study: EMG produced TPA metagenomics assembly of the PRJNA485056 data... | reverse complement strand
TGAATTCTTGCACTTTTTGTGTCAGATTTATATTTAAATTTTGAACACCCTACCCTTCGGGGCGTGTCGCTTGCGAGTTTTGCCCCCTCCTACGATTCTTATCGTTTGCTATTCAATTTAGCCAATGTTTTGTAGTTTTACACCCATCCTCCTAAGCGTCGAAGTAGTAGCCGAAACCGAGGCGTGTGACGATGCACTTCGCAAAACGTCCTATCTTCTTGCGCAGACGTGTGATGTTCACGTCCACCGTGCGGTCGAGCACGAGCACATCCTTCGGCCACACGCGGTCGATAAGCTCCTGGCGAGAGAACACGCGTCCTCGCTCGTCGAGCAGCAGGTGCAGCAGTTCGAACTCCGTCTTCGTGAACGCTATCTCCTCGCCGTCGATGGTTACGGTCTTCTTGTCGAGGTTCATCACGATGCCCTGGTATGTAATGAGGTGCGGTTCCTCCTCGCCGTTGTCAACCGCCGTACGGCGCAGCACGGCACGCACACGCACCATCACTTCTCGCAGCGAGAACGGCTTCGATATATAGTCGTCCGCACCGAGGTTGAATCCCGTCACGGTGTCGTTCTCCGTGTCGCGTGCGGTGAGGAAAATGATAGGCACACTGGCTGTCTTCGGGTTGGCTTTCAGCAAGCGAGCCAAGGCAAATCCCGACATGCCGCCCATCATCACGTCGAGCAGCAGCAGGTCGAACGATGCTATGTCGAGCGTCTGCGCCTCTTCAGCCGACGTCGCTGTCTGCACCTCGTAGCCTTCCGTTTCGAGATTGAACTTTAGGATTTCGAGCAAGTCCTGCTCGTCGTCCACCACAAGAATTCTTTGATTCTGTTTCATAACTGCTATATCTTTGTTCTGGTTGCAAAGTTATATATAATTGTATTCACACATACTACTAACGTGTTACAATTTCGTTACGCTGCACAAAAAAAAGCGCACCCTCAATGGGTACGCCTTCTGTATGTCAGTGTGTTAAAAAGCCTGCTTGTCGCCTACTATCACGTTTGCCACGGTCTTATACATTATATATATGTCGAGCCAGATGCTCCAGTGCTCCAGATACCAGATGTCGCCCTCTACGCGTCCTTCTATCTGCCAGAGTTGCTTCGTCTCGCCGCGGAATCCCGTCACCTGACTCCATCCCGTGATGCCGGGCTTTATGTAGTGGCGCACCATGTAGTTGTCTATCAGCTTCGAGTAGTCGTCGGTGTGCTTCACCATGTGCGGACGTGGACCTACGATGCTCATCTGTCCGAGCAGCACGTTGATGAACTGTGGCAGCTCGTCGATGTTCGTCTTGCGCATTATGTTGCCCCACTTCGTCTTTCTCGGGTCGTTCTTCGTAGCCTGCAGCGTGTCGGCGTCCTTGTTCACCTTCATGCTGCGGAACTTCAGACAGTAGAACTCGTTGCCGTTAAGTCCGGTGCGCTTCTGTCTGAAGAAGATCGGACCAGGCATGGTTATCTTCGTGATTGCCGTCACTATAACTAATATGATGGGGAAGAGCGTGCAGAGGAATGTCAGTGAGACGAGGATGTCGAACAGGCGCTTAACCAGTCGGTTCTCCATCTGGCTCAGTGGCTCGTTGTAGAGGCTGAGGTAGGGCACGTCACCCATCAGGTTCAGGTGCATGCGGTGGTGCAGATAGTTGCTCACGTTCGGCATCGAGTAGAAGTGAATCAGGTTATGCTCGCAGTAGCGTATCACTTCCAGAATCTCGTCGCTGAATCTTGACGACAGACAGCAGTATAGCTCGTGTATGTCATGATGTCCATCCAGCACTTTCGGCAAGTCTTGTGGCGTGCCCAGATACAGACATTTGTCTTTGAACATCTCGTTGGGCTGATGGTCGAAGTAGCCCAGCACGTTGTAGCCTAAGGTGTCGTTATCTGTCATCTCCCCGTACATCACTCGTGCGTTGTTGTTGCTGCCCACGAACACTATGTTGCGCTTGTTAGCCGGCTTGCGGCGCCATGCCCCCAGCATCTTTCTTATGATGATGCGGTAGATGGATATGCACACGAACGAGGTAATCCAGTAGGTGCCCATTCGTAGCAGCGACAGATGCGGGAATTTGCCCAGCGAGAACAGCAGGAAGCAGCAGAGCGAGTAGACGAACACGTTGCGCATTACGCGCATTACTATCTGGTGGTTGTTCACTTTGCGGTGGTGCAGTATGACACCGTTGTTCATGGTGCAAGCGAAGTATATGATGCTGCCAGCCACCATTGTGTGGCGCATTATCTGTATGAAATATTCTAATGGTATGAAACTGCAGAACAGCCAGTAAAGCAGGTTGAGGATGACGATGTCACCCAGCAGTACCGATACTTTCAAGAGATTGTTTTCATGCGGACGATGAATACTATTGCTCATGTTTATATTCTGTTTTTGGGGGTTATACTAATGTTGTTCTTTACTTATTTTTTACTTATTTCTCGAATACTCTCTATGTATTCTACGTTCAGTCGTAGTTCGTTTTTTTTTTGTGGTTTGTGCTTTTGCTTTAACACATAGTGCAAAGTTAAGCCAAATAATTCAGATAAAGGGTGTAAAACCGAAATAAAAAGTTAATTTCTCTAAAAGAAAAGCATAAAACACCTATCTCAATATTTTTAAGTACCTTTGCACTCCGAATTTAAATTTTTAAACTTAGAAGAACAAATGATAGTCTGCATAGCCGAGAAACCAAGCGTAGCCAAGGATATAGCCCGCATATTGGGTGCCACCACCTCTCACAACGGATACATGGAGGGTAATGGCTTTCAAGTGACGTGGACCTTCGGACATCTCTGCACGCTGAAAGAGCCCAACGACTACACCGAGAACTGGAAGCACTGGAGTCTCTCGGCGTTGCCGATGATTCCGCCGCGCTTCGGCATCAAGCTCATCGACGACGACGGCATCAAGCGCCAGTTCAGCGTTATCGAGCGTCTCATGCAGGCTGCCGACTGCATCGTCAACTGCGGTGACGCCGGCCAGGAGGGTGAGCTGATACAGCGTTGGGTGATGCAGAAGGCTCAGGCTAAGTGTCCCGTCAAGCGTCTTTGGATATCGTCGATGACCGACGAGGCTATCCGCGAGGGCTTCAACTCGCTGAAGGATCAGAGTGAGTACCAGCCGCTGTACGTTGCCGGACTGAGCCGTGCCATCGGCGACTGGCTCTTGGGCATGAACGCTACGCGTCTTTACACTCTCAAGTACGGACAGAACCGCCAGGTGCTCAGCATCGGTCGTGTACAGACGCCTACACTCGCGCTTATCGTCAACCGTCAGAAGGAGATCGACTCGTTTGAGCCTGAACCCTATTGGGTGCTCTCCACTATCTATCGCGACACGCTCTTCACAGCCACAAAGGGCAAGTTCACGACGAAGGAGGAGGGCGAGCAGGCATTCGCCACCATCGCCGACAAGCCGTTCGAGGTGACGAGCGTCTCGAAGAAGAACGGCAACGAGGCGCCTCCGCGTCTCTTCGACCTCACCTCGTTGCAGGTGGAGTGCAACCGCAAGTTCTCTTACAGCGCCGAGACGACGCTCAACCTCATACAGTCGCTCTACGAACGCAAGCTCACCACCTATCCGCGTGTCGACACGCAGTTTCTTAGCGACGACATCTACCCGAAGTGTGCCGGCATACTCACCGGTATGCGTGGTTACGAGCAGTATATACAGCCGCTTGCTGGCAAAAAGTTGCCCAAGTCGAAGCGCGTTTTCGACACGTCGAAGGTCACCGACCACCACGCCATCATTCCTACTGGCGTGCCTGCGTCGGCGCTCAGCGACATGGAGCGCAACGTCTACGACCTCATTGCGCGCCGCTTCATCGCCGTGTTCTATCCCGATTGCAAGTTCTCTACCACTACCGTGCTCGGAAAGGTGGAGGATGTGGAGTTTAAGGTGAGCGGAAAGGAGATACTGGAGCCTGGATGGCGCACCATCTACGCTCAACAGCAAACCTCAACACCTCAACCCATCAACCCTCAATCGTCCTCTGACGACGACGACAAACGCGACGAGGAGCGCACTCTGCCCACATTCGTAAAGGGCGAGAGCGGACCGCACACGCCTACGCTCACCGAGAAGTGGACCACGCCGCCTAAGTATTACACCGAGGCAACGCTGCTGCGTGCCATGGAGACCGCCGGCAAGTTTGTCGACGACGAGACGCTGCGTGCTGCGCTGAAGGAGAATGGCATCGGTCGTCCGTCTTCGCGTGCCGGCATCATCGAGACTCTCTTCAAGCGCCACTACATTCGCCGCGAGCGCAAGAACCTCATCGCTACGGCTACCGGCATAGAGCTTATCGACATCATCCACGAAGAACTGCTAAAAAGTTGCGAGCTTACTGGCATTTGGGAGAAGAAACTGCGCGACATAGAGCACAAGAAGTACGAGGCTGCCGACTTCATCAACGAGCTGAAGCAGCAGGTTACGGAGATTGTCTACGACGTGCTGCGCGACAACAGCAACCGCCGTGTCACCATCACTACCGACGAGGATCTGAAAAAGGCGAAAAAGAAAAAGACTGCTGCGCCGAAGAAAGCCGCAGCAAAGTCTGCTGCAACGTCGTCGACCGCATCAACAAAAAATGCTGCCGCCTCACCGCAGCCCGCAACAAGCGAGCAGTCGGCAGACGACAGCATTATCGGCACCACATGCCCCGTTTGCGGCAAGGGTACTATCATTAAAGGTAAGACGGCTTACGGATGCAGCAACTGGAAGAACGGCTGCACCTATCGCGTCGCATTCAAGTAGTTTAGAACTTCACCACTTAGAACTTCACCACGCGCGAACCGTCCTCGGTCTCTTCGATAGTAACCTTCGTTGCGTCCTCCGGCAGCAGGTCCTCTATCAGCTCGGGCCACTCCAGGAAGCACAGCGAACCGCCGTAGAAGTAGTCCTCGTAGCCCATGTCGTATACCTCTTCGAGCTTCTTTATGCGGTAGAAGTCGAAGTGGTATATCGCGTCGCCGGTTGTGGCGGAAGTATACTCGTTCACGATGGCGAACGTCGGAGATGTGATTACATCCTCCACGCCCAGACACTCGCAGACAGCCTTCACGAACGTAGTCTTGCCTGCACCCATCTTGCCGTAGAAGGCGAACACCTTGCCGTCGCCCATGTTCTCGACAAATGTCTTGGCAGCCTCGTTGATGTCTGCCAGAGAGTTGATTCTTATTTCCATAGTTTTTCTTTTTATGTAATCGGCTGTTGGCAGCCGGTTTTCTATTTTCTTCCTTTTAGTGTTATCAGCGGTATGAGCATCTCTTCGAGCGAAATGCCGCCGTGCTGGAACGTGTCCTTGTAGTACGACACGTAGTAGTTGTAGTTGTTGGGGTAGGCGAAGAACGTGCTGCTGGTGGCGAACATGTACGACGTACTGATGTTCGGCGCAGGCAACTGCGCCTCGTGCGGGTTCTTTATCACGAACACTTCCTTCGACTGGCAGCTGAGGTTCTTGCCCAGCTTGTAGCGCAGATTAGTGTTGGTGTTGCGGTCGCCTACTATCTTCACCGGCTTCGAAGCACGTATACTGCCGTGGTCGGTGGTGATGATAATCTTGCAGTCGATCTGCGAGAGTGCGTTGAGCAAGTCTGCCATAACCGAATGGCGGAACCATGAGAGCGTTATCGAACGGTATGCCGACTCGTTGTTGGCAAGCTCGCGCACCATCTTCGACTCGGTTCTTGCGTGCGACAGCATGTCGATGAAGTTCACGACAATCACGTTCAGGTCGTTCTTCGTCAGTTCGTTGAGGCGCGCCAGCAGCTTGTCGGCGCCTGTCGAGTCGTTTATCTTATGGTAAGAGAACGAGTCGTGGCGTCGGTAGCGCTCTATCTGCGTGCGTATGAGCGGCTCCTCGTTGAGGTTCTTGCCCTCGTCCTCGTCCTCGTCCACCCACAGTTCGGGGAACATTTTCTCAATCTGCTCGGGCATCAGACCCGAGAAGATGGCGTTGCGGGCGTACTGCGTAGCCGTCGGCAGAATGCTGGTGTACATATCCTCCTCGATGTCGAACATGTTGCCTATCTCCTTCGAGAGCACGCGCCACTGGTCGTAGCGGAAGTTGTCTATCACGATGAGGAACACCTTCTCGCCCTCGCTTATTGCGGGGAACACCTTGCGCTTTATTATGTCGGGACTCATCAGCGGACGCTCCGTAACGCCCGGTGCTACCCACGACATGTAGTGCTTCTTTATGAACTTGGCGAAACCGTTGTTCGCCTCCTCCTTCTGCATCTGCAGCATCTCGGTCATGTTGCTGTCCGTAGAGCTCAGCTCCAGCTCCCAATGCACCAACCTTCGATACACATCCTTCCAGTCGTCTATCGTCTCGCAGTTCATTATCTGCATCGAGATGTCCTGGAAGTTCTGCTGATAGCCCGTCTGCGTCACCTCCGACACAATCTGCTTGCGGTGAATGTTCTTCTTCAGCGTCAGCAGAATCTGGTTCGGGTTCACAGGCTTTATAAGGTAGTCGGCAATCTTCGAGCCGATAGCCTGGTCCATGATGTTCTCCTCCTCGCTTTTCGTCACCATCACGATAGGCGTGGCAGGCGAGAGTTCCTTTATCTGTTGCAGCGTTTCGAGTCCGCTTATACCTGGCATCATCTCGTCGAGCAGCACCAGGTCGAACTTGTGCTGCTTACATTCTTCGATGGCGTCGGTGCCGTTGCTCACGGTCACCACCTCGTATCCTTTGTTCTGCAGGAAGATGATATGGGCGCGCAAGAGTTCTATCTCGTCGTCAACCCACAGTAAATATCCGTTGCTCATAATGCTCTTTCTTTTTTAGTTAAAAACCGTCGAGGTCGTAATACTCGTCATCGTCGAAGTCGTCTTTCTGGGTCTTGCTGCTCTGCTTCTTCGATGTGCTCTGCTGAGGCTGCGGGTCCTCGCCGAAGTAGAACTCGTCCTCCAGCTGCTTCGGTTCTTCCTTCACCACTGGTTTCGGTTGCTCCTTAACTGCAGGCTTCGGCTCTTCTTTAACAACTGGCTTCGGTTGCTCCTTAACTGCAGGCTTCGGCTCCTCAATAACCGTTGTTGCAGGTTCCTCCTCAACAACAGTCGTTGTGGGTTCTTCCTTAATAACAGTCGTTGCAGGTTCTTCCTTAATAACAGTCGTTGTGGGTTCTTCCTCAATCACGGTTTCGGTAGTCGACTCCGTAGGCTTTTCGTCCTCAATGTTCACGACGCCGCTCTCCGTGGCCTGCTTCTCTGCCGGCTGTGGTTCTTCCTCGAAGAAGGTGTTGGTAGAGTTCTGGTTGCTGTTCTGCTCCTCGTCGAAGTCGTCCTGCGGCTTCTTCGTTTCGCTTTCGTCAGGCTCGGTTACGGTCACCTCTGGTATCTCCAGCAGATCCTCCGAAGCTATCTTCAGCGGAGCGAAGTTCTTCTCGTAGAACTTGGCGTAGTCGGCGTAGCTGAACTGCTTGCCGAGCATAGGCAGATTGACGTCGCTGATAACGATCTGTCGGCTCTTGCCCACGAGCTTCATCAGCAGCTTCTGCTTCTGCAATTGGCGGGCGTACTGCAGCGCCTCGTCGTAGTTGCGGAATCCCTTCACGAGCATACGGTTCAGACCGTCTACCTGCTCAATCTCTATGTCGAAGTTGCGCACCATGTACGACGTGAAGTTGTAGCGTGCCAGCTCGAACAACATTCGGTTGGCGTCTATCGAGTCGGGCTTGTAAGCTATCATATATATGAACGCGGCGTTGCGGTCGTTAGAGAACTCGCGCACAGCCGTCGAGTCGTCCTCGTTGAGCACCTGCGATCGGCGTTCCCAAACATTCTCGAGGTCGAACTTGCCGCCTTGCAGACGTCTGCCCTCGTTCACGCCCTTCACAATCATGCCAGCCATCTCTGCCACGGGGCTTTGCGGATACTTCTTCACCACCGTGTTCAGGTCTTCGATGCAGCCCTCATAGTCGCCGTCGTTCAGCTTGCCCAGTCCGCCGATGAAGAGGAACTTGTCGCGGTTGGCTCCCAACGGGAATCGATGTTCGGAGACAGCCACATTGGCGCTCACCTCCTTGTAGCGTGCCGCCTTGAACGCGTCGTAGGTAGAAGCGTAGAGCGAGTCTTCGAGATGCACGCCGAGGCGCGCGTTCTCCACGAAGTAGGGGTCGGTGAGCAGCGTTGTCCATTCGCTCTCGGGGTACTCCTGCTTCAGTCGTGCCACGTACGAGTCGGCGGTCTGCCTCTCGCCCTTGCGCATATATAGCAGGTAGAGGTGATAGTAAGCCTCTGCCATCTTTTCAAAGTTCGGATAGCCGCCGATGAGTCGCATCAACTGCTTCTCGCTAAGCGGCAGGTTGTCGAGCTTGTCCTTGAAGATTACGCCCGAGTTGTAGAGTCCGTCGGCGATGACGGCGTTGCTCTCTGCCATCTGCTCCTCCGTGAACGGAATCTGCGCCAGATAATACTCGCGCTTGTGCGGATCGTTCTGCGCACTATCTGCCACGAGCGCCAGCGAGTCGGCTGCGGCTTCAGCCTGCGCTATAGAGTCCTGCTGCTCTTCTGTCAGTTCGGGCTCGTTGCTCTGGAACGCCACCACCGTCTTGTTCACACGCTGCCAGTTGTCTACGTTCTCGCGCTTGCCCCATTGCTTCTGGAACGCCGCCTTACCCTGGCTCACCGCCATCTGGTTGTAGAAGTACCACTGTGCGTTACGCTGGTTCTGCTGGTTCTGCATCGCCGTGTTGTTGCCGAACTGGTTGTTCTGCGCCATGTCGTTGCCGCCGTTCTGCTGGTTCTGTGCGTTCTGCTCAGCCTGCAGGCGTCGCTCCTCCTTCTCCTTCTTCTTCAGCGCCTCGATGGTGCGGTCGATGGCTGCGTTGCGCTCGCTCTCGCTCATCTTGGCGAGCGACTGCAGCGAGTCCTGCAGGTGTATGGCGTCGGTGTACGGCACGAGGTCGTCCAGAATCTTCGAGCGTGCAGCAAGCTCCTCGTAGTCCTTGCGCTCCTTGTCGAGCATACCGATAGCCTGACCGTAGCAGCGCTGCGCGTCGTTGTAGCGCTCCTTGTCCCAGTAGATGTCGCCCAACTTCAGCAGCAGCACGCCCTTCTCTATGCCCGAGCGTGTAGCCTTAGCCGCTCCGCGCTCGTAGGCGTTGATGGCTTGCGTGGAGTCGTTCTGCGCCAGATAGATGTTGCCGATGGCGTAGTATACCTGGTCGAGATAGTCCTTGTTCTTGTCCGAGCGTGCCATGCGCTTCAGTCTGCCAATCATCTTCTTCGACTGACCGGCAGACATCACCTCCGTCATGGCGATGCGCGCGTTGAACTCCAGTTCGTACGGTGGGTTGAGCTTCACCACGTGCTTGAACGCCTTCGTAGCCTCCACGTTGTTGCCCAGCGCCGCCTGCATCTGTCCCATGAGAAACCACTCGCGGGCGCGCTGCTTGCGTCGCATTTCGTGTTTGATGACGTTACGCAGGTGGGGAATAGCTTTCTCGTATTCGCCCGTGTGCACGTAGTAGTCGGCGTAGGTGTAGTCCCACTCCTTGCGCGCCGACCAGTGAATGGAGTCGCGCTGCATGTTGCGTATCACGTCCTCGGCGTCGTAGAGCCATCCCTCCTCGATGTAGCACTTGGCGAGCCATGCTCTCGACTTGGCGTAGATGGCGGGCTGCGTCTGGTAGAGACGTCCCATGTAGTTGAACGTAGCCGCCGCCTCGTCGAACGCACCCTTGTAGAACTGCGAACGGCCCATGAGCATCCATGCCTTCCAGAGGAACGGGTTGTACTCGCGGCGCGAGAGCCACTCCAGGTCCTTCGCCGTCTTCTTGCGCTGCTTCGTCCACTGCGGTCGGCGCTTTATGCTGTGCAGCTTGATGGTCTTCTGACACTTCTCGATGGCGCGGTCGTAGTTCGACTTGCCTATCTCTCGGCTGCTCTTGTTGCTCACGGTGTAGAGCGGTATAATCTCGGTGAAGTTGTCTTTGTTGCCCTCCTCTTTCTCCAGCGAGGCGTCGATATACGCTAACGAGCCGTTATAATAGGTGTTATAACGGGCCTTGAACGAATGCCACCAGCGTGTGCGCGCGGTGTTTTTCTGCGTAGAACATCCTGTCGCAACCACCAATACAGCTGCGAGAAGGATGGGGATAATATGTCTTGTCTTAAATAGTTTCACGTATAAATAACTCTGTTTGTGGCGTTTTATTGCCTTAGCCCTCCATAAGCATGAATGTTTCGTCCTTTATCTGGTCGGGCAGACTGATTCCGCGCAGCGTCAGACTGCGGCACCAGTCGGCTATCTCCTCGTGTCGCATGGTGTAGAGCACCTCGCTGAATTGCTCCACTTCCTCGTCGGTGTAGCTGTCTGACGGGCGTCCTTTGAACACGTCGAGCTCCTCGTCGTCGTAGTAGACGATGTCCTTCGTGGCGGCTTCCATCATGCAGTCCTGCTCGCACTTGTCGTTCGTGCCGTTGCATGTGGCGCAAGTCTCCACCACGGTTATCTTCTCTTCGCCGTCGTGCTTGCTCAGCTTGGCGATCAGCGCTGCGATTATGCCGAGCGCAATTATCGAAATCACTAATATTATCATGCTACTTAAAAGTAAAAAGCGGGAGGCTACGGCATTCTTGCCGGAGCCACGCAGCTACTTTCAGTTATTGCCCATACCACGCAGCCTAACTATCTGTGCTCATCCGTGCCAATCCGTGGAAATCCTTTCTCTGCAAAAGGTTCTGTGTGTTCCGTGCGTTCAGTGGGAATATCTGTTCTCCCACAGATTTCACAGATCTGCACAGATGTTAGGCTACGCAGAATTTAACCACGGATTAAATCGATTAAACGGATGAGCCTTCCAGGGGGTGCACTTGTCTCAAGTGCACCAAACGGGCAATAGGTGCCTTTTGTTTTGTTGGTGCAGCGGAGACAGCTACACCCCCTGGGTTGGCAGCGTGGGTATGGCAGGAATGCCATACCCTCCTAATATGTGCGCATCCGTGTCATCTGTGGGAGGCTCTTCTCTGCCAGAAGGTTCTGTGTGTTCGGTGCATTCCGTGGGGGCTTCTTCACCGCTTGTTCGGTTGGTGCAGTTCTTGCTCTGGCAAGCGGCAAAGCCGAGCGGAGACAGCTGCACCCCCTGGCGGAATCCACAGAAGTAGTGTGCAAATCTCACCACATCACCATCTCACCACCACAACATCCTTTCACCACCTCACCATCTCAACACCCTTTCACTTCGAATCCTGCCACCTGCATGTCCTCCCAATACTGTGGGTACGACTTCGTCACCACCTGCGGCTCGTTGATGCGCAGTCCCGGGAACATGATAGCAGCCGGCGCGAACGCCATCGCCATGCGGTGGTCATCGTACGTGTCGATAGGCTCCAGCGTCGGCTCGCAGCGCGTGCCGTCCCAGATGAGCGTGTCGCCGTTCTCGTCGCGCAGCACGAAGCCCAGCTTGCGCAGCTCGCGCTTCAGCGCCTCGATGCGGTCGGTCTCCTTGATGCGCAGCGTAGCCAGACCCGTGAAGCGGAACGGTATGCCGCGCAGTGCGCACGTCACCACCACCGGCTGCGCCAGGTCGGGCACACTGCTGAAGTCGTAGTCGAGACGCGGCAGCATGCACAGGTGACTCTTTATGCTCACCGTCGGGAAGTGCTCGCCCTCTACCTCGCTGTACTTTGTCTTCACGCCCAGCAGCGAGAAGATATACTTCACGATGGAGTCGCCCTGACGCGACGCGTCCATGAGACCCTTGAAGCGCACCTCCGACTCGTCGTTCCCCCGCAGCGCCAGCATCTCGTACCAGTAAGCCGCCGCGCTCCAGTCGCTCTCTATCGTATACTTGTGTCGCTCGTACGGCTTCGCGTTCACCGTGATGGTGTCCGCATCGCTCCAGTCGGCGTCCGCCCCGTACTCGCGCATCATCCACAGCGTGAGGTCGATATACGGGCGCGAGATGGCGCCATCGGTGATGCGCAGCTGCAGTCCGTTCTTCAGCGTCGGCGCAATCATCAGCAGCGCCGAGATATACTGCGAACTGATGTTGCCCGCCACCTCTATGTATCCGCCCTCGAGCGTGCGCCCCTTGATGCGCAGCGGCGGATAGCCCTCCTCACCCAAGTATTCGATGTCGGCACCCAGATAGCGCAGCGCGTTCACCAGGATGCCAATCGGACGCTGCTTCATGCGGTCGGTGCCCGTTATCACGTGTTCGCCCGGCTGCGTGGCGAGGAACGCCGTGAGGAATCGCATCGCCGTGCCCGCCCCCTTGATGTCAATCTCGTACGGGCGTCGCTGCATCGCGTCGATAATCACCTCCGTGTCGTCGCACACCGAGAGGTTCTGCGGCAGTATGTCGCCGCACGACAGCGCGTGTATGATAAGTGCGCGGTTGCTGATGCTTTTCGACGCCGGCAGCGCGATAGTAGCGTTAATAGTCTGGGGTGCTGTTATTGTATATTGCATGATGCTGTTTGTTTTTCTTTCAATATTCAGAGTTCGTTTTTCCCAATGTTCAGAGTTCGTTTCTCTATATGCAAAGTTACGAAAACTATTCCAAACTATCGCTCAAAGCATTGAAAACAAAAACTATATTGTGTTATTTTTTTACAACGCGGATTCATCTGATTAATCGGATTTACAGCGCGCCCTAACAATATATTTTTTCACAACGGATTTATCTGATTAATCTGATTTTCAGCGCACCCATCCGTAGCGGAGGTATCCTGCCTCCGCAGCACGCAGCAACACATATTCAATCGTAATCTATTGAACACGAATCTCCCGAATCCGTTCAATCCGTTGTTCTTCCCTGCGCACCCTAACAATATATTTTTTCCACAACGGATTCATCTGATTAATCTGATTTTCAGCGCACCCTAACAATATATTTTTTCACAACGGATTTATCTGATTAATCTGATTTTCAGCGCACCCATCCGTAGCGGAGGTATCCTGCCTCCGCAGCACGCAGCAATACATATTCAATCGTAATCTATTGAACACGAATCTCCAGAATCCGTTCAATCCGTTCAATCCGCGTTAAGTTCCTTCGCACCCTAACAATATAT
>ERZ1034723.1010-NODE-1010-length-13054-cov-5.817909_pt1 | contig 13054 bp, 10 predicted proteins | sample MGYA00520637_ERZ1034723 | MGnify/ENA primary metagenome ERZ1034723 (study PRJEB33766, sample SAMN09781719) | gut metagenome | biome: gut microbiome | host: Homo sapiens | place: Madagascar | study: EMG produced TPA metagenomics assembly of the PRJNA485056 data... | reverse complement strand
GGCACGAGCGAAGCCCCACAAGAAAAAGAGCGACGTTACCAATACAAAAGGAACAAGATAATTTCTGTCTTTTGTTTTCTGTTGTTCTATTGACATTATTATTTATTTTTCTTCTAAATAAACGATTATTAGTATATAACGTCAAATCGCAAAAAATATTTTATCAAAAGGAGTTTTCTTTGCAACAACCTTCCAAAAGCCATCATTTCTCTTCATAATGGAAATACTGGAACACTCCTGCTCCACTCTGTGCGTTTTTACATTCCGTATGCTATCAGCCCACAACTCCCGATTGTTAACATATTTTCAGGCAGACTCCAAATGCTATACTTATGCCATCAGCCTTAAATCCCTGTGAACCGTTTGATTAATACTGGAAAAGTCTTACCGTTATACTATAAAAATTATCATTTTAGCCTACAAAAATAGACTGATCATAGCAATATCTTTACGGTCAAAACGTTACCTATAATATAGACAGTTTTTATTCCACAGAAAACTTCAATACACGGCTTGCTGTGATGTCGGGAAACGGCATCGCATGACAATGCACCATACAAACGAACAAGTTACGACATGAAAGATTTTGCAGCGATAGATTTTGAAACAGCCAACAACGAGCGATCATCGGTATGCTCTGTAGGTATTGTCATAGTACGTGGCGGAGAGATAGTGGAAAAGTTCTACTCTCTCATCAAGCCCGAACCGGAGTATTACAACTACTGGTGCAGTAAGGTGCATGGTCTGTGTGCCTCTGATACGGAAGAGGCTCCTGTCTTCCCCGATGTATGGAAGCAGATAGAGCCCAAGATAACAGGGCTCCCTCTCGTAGCTCACAACAAGGCTTTTGATGAAAGTTGTCTGAAGGCTGTCTTCCGCGTCTATCAGTTGGACTATCCCGACTATGAGTTCTACTGCACTTGCGTGGCATCTCGCAAAGTGTGGCCCCAAGGCAGTCACACCCTCGATATTATCGCAGCCCGTTGCGGCTATGATTTAACAAAACACCATCATGCTCTGGCAGATGCGGAAGCGTGTGCAGCCATCGCGATGGAGATATTATAAGCTATGACTCTGGGCTCTTATTTGAAAGAACAACTATACAAATAAAAGCCCATAAAGCCTCTGTTCAGGATAAGAAACAGCGCACTATAAACATATAACTTCCTTTGCCAGAAAAGTGCTCCTTAAAGGGCACAATACTGCTCTTCGCTGGGCACTATTGTGCCATAAGTAGGCATTTTTACTGCATCTGTATTTATAAAATGGATTACGCAAAAGCCCTTCACCCTTCAACTTTTTGCCATTTTCAGATTCCGGCTGACTGATGCTACTACTGCATAAGCAGTCAACTATGAATATGACTAAAATGAAGTAAGTCAACGTAAATTACAAATAAGTAATAACCGAGTCAACTCATATTAGAAAAAACGCAAAGAGTGGACAACAGAAATCCTTAAAACACAAAAATATTTTCGACCTGCAGGCTGGCACGGGCTGAAAGCCCAGAAGCTCTTAGGAGGGCGTATTGAGGAATTTCAACTGTACAGTTCGAAATATTTTTCTTATATTATATAAATGTTTTTTAAAGCCTACAAAATCTATGTTCGAAAGTTTAGAACTTATGTTCGAAAGTTTAGAACTTGTATCCCAAAGTTTAGAACTTATGTTCGAAAGTTTAGAACATAGATTTATTCGCAATTGACAAAACAAATTCATAACTGTAGATTTGCAAATAGGGAAATTAGGGAAGTTGAGTGCATAACAAACAGGAAAAAATAGAAGGAACGGTGGATGAAGGGTGATGAAGGGTGGAAAAGTACCCGTCACCCTCTGAAACCCTGATAGACACAGGGGATTTCAAAGGAATGATGAAGGGTGAAGGGTTTTGTGCCTATCCTATCTCAAAAAACGTTTTGATGAGTTTTTAGAGCGGGAAATTCTTTGCACAAAGATTTTGCCAGAGCAACCATCCTTGATATATGAAGATGATAGCCAAGCCTTTGTACCCTTCTCTAAAAACATTATAACGTTTTTATGCATGGCTTATTATCCTGAACGGGGCAAATAATCATGTTTGTAGGGTATAGAGAGAAAAGCCAGAATTGTATTGCTTTTAGAAAAAGGGTAGCAACATATAGAAACTGCATTTTTCGGTCAGACGCAGTAACCATTTAAACTATGACAAATGGTTAAATCTGGAATAAAAAAAACGTGAACTTGAACGACACGCAAGTTCACGTTTCTGAATTTATCTCTTTGTCTTTAAAAAGTTTTTTTATTGACGTCCAATTATAGGCAATGCCAGCATAGGTTGTTGCTCACTTACCATTTGGAAGACTTCGCCAGAAAGGGATTTCACCTTAGCCTTTGCAGAAGAAACAGGTTTAGGCAAGTGACTCAAATCGAATTCTACGAAAGTACCATAATCATAAGTCCAAGAAGAGCCTAATGATGTCCTCATAATACGCTTATACATCGCTTCGCGCGAAGGTGCGTTAAATCCATGTTTGTTGTGAAACATCATACTGTCATTAGTAGGACGCCAAGCTCCATACATGTAGCCCATGGCCCCCTCATATACACCTAAAGTCTCACCAAAAGCATCAGCTACCTGATAGCGAGAATCGCTCAAGAAACGGCTCCATGGCGTTTCTGTAGCAGAGAAAGACACATTTGCACACCAGCCATAAGCACTCTGTAAGTTGCCATACTTTTGCACATCGCTTGTTGGCAGGCTCGTATTGTTAGCTTCATAAGCATATTCATCTACCAATTTGGCCAAGCCATGACCTAAAGCTTCATGACAAAGTACTGAGCGATATTCTTCACCTGTTGCATCATTGTTGATGAGAGGCACATATGCGATTGCAAAATTACTCATTTCTCCATTGAAAGAGATACCAAAATTTGTTGTACCTGCACGTTGTGGGGTGTTGAGGACTACTATCACCAGTGCCTCCCGCAAATGAGCAAGTTCCTTCATCTCATCAACATTCTTAACTGCTGCAACTATTTTATCAAAGTCACCCTGAATGCGTGAACTTCCACCACCTTGCATGACACAATCGAGAGCAGTTTTGTAACTTGAGCCGAATGCATTATTTTGAGAGACCATATTGACCTGCCAAATATCAAAGTATCCACGCAAAGACTTTACTGGTTCTTCTGTAAACAGATTCTCCATAGTCTGATTCATCACTTTGTCATAACGACCAGAATTGTGTTCCGTGTCAACGAAACCATCGCCCATAATTATGACAGGAACACCATTACCCTCAGTGTGCTTCTGAAGCAATTTGATAGTATTATTGCGAGAATAGTCTGTTGTAGTCTCTATTGGCAACCCTTCTTGCTCTATGGTGAACATACCTGATGTAATATATACATCATCATGATTGTCAGGATTAACAATTCTAATATAGAAGGTGACTGAGCGGCTCTCATGTGTGTCATTGGGTGAAATCGTAAACTGATATTCACTCTCCTGTAATCCTTCTTTCACACCAGACTCCGTATCTCCAGCAACATTGGCATCTTTTTTACCCTTGATCCAAGTAGGTGCATTGGCTTGTGAAACAACCAAAACCTTGTAGCCTCGGATATTGGAAGAAAATTTCACGCTTAGGTCTCCACCCTCTGCACCTATCTTATACGCGGTTTTCTCTAAATTAACAACATCAGCCTTCTGCTGTGAGAAGTGGATGGTCGTGCTACCTGAAGCCGAAGTCAAAGAAATTGTTCCAGTACGAACAGATCCGGTATTGTTAAAAGATTTAGAAATAACCTGGATTGTGTTGCTTCCAGACGCACCTGTCATAGGAGAAACGGTTGCCCAATCAACATCAACACTGGCTCGCCAAGACTCTGTTGAAGAGAAACTGAGCTGGACCTTGGCATTCTTCTCACTCGAAATGACCAAATCGTCTTCTGATGCCGTAACAGTAAAAGGCGAAGACGAATTACCGTCTTCGTCAGACGCACAACTTGCGAACAACAAAGACGACAATATGAATAACAAAAGTCTTAACTTAATCTTCATTATCTAAAAAATGATAAAACTCAGATTAGTTATTAGGTGCAGTAAGGTCAAGACGGCTTATTTCAGTAGTCTGAAGGCCATCATCACTTACTCCGATAACAATAACATGATACTTCTTACCAGCTGAGATGTTCTTCTCTAATCCCAATCCAGCAGTTGCTACTTCGGTGTTTGAAATAGTTTTCTCACCAGTATTCAAAAGGTTAGAAGTAGCCCAATTGTAATTCTTAACCTTGCCCATCTTCTCAAGGTCGCCCATACGTCCCATCAAGAGAGAAAAGTCTTTTCCTCCATAATTACTGTTGACATAATCATCCTCTGCGAAAGTAACATAATATTTCTCGTTGTTGTTAGAAGGAGTAACCTTTACAGAAGATACCACTTTGCCATCGCTGAGAGTCTGACTAACAGAAGAAATTTGGAAGGTTGTTTGGCTGGTTGCCTTCCATTCTGGAGCGGTAAACTTTATCTTAACCAGTGGCGTATTTACTAAGACTGGATTTTCTTCATTCTCTGTCTGGAACTTAACTCCGTATGAATAAAATATATACTCTTGACCAGGAGAAAGAATACGGGTTGTCCAAGAGTAATTACCTTTCTGACAATAACTTTCCATCTTGGCATACCATGGAACATAACGAGGAGGCATTGCCTGATAGTAGCTAAACTCATAACCTTCAATAAAAGCTTGATCAGATTCATAAGAAGCATACTTTGACCAATCAGTCTGAGCAGCCTGATAGTAAGCATTTTGATCCTGAGGAACAATATTAAAGGTTGCACCACGATAAGAAAGGTTAGTAATAGTCATCTCGAAAGGAGCTGCAGAAGTAGTTACATCTGCCGTGACAAGGTCTGATTCTGCCGTGGTAGAAGTTGCCTTAAGGGTAAAGGTGTATTTTGTACCGAAAGAAAGATTAATGGTATTGCTGGCAACAATCTCTACACTTGTTCTATCGGTTGTACCACTGGTCACAACTGTTTTTTGACCATCTGCTTCTGTAGATAATTCATATGTATATGAACTTGCCTCAACATCTGTCCAAGAGAAAGCCAAGGTTATAGGATTCTCTGAAGTCTGCTCACTTTGAACAATTGAGGGGGGGGTCTAACTTTGGAGTTCCTCCATCATCATTGCTACACGAAACAAATGATACCATGGCAACTGTCAACAACAGTACCATACTGAAAAGTTTTTTTCTCATATAAAATAATTTTAAATTAATAATGTGATTCTTTATTTTTTCATCAATTTTGAGAACATATTACTTTTACGGCACAAAAGTAATAAAATTACAACATTAAACAAAAAGAACGCTTACGAATCGTAAGATTTTTAACAATTATTAGGTAAAAATTATCCAAACTCACAGCTCACAGAATTGCCATTCGCCATAATCTTGACGACAAATTCATCAAGAATGCATGGAAATCATGCGCGAATTGTTTTGCTGTTCATGTGGGTGTTCATCCAAGAGGAAAAAAGGAAAGTTACGGAGCAATTCGAAGGCTATGGAGAGAAAGGTTTAGTTTCTCTCCAAAATCTTATTCAGCAGGAAGGTGGCGTTCTGATTGCGTGCTACTCCCGGCTGTATCTTATAGGTATAGGTGACATCGGTACCGAGGTCTATCTCAAAGCAATAGTTGTGGAAACGATCGGGACTGCTTTCAGCCATACGTGACAACTCCAGATCGTGGGTGGCTATGACTCCCGTAACAGGCATGCGGGAGATGGCCTCTAAGAAGAGTCGAGAGCCGTTGAGCTTGTCCAAGGAATTGGTGCCTTTCAGAATCTCATCGAGGATGATGAGGGTGCGAAGGTTGCCACGTTTGCAGAACTGCATGAGTTGCTCGAGACGCAAGAGCTCGGCATTGAAATAGGAAATGCCATGAGTAAGGTCGTCGGTGGTGCGCATGCTGGAGAAGAGTTGGAAACGTGACACCTTGAGAGAACCGGCAAAGACAGGCATACCCGACATGGCAAGAATGTAGTTGACACCAAGCGAACGGAGAAAGGTGCTCTTGCCTGCCATATTGGCTCCTGTAATAATATAATAGTTGTCGTCTTGGATAGTGAAATCGTTCTTCACTGCCTTGGCTCCCAAGAAGGGATGATACAGATTCTTGGCCTCGAAGAGCACAGGAGAGCCGTCGACGATTTCTGCATCCGTAGCCTCCGGATGGTTGTATCTGAAATCTGCCATCGAAACGGCTGCATCCAGTTCGCTCACGATGTCCATCCACTCCTCCATCTTCACCACATAGGTATTCTTCCATTTCAGGAAACTGCGAACCAAGAAGAAGTCGCTCAGCATGAAGGCATCGGTGAAGAAGAGACCGAGAAAGTTGCCACGACGGTCGTATCCCTTGAGGATTTTCTCGAGTTGAACAAAGGAAGGAAGCGCCTCCGAAAGCGTAGACTGCATTTGCTGCCCCAGCTCGCTACGGAAATGGCGACGGGCTACAAGCTGGAGTATCTGCGAGTAAGCCACCAGTTGGTCGCGGAGCTTACCGCCATGGCTGTCAATTTTGTCCAAGGTCTGCTTGCAGACAAAGAACACTACCATGTACTGAATCATCACCCACCAAAGGGGGACGTTCACAGAAACCACGCCAAAGACAGAAAGCAACACCGAGGAACATACACCGATGATGAATGCCCAACCGAGAAGGAGCGAAGCCTTCGAACCATACCACGCAGACACAGCCATTGCCGAAACCTTGCGGATGGCTTCAGCCACTGCAGAGGAATCAATCTTGCGATAACCCACTACCCTTCTGACTGGTTCTGCCGCCATGTCGACATGAAGACGGTGAGAGTTGTCGGGTTCTGGCGCATCAAGCACCTGTTTTTTGTTCCTCTCTCCCAAAGCCAGGAACTCCATTCGCCATAGCTCACCCTGCTGCTCATCGCCTGCAAGTTCCTTTTGCAAGGCAACACGCCGGGCTATCTCCTCTGCCTTCAAAGGAGTCTGAAGAGAAAGATTTCTTGCCAAGGCATCAGAGCCACCCGTGGTTATCGTGCGGCAGATGCGATGGAAGAGTGAATCCCTGCCAAAGACATCGAGATCGAAGGAATAAGCATGCTGTGGATTCTGGTATTGATTGCCCATTTCGAAAGACGAGAAATCGCCCTCCAAAGCTCTGATCTCATTCTGATATACAGCGAGGAGCGCAGAGAAATGGGCTATCTTCTCCTTGTTCTTATCGTCCAAACGACGGATATTGAAATAGGCAATGAGAGCCAACACGGCTCCCAACAGCCAACGACTACTACCCTCGTCCATGGCAATATAACATACCACGAAAGTAAGGATGGCTCCGAACGAGAGCAACTCGCCCGTGATGAAGCCATTGTTCTTGCGCCTCAAGGCTGCCACCTCGGAAGCATACTTATCCACATGCTGTTGATAACTTGTCTTTAAATCCATTTCTGTCTATATCATCTATTTTGTAGGAATGAGTACAGCTCCCTCCTGTTTCTTACCATCCATCAATATGCGCAGCGGATGCTCAAAGCGCACATGGCGAACATATTGTGTTTCCTCGACCGCCGGCATCGCATCGAGCACAGCCTTGTCGACGAAGCCTCCCTCCCCGGTATTGGTATCTACCGTAAAGTAACCCACCCCGAAAGAGGTGAGGTTCTGGAAGAAATGGGTTCCCTGGCTGGGATCGATGTTATAGTTCTTCAGCGCCACCTCCACGATAACCCGGGCAGCACTGATATGCGGCCACTTGACGGGAACACCGAGATAATGGTCGCTGGAGCCCCATCGGCCGGGACCTATCAGCACATAGTTCTTGCCTTCGGAAAGGAACTTGCGGTTGATGCGCTCTATATCGTCAGCCACATAATAATTGTTCATCGCCGAGAAATGGTCGTCGTACTTCACATACACTACATCCACGACATCCTCGCTGATGCCATGACCGAGTGAATTGTGCGAACGCAACAGACACTCGCTGTCGGGAATGGCCGCCACATCCTCATCGAGCATTTCCTTGGCATCCACAATGGGACGTATCTGGAGAAGATAGAAATCGCAGGTTCTGTCGGCATGGATATTGCAGGCAAACTCTATCTCTACAGGACGGCGCATGGCTCCGGAACCATACTTCATAGACATCTGGAGTATTTCGGGAAGGGGAACGACTCCATGTTGCAGCACACTGGCAAAGGTGATCAGCTTGCGACCTTCCTCATAGACTCCGTCGTTGATGACCTGATCGTAGGGATCGAAAGTGGAAGCAATAAAGTTGAGCGACTGGTCCTCGACAGCATCCTTGATTCTCAGTTTCTGAATATTGAACCCATCATCCACCTTGAAGTCCTCGCCCACATGTTGCATATCGAGGGCATAAAACTGGGTTTGGGTTTCCCTGAGCGCCTTGTCGACCTCGGAAGTCTGCAACACCTGGTTGGGATGATAAGGACATACACGAAGAGTTTGCCCACCATCCACAATATACTTGCCGAGTCCGAGAGCCAGACTGGCAATACCTTCTTCTGCCGTCTCGTCACCTATCGGATAATAGTTGAGCGAACGGAGCACGCCACTCATCGTGGGATAGAAACGGGTGCCATAGTCATTACCCACCACTTGTTGCAGGATGACTGCCATCTTCTCTTGGTCGATGACATTGCTCGTAGCGGTCATATAAGCCTTGGAATCGCGATAGAACACCGAGGCATACACACCCTTGATGGCACACGCCAACATCTGAAGCATCTGATACTTGTCCTCAAGATAAGGTATCATATAGGTGGAATAGATTCCTGCAAAGGGCTGATAGTGGGCATCTTCGAGAAGCGAGCTGGAACGGATGGCTATAGGACTCTTCGTCGCCTCAAAAAAGGTGAAGAAGTCGGCTACCAGTGTATCGGGCAACTGTGCTCTGAGGAAATGTCTCAAGATTTCGTCATCGCTTGCATCGCTCAAAGCTATGGGATAGAGATTGTTGCTCTCCATGAACGCATCGAAGATATCGGTACAAAGGACAACTGTCTTAGGAATCTGAACCGTGGCATTGTCGTACTGATTGAACTCAGGATGGCGCTTGATGACATTGTCGAGAAATGCCAGACCTCTGCCCTTGCCTCCCAAGGAGCCCTCACCTATACGGGCGAAGTGGGCATACTGGTCGAACTTCATACGGTCGAAGACAGCTACCACACCGATATTCTTCATGTGACGATACTGCACGATGGCATCGAAGATGATCTGTCGGTGAGCATCCACATCCTGCAATTTCTGCCAGGTGACATGGCGCAGGAAAGCCGACACGGGGAAGATGGCTCGGGCACAGAGCCAACGGCTCATGTGATTGCGACTGATGTGATAGAGCATCGAGCCGTTGGGAATCTTGAAGATATTGTCCTGTAACTCCTTCAGACTGCGGATACGCATAATCTCCTCGTGGGTCTTGGGATCGCGGAAGATAAAATCGCCAAAGCCCATATGTTCCTCCATCAGGCGGCGAAGGTCTACACTCATCTTCTTGGAGTTTTTGTCTACAAAACGAAAGCCCTCGGCTTCGGCCTTGGCCCGGTTGTCGCTCTCGGAACTCTCAAGGATAAGAGGCACGAAAGGATCGTTCTTGCGGATATAGCGGAAAAGCTGCAAACCGGCATCAGGACACTTCTCACGTCCGAAAGTATCAGTACGATGCTTGGGCTTAGCCTCTGTTTCCACCTTATTGCCAAAGGCCTTGGCGGCACTTTTCAAAGGGAAACGGGCATCGCTGATGACACCAAGAGTATTGTTGGAATACTTGTCATAGAGTTTCAGAGCTTCTTCGTAAGTACGAGCCAGAACCACCTTGGGGCGACCACGCATACGCATGGTGGCAGCATGACGGTTCAATGCCTCCTTGGAGAAGTTCTTGCTCTGTTCCAATATGTAATTGTAGAGATTGGGAAGAATGGAACTGTAGAAGCGGATGGAGTCTTCGACAAGGAGTATCATCTGAACTCCGGCTTCCTGAATATCGTGTTCCAAATTCATCTTGTCCTCTATCAACTTGATGATGGAAAGAATGAGATTGGTATTGCCCAACCAGCAGAACACATAGTCGAAGATGCTCAGGTCTTCGTTCTCCATACGCTTGGTGATGCCATGAGAGAAGGGAGTAAGCACCACGCAATGGATATTGGGGAACCTGCTCTTGATATCTCGTGCCACATCGAAGGCATCATTGTCGGCATTACCCGGCATACAGATAACCAAATCAATAACAGTGGAGCGAAGCACTTCTGATGCTTCCTCGGTGGTAGAGACCTGTGTAAAGGTAGGTGGATATCGAAGTCCAAGCTCCATATATTCATTATAGATCTTCTCTTCGATACGTCCATCATCCTCGAGCATGAAGGCATCATATGGATTGGCAACGATCAACACATTATAGATACGTCGCATCATCAAGTTGACGAACGACACATCTTTCAAATAAAATTTATTCCACTCTTGGGGTACATTATTCTCCATTTCCTTTTATTTTACTCATGCAAAGATACTGTTTTTCTGATATTTACTTGCAACTTTCAACATATTTTATTATTTTTGCAGCAATAATGTATTCTAACACCCTTAAAATGAACAGAATAACTTTTAAAATATTTGTCATTACCTTGCTCGCCTTCCTCTGCCTCACGGCATGTTGGGCTCAGAAGAAACAGCACGGCAAAGCCTCCTACTACTCAAAAAGAGCTACAGGAGCAAGAACTGCAAGCGGTCAAAGACTACATCACGACAGTCTGACATGCGCTCATCGGTACTACCCTTTTGGAACACATCTGAAAGTGACCAACTTGAGAAACAATAAAAGTGTGATAGTGAAGGTCATCGACAGGGGGCCTTTCGGAAGAGGCAGAATTATTGACCTTTCATGGGCTGCCGCTAAAGAGATAGACATGATTGCTCAAGGTGTGGCGTCGGTAAAGGTAGAAATCGTGGAAAAGCCTGTTCCTTTCCGTCCTGAGGAGGAGAAACTTCCTCAGATCGACTTTGAAGTGGCAGAATCTGACTACACCTTAGAACCTCACTGGAACTCGAAATCTGCCAAGGGCAAAGCTCACCAAGGTAAAAATCAGAAAAAAGTGGTACATTCAACAAAGGCGAAAGAAACCTCTGCAAAGAAAGATGAGGAGAAAATGCTCAACAGGAAAGAGAGCTGGAATGACACAGAATCTAAAAGCGGCAAGGCAACTAATGCTGAGCATGAGCACAAGGTTCATAGAAACAAATAGCCTACTGAAATAGGACGAGGCAAAAAATGAGTAACCCCCGAAAGTAAATGTAAAAACTTCCGGGGGTTATTGTTTTAAACGGTGAGCCTTCTTCTTAAAGGTCACCTTTTATCAATCTTCTACAAATACTCCTATGACCTATCTGCGAGTCGGAATATTGAACTCATTGACTTTTGAAATAGACTTGCCTTCGTGTATCACAGAGACACAGAAATGAGCCATACCATTCTTCAGTCGGTTATCCGCCTTCACCATCGCTGTATAACGGATGCCTCGTCCTGGTGTGATTTTCTCCACATGAATGCTCGGAGAAATATAGATATGTTTGTTGCCTGTGGTTTCCACTACAGTAGGAACAACATCATAAACGGGACTGTTGCCACGATTCATTATCTCGAATATCACCTTGCAAGTCTCGTTCCTATTCAAAGTATTATCTTCATTGGAATCTACAAAACGGGCATTCACTATCTCTAATGTAGGAGAATACGACCAGTTACTCCCCAATGCTTCCATCTTCGAACTTGGCATCACAGTAGTGGGTTGCTGTGCGCTGTAATCGCCTACATAATCTTTACCATTAAAATCGTAAAGACGGTCATCACCACTATTGGTAGAATCGAAGACATCGGAATTATCCTCACTATTCGGCGTACCATAAACAGGCTGATCGTAACCTCGTTGACCATAACCTGACTGATCATAGCCTGACTGACCGATGGAGTTTTGCTGCTGAGACCGAGCAGCCCTTCTCTCAGCTCTACGGGCCTTGTCACGCTGATACTGTTCCACTTGTTGCTGCTGTCTCTGATCGGCCTGACTGCCGATAACAGCACCAACAGCTGCTCCTCCAGCCATTCCTATAATAGTACCCATATCAGAGCCACGAGGGCCTCCACTAAGACCACCTATAGCAGAACCTAAAATAGAGCCGATAGATCCGCCCATATAGGCGCCACTACCAGTATAGGTGTCACAACTGCTCATCAAGAACAATGAGCAAAGCGCGAATATTAGAAACTTTTTCATAACCTATCCTTTTAAGAAACTATGCAAAGGTAAGTCATTTCGAGGATACTGCAAACAAAGTTTCCCTAAAAAAGATAGGGAAATCCCTAAAAAAAAGAAGCGCTTCCATTAGATGAAAGCGCTTCTTGATATTGAGAGTTGAATTATTCAGCCTTAGGAGCATCCTCTGCTGGAGTTGCCTCAACAGCAGCCTCTGCCTGTGGAGCCTCTTCTGCCTTAGCCTTGCGGCCTGCACGACGAGTCTTCTTTGCAGCAGCCTTAGGAGTCTTAGCCATGTTCTCATCGAAGTCAACGAGTTCGATGAAAGCAATCTCAGCTGCATCACCCAGACGAGTACCCAACTTGATTACGCGAGTGTAACCACCTGGACGGTTAGCTACCTTCTCTGCTACCTCACCGAAGAGAGCCTTAACAGCATACTTGTTCTGGAGATAACGGAATACAACACGACGTGAAGTGGTGGTATCGTTCTTTGAACGAGTGATCAGTGGCTCAACGTACTTCTTAAGAGCCTTAGCCTTTGCAAGGGTCGTAGTGATTCTTTTGTGCTCACTCAAGATAAGAGATGCAGCCATGTTAGCCAACATCGCATTACGATGAGAAGCAGTACGACCTAAATGGTTGAATTTTTTATTATGTCTCATTTTAATTTTTACTTTTTTGGACAGGATTTAATTAAGCATCCTTGTCTAATTTATACTTTGAAATATCAGTTCCAAAAGACAGATTCAGAC
>ERZ1034723.1005-NODE-1005-length-13076-cov-21.736656_pt1 | contig 13076 bp, 10 predicted proteins | sample MGYA00520637_ERZ1034723 | MGnify/ENA primary metagenome ERZ1034723 (study PRJEB33766, sample SAMN09781719) | gut metagenome | biome: gut microbiome | host: Homo sapiens | place: Madagascar | study: EMG produced TPA metagenomics assembly of the PRJNA485056 data... | reverse complement strand
CTGATGCAGCGGCTCCGGATGGTGGGCAGAACGCCCGCCAGCGAATCCGCCGTCAACAGAAAAAGCACGCCTTCGGGCGGCTCCTCCATGACCTTCAGCAGGGCGTTGGCCGATTCCTCGTTCATCTGCTCCACATGGTAGAGCAGCACAGCGCGCCCCTCTGCCGAAAGGCTGGTGTTGAAGATCTCGCTGCGCATGGCCGTGACCTGACCGACCAGATACCGCCCGCCGCTGCCCATACCGGTCACGGAGATGGCTTCCCGGACGATGCCTGTCTCGATCTGGCCGCTGTCGCGCTTACCGGCCTTTGCCACGGCACGGCAGCACTCGCCCCGGAGCAGGGCTTCGGCGGGCGCGCCGCCGTTGGGGTAAAGGTAATCCGCCGCCACACAGCGGGCCGCAAACCCGGTTCCCAGCCCCTCTTCGCCCACCAGCAGAACACTGTGGGTCATGCGGCGGCCCCCCAGCATCAGCCGGACGCTGGTCTTTAATTCCGAATTGCCTTCCAAACGATCAATTAGCATAACTTTTCCGTTTCTTCTTTTCCTATGCGTCTACGCAAACCCCTGCCTTACTGCCAAGGGCTCCCCTACTAGGGGAGCTGGCGAGCGTCAGCGAGACTGAGAGGTTTAACGCCGATTTTTCCTCTTCCACTGCTCCCGGCGCACCCAGGCGCGGATATTATGCCAGGCCTGCGGCCCGAAGAACAGAAGGAAGCCCAGCATACAGAGCAGATAGTTCAGCTTGCCCAGCATCCCCATGCTCAGGAAGCTGAACACCCACAGGGCGGCGGCAAAGATGCCGAAATACTTCACCTTGAGGGGGATGACGAAGAAGAGCAGCACCTGCAGCTCCGGGTAAAGCATGGCAAAGGCCAGCAGAAGGGAGAGGGACAGGCAGTAGGTATCGGCAGAGCCTGTCAGCAGGCAGGCCAGCCACGCGCCTGCCATCCCCAGCAGGACGTAGAGGTTGAAGCGGAAATCGCCCCACTCCCGTTCCAGCGCACTGCCGACGAACCAGGTAAAATAGATGCCCAGCACCACGCTGAGCGGCCCGCCGCCCGAAAAAGGCACCAGAACAAAGGTGAACAGCCGCCAGATCTGCCCGGCGAACAGGGCACTGCGGCTCAGGGAGAGATAAAAGGAAATATACTGGTTGACGAACAGTTCAATGGCGTAGACCAGGATCTGGCCGCCGATGAGGATGTTGATGAGGTTGGGAATGCAGAACCGGCCGTATTTCCGTTCCAGCTTGGTGATCCAGTTCATAGGCAGAAGCCTCCGTTATTCGTAAAATTTGCGCCCCGTTGGCCGGGAACGCTCTCTTTTTTCATTGTACCATGATTGGCAGGGCCATTCAAGGCGAAGGGTGTGAACAAAGGGATCTGGCTGTCTGTTCATCCGAGTGCTAAAACAGAAGGTTGTATCCACTTTTGGTGTGTTCAGATGGATTTATCCACTCTTTCCACCGGGTTTTCCACCGGAATTGTGAAAAAAGTCCCGGTTTTCCCACGATGTTTTCCACTTTTTCCACTGAGTTTTCCACATTTTCCTGTGAAGTGGTTTATACATGGTGTATTGTACCGCGCGGATCTTTGCGAAAATCAGGGGAATTATGGGCCTTTGCACCTTTTTTCCGAAAGAAAGTCAAACCTGAAAATTTACTTTTTACAGCAGGCAGAAAATCCGCTCGTTGAATTTCTCCCCGTTGGAATGAAGGAGACGGTAGTTTTCCACACCCATTTTCTACAAAAATCGACCTGTGGAAAACAGCGGGAAAACCTGAGTTTTCAACAAAAAGAAACAGCCCTCTCCGTCATCGCTGCGCGCTGCCACCTCTCCCAAAGGGCGAGGCTATGCTGCCTTTATCTCAGGCCAGCAATAAGCTCCCCCTTCGGGGGAGCTGGCAAAGCCGTCAGGCTTTGACTGAGAGGGTTGCTCCTATAAAATCAAACGTTACATCATATTCCGGAACACGACCTGTGCGATCTGGAAGTACAGGATCAAGCTGCAGGCATCCACGATGGTGGTGATGAAGGGGGTCGCCATGATGGCCGGGTCCGCACCCAGCTTCTTGGCGGCAAGGGGCAGCATACCGCCCACCAGCTTTGCCAGGATGACGCTGAAGAACAGCGACACGCTGACAACGATAGCATAGCCCATCACATTGTCATACTGACCGGCAAAGATGAAGGTGTACATCAGGTAGATGCGCAGACCGTTCACCACGCCCAGCACCGCACCCACGATCGCAGAAACGCGGAGTTCCTTGGCCAGCACCTTGAGGAAATCGGCGGGTTCCACCTCCCCCAGCGCCAGACCGCGCACCATCAGGGTGCTGATCTGGTTGCCGCAGTTGCCGGCGGTATCCATCAGCATGGGCATGAAGGAGACCAGCAGGGGCAGGCTGACAAAGGCTTCCTCGTAATGGGTGGTGACCATACCGGTAAAGGTGGCTGACAGCATCAGGATCAGCAGCCAGGGGATGCGCTGCTTGGCGTGGGTCCAGACACTGGTGCCAAAATAAGTCGTGGCCTCATCTGCAGGCAGAATGGCGGCCATCTTCTGCATATCCTCGGTGCTCTCATCGGTCAGAACATCGATTGCATCGTCGATGGTGATAATGCCCACAAACATGCCCTCGTTGTCCACAACGGGCATTGCGGTAAAGTCGTAGCGCTGCATCTCACGGGCCACGAACTCCTGGTCATCCGTGACCTTCACGGTGACCACGTTGTCGTCCATAATATCGACCAGCGGGGTATCAGGGTCTGCCAGCAGCAGGTCACGGGCAGAGACAACACCCTTCAGGCGGTTGCGCTCCACAACATAGTTGATATAGACGGTCTCGGCATTCTCGCCCTGCCGCCGGATGGCATCCAGCGCCTGCCGGACATTCATCTCTTTTTTCAGCCGGACATATTCAGGGGTCATCAGGCTGCCGGCCGAGCTCTCGGGGTAGTTCAGCAGTTTGTTCAGGCTCTCGCGGGTCTGCTTGGAGGATTTCTCCAGCACCCGCTTGACCACGCCTGCGGGCATATCCTCCAGCAGGTCGGCAGCATCGTCCAGGCTCATCTCCTCAATGGCGCTGACCAGCTCCACGTCGGAGAAGGCGTTGACCAGGTCATCCCGGGCTTCATCGGACATATAGGCGAAGGCCTCAGTGGCCACTTCCTTTTTCAGCAGGCGGAACACCACCAGACGGTTGTTCTCGTCCAGCTCCTCCAGCAGCTCTGCCAGGTCGGCAGGCTGCTCCTCCTCGGTGACCTCGCGCAGCTTGACGTACTGCTTTTTTACCAGCATCTTGAGCAGGCGGCTCTTGGTCAGCATCTCGGGGTCAGCCTTGACCTCATCGTCCCGGGCTTCCTCTTTCTCGGCCTCCCGGATGTCCTGCTTCAGGTCTTCTGTGGCTTCCTCGTTCAGATCTTTGGCCAGCTTCTGGCGCACCTCGTCCGGGATATCAGCGGGCAGCTCCTGCACAGGCAGGGCGGCCTCGGTCAGTTCGTTTTTCTTTTCTTCCATTTCCATTTTGCGTACCTCCTACCGTATTCCGGCGGTTGGTACAGGGCAAAACAAAAAGCGCCGCCAACGGCCCGCATCCACCCCTTGCCAGGGCTTCCACGCGCACAAAGCCGCGCCCTTTCTCCCCGCTGAGAAGTGCCCGAACAGCACCTCTTACCGGGCAAAAAAGGCGAACGCAGCCTGCTCCATGTCCCGTCCTATCGCACCAAAACCGCATCTTCGACTATGATCCGGGTCCATTGTCCTGCGTTCACCTCCTAAAGATCTTTTCCACTTTTTATTATAGCGCCGCCCAAAAGGCCGGTCAACCCTAAATGCACCGAATCAGGCGGGAATTTCCACCAAAACACGCAGAAAGCCCCTTCCAGTGCTTGCGGACCACTGAAAGGGGCTTTCTGTTTGGATATTGCCTTGGTGTGAGGAGGAATCATGTACAAGGAATCGGTTGCGGCCCCGGTTCCTTATGTCAGTAGTATAGCACCAAAAGCACGGGTTTGCATGAAAATCCTATGAAGAAATTGTAAAATAGCGAGAAGATATTTTTATCGCACCCTTGACAAAATGGGATATATCATATATTATAGAAATAGGATATATCCCATAGAGGAGGGCTGCCGCTTGGAATGTTACGATGTAGACTTCTACCATAAGGAGAATGGCGACTGTCCGGTAGATGATTTTCTGGAATCCCTTGACACCAAAATGCGTGCAAAAGTATTGGGTGCTGTCGCACTGCTGGAAGCCAACGGACCACAGCTGCGAGAGCCCTACTCCAAATTTATTGGGGACGGGATTTTTGAGATCCGTGCTAAGCAGAGCAGCAATATCACACGTGTTCTGTATTTCTTTTACATTGGAAAGCGCATTGTTCTGACCAACGGCTTTATCAAGAAAACGCAAAAACGCCACCAGAGGAAATTGCATTGGCCAAAAAATATCGTGCAGACTATCTTGAACGAAAGGAGAAGATATCGTGAGTGACTTTCGGAATTTTCTCAACAAACAACTGGAAGACCCTGAATTCAAAGCGGAGTGGGAGGCACTTCAGCCAGAGCTTTCGCTGGTACAGGCAATGATCGATGCCCGGAAGGTAAGCGGCCTGACCCAGAAGGAGCTCTCGGAGCGTACCGGCATTGCTCAGGCAGACATCAGCAAACTGGAAAACGGCAACGCAAATCCTTCTTTGCGGACGCTGCAACGCCTTGCCGCCGGTATGGGAATGCAGGTCAAAATTGAATTCATTCCTGCTCCCGCAAAATAGTATATGGATGAGAGAACCGCTGTATGGAACATTCCGTACAGCGGTTTCTGTTTCCTTACACAAAAATACGCCCCGTTCACTATAAAGTGAGCGGGGCGCTAAAAACGGATTCGTTTTTGACTGCGGCAAGATCCCTGCAGGGCAGGTCTTATGCAGCAGGCGGAGCAAGGTATCTGTTGCCAGACCTTATGCTCCTGACACACGCGGGGTGTGCTTTCAAGGACCCTCGCGGGCGCTTTGGTATTTCAAACACCCTGCCCGGCGCAGTTCGCGGGCCGCGGCGGGCGAGGGAATGAAATCAGAAATTTGCACAAATGCTCGTTTGCACGTTCATCATGCTCTGCTCAGGGCGGCGGGGCCACAGTTTCGCACTGCTGCGTTGCGCAGTAATCGCCAGTGCGGAGCAGCCGCCTTGCGGACTAGGGTGCCGCTGCGGCCATTGCCAGCCATTGTTCAGAAAACAGGATTACTTGTACAGCTCGACCAGACGGGTCAGGTGCTCGTAACGATCGTTTGCAACCTGCTCGTTGCGTGCGAACAGAGCCTTTGCACGCTCGGGGAATGCACGGGTCAGGCGGCTGTAACGGGTCTCGTTTGCCAGCAGTGCCTGATACTTCTCGGCATCCACAGCCTTGGAGGTCAGGGTGAAGGGGTTCTTGCCCTGAGCCTTGTTGGCGGGGTTGAAGGTGAACAGGTTCCAGTAACCAGCCTCAACTGCCTTCTTCATCTCGTTCTGGCAGTTGGTCATGCCGCCCTTGACACCGTGCAGCTCGCAGGGAGCGTAGCCGATGATCAGAGACGGGCCGGGGTAAGCCTCAGCCTCAGCGATAGCCTTGACAGCCTGAGCCGGGTTAGCACCCAGTGCGATCTGAGCAACATAGATGTAACCGTAGGTCATTGCGATCTCGGACAGGCTCTTCTTGCTGATCTCCTTACCAGCAGCAGCGAACTGGCAGACCTCACCAATGTTGGAAGCCTTGGATGCCTGTCCACCGGTGTTGGAGTACATCTCAGTATCGAAGACCATGACGTTGACATCCTCGCCGGAAGCCAGGACGTGATCCAGGCCGCCGAAGCCGATGTCGTATGCCCAGCCGTCACCACCGAAGATCCAGACGGACTTCTTGGCGATGAACTCCTTGCTCTTCAGAATCTCAGCGGACTCGGTGCAGCCAGCGGCAGCAGCCTTCTCCAGCTCAGCAATCAGAGCCTTGGCGGGTTCGTCGTTTGCCTTGGTGTTGTTCTTGGTCTCCATGAACTTGTCGAAGGCAGCCTTCAGCTCAGCGGAAGCCTTGTCAGAACCAGCGACCTCAGCAATGCGCTTGATCAGGTTCTCACGGACGGTCTTCTGGCCGAGGTACAGGCCCAGACCATGCTCAGCGTTATCCTCGAACAGGGAGTTGCACCATGCAGGACCATGGCCGCTGTCCTTGTTGACGGTGTACGGAGAGATGGAAGCGGTGCCGCCCCAGATAGAGGAGCAGCCGGTAGCGTTGGAGATGTACATCTTCTCGCCGAACAGCTGAGTGATCAGGCGAGCGTAAGAAGTCTCGGCACAGCCTGCGCAGGAGCCAGAGAACTCCAGCAGGGGCTGGTTGAACTGAGAACCAATGACGGTGTCATCAGCAAACTTGCTGGGCTTCTTGGAGATGTTGGCGACGCAGTAGTCGAAGACTGCCTGCTGATCGGCCTGGCTCTCCTGAGGAACCATAGCAATTGCCTTGGTGGGGCAGACGGTGACGCACTCGCCGCAGCCCATGCAGTCCAGAGGAGACACAGCCATGACAAACTTGTACTCGTTTGCGGGGCGGTTGTCGCGGCTCTTGGTCTGAGCAGGAGCAGCTGCCAGCTCGTCAGCGGTCAGCTGGAAGGGACGGATGGTAGCATGAGAGCAGACGAATGCACACTGGTTGCAGCCGACACACTTGGAAGCATCCCACTCGGGAACGTTCACAGCGGTGCCGCGCTTCTCGTATGCAGATGCGCCCTGCTCCCACTCGCCGTTTGCATTTGCAACGAAAGCGGAAACGGGCAGGCTGTCGCCGTCCATACGAGCGATGGGCTCCATGACATCACGGATCTGCTTGACCAGCTCCGGACGGCCGGTGAGAGCCTTGGGAGCGGGATCAGCCTCGGGGTTGGACCAGGAAGCGGGAACGTCGACCTTGTGGATCGCGTCAACACCAGCATCGATGGCCTTCCAGTTCATCTCAACAACGTCCTGGCCCTTCTTGCCGTAGCTCTTCTGAGCTGCCTGCTTCATGAAGTTGACAGCGTCCTCGATGGGCATAACGTCAGCCAGCTTGAAGAAAGCGGACTGCAGGATGGTATTGGTGCGCTTGCCCATACCGATCTCGATTGCCTTATCGATAGCGTTAATAGTGTACAGCTGAATGTTGTTGTCAGCAATGTACTTCTTGGCCTCAGCGTTCAGGTGCTGGCCCAGCTCCTCATCGGTCCACTGGCAGTTGATCATGAACACGCCGCCGGGCTTGACATCCTGGACCATCTTCATGCCCATGTGGATGTAAGCGGGGTTGTGGCAGGCCACGAAGTCAGCCTGGTTGATGTAGTAGGGGCTGCGGATGGGCTTGTCGCCGAAACGCAGGTGGCTGATGGTCACGCCGCCGGTCTTCTTGGAGTCATACTGGAAGTATGCCTGAACATACTTATCAGTGTGGTCGCCGATGATCTTGACGGAGTTCTTGTTTGCGCCGACAGTACCGTCGCCGCCCAGACCCCAGAACTTGCACTCCTTGGTGCCAGCAGCTGCGGTGATGGGAGCGGGCTTGACTTCGGGCAGGGACAGGCCGGTGACATCATCGGTGATGCCCAGGGTGAAGCGCTCCTTCGGCTGATCCTTCTCCAGCTCCTTGAACAGAGCGAAGATGGAGGACGGGGGAGTGTCCTTGCTGCCCAGGCCGTAACGGCCGCCGGTCAGGACGACATCGTTCATGCCGGCCTCACGCAGGGTAGCAGCAACATCCAGGTACAGGGGCTCGCCCAGGGAGCCGGGCTCCTTGGTACGATCCAGAACTGCAACCTTCTTGGCAGTCTTGGGCAGGACCTTCAGCAGAGCGGAGGACACCCAGGGACGGTACAGGCGGACCTTGACGATACCGACCTTCTCGCCCTTGGCGTTCAGGTAATCGATGACCTCGTCAGCAACGTCGCAGACAGAGCCCATAGCGATCATGACGCGATCGGCATCGGGTGCGCCGTAGTAGTTGAACAGATCGTAGTTGGTGCCCAGCTTCTCGTTGATCTTGGCCATGTACTTCTCGACGACTGCGGGCAGTGCGTCGTAGACGGAGTTGCAGGCCTCACGATGCTGGAAGAACACGTCGCCGTTCTCGTGGGAACCGCGCATCTTGGGGTGCTCGGGGTTCAGAGCCTTGGCACGGAACTCCTCAACAGCCTCCATGTTGCACATTTCCTTCAGATCAGCGTAGTCCCACTTCTCGATCTTCTGGTACTCGTGAGAAGTACGGAAGCCATCGAAGAAGTTCAGGAAGGGAACCTTGCCCTCGATGGCGCACAGATGTGCGACAGGGGACAGATCCATAACTTCCTGCACGCTGCTCTCGACCAGCATTGCAAAGCCGGTCTGGCGGCATGCCATAACGTCGCTGTGATCACCGAAGATGTTCAGGGACTGGGTAGCAACGGTACGTGCAGAAACATCGAACACGCAGGGCAGCTGCTCAGCAGCGATCTTGTACATGTTGGGGATCATCAGCAGCAGGCCCTGAGAAGCGGTGAAGGTGGTGGTAACAGCACCTGCACCCAGAGAGCCGTGCACAGCGCCGGCAGCGCCGGCCTCAGACTCCATCTCGACGACCTTGACCTGGTTGCCGAAGATGTTCTTCTGGCCAGCTGCGGACCACTGGTCCACAGAGTCAGCCATCGGAGAAGACGGGGTAATGGGGTAGATGGCAGCCACGTCCGTGTAGGCATATGCTACATGAGCGGCAGCGGTATTGCCATCCATGGTTTGCTTTGCTCTAGGCATTTTTCTTCCTCCATTGTTCAGAATTTGGTACCTTTTGCGCGGGGCAATCGCGCCCCGCTGGGGCCGGAGAACCCCAAAAGGCACTATTGCTCATATATTATATTAGCAAATTCCGCCCTCAAAGTAAATGCAAACCCACTGGCAAAACGCAACAAAATTTCAAGAAATTTTTTGGTGCTTTTTTACGCTTGTGTCTTTTGTTGCATCTAACCTGACAGATTATTAAGAATCCGGCTTTCTTCCTGTATTTTTCTTAATTTATCCTCAATTTTGAATTGACAACCGGCGCTTTGTTGCCGTAAACTTGAACCAGCATCATTATCATCTGGAAAGGACGCAAATACGATGGACGCTGCACATTTTGAAAAGACGCTCACAAGTGAGGTGCTGTTCGAGGGCCGGGTGGTCACCCTGACCAAGGATACCGCCCTTTTGGAAAATGGAAAGACCGCCACCCGCGAGGTGGTCCACCACCACGGCGGGGCCTGCATCGTGCCCTACTTTGAGGACGGCACCATCTGCATGGTGCGCCAGTTCCGCTACGCCATGCAGCAGGAGCTGTGGGAGCTGCCCGCCGGCAAGCTGGAAAAAGGGGAGGACCCCTTTGAAGCCGCCAAGCGGGAGCTGGAGGAGGAGTGCGGCCTGACCGCCGACAAGTACACTTCCCTGGGCGAGTTCTACCCCACCGTGGGCTATGATACCGAGATCATCTACACCTGGGTGGCCACCGGTCTGCACAAGACCCGGATGCATCTGGATGCGGACGAGTTCCTGACCCCTGACCGGGTACCGCTGACCCAGGCCTATGAGATGGTGATGTGCGGCGAGATCAAGGACGGCAAGACCATTGCAGGCGTGCTCAAGCTCAAGGCCCTGTTGGACGAGGGCAAGCTGTGAACATTCTCTACGAAGATACTGCCCTTGTGGTGCTGGACAAGCCCGCCGGGCTGACCAGCGAGGAGGGCGTGCCCGCTGCCCTGCGCCAGCGGTGGGGCAGACCGGATGCATACGTTGGGGTCATCCACCGGCTGGACACCGGCGTTTCGGGGCTGATGGTCTATGCCAGAACCCCCGGAGCCGCAGCGGCCCTGACAAAACAGGTGACGGAGAGCCAGCAGGCCTATGCCATTCTGGACGGCAGGGCAGAGGCTGGCCCCGGTGCACCGGCACAGCCCTGCTTTCTTAAAACATATCGGGCCGTGATCGCAGGCGGGCCGGACGAACAGCTGCCACCTGAGGGCATCCTGCGGGACTATCTGTTCAAGGACAGCCGGAGGGGCCGGGTCTTTCCGGTAAAGCGCCCCCGCAAGGGGGTGCGGGAAGCCGTGCTGGAATACCGCATCGTAGAGACGGCACCGGACGGTTCCCTGAGCCTTGCGGAGATCACGCTCCACACCGGACGGACACATCAGATCCGGGTGCAGTTTGCCTCCCGGAAGCACCCGCTTTACGGAGACGGCAAATATGGCAGCCGGTTCAAAGGGGACATTGCCCTGCAGAGCGCAGGGCTGCAGTTCGTCCACCCGGAAACGGGGGAAAAGATGGAGTTTATTTTAGAAGTACCCGATACAGCTTTCTGGCATTTTGGGTAGGCTTTTCTTTGTACAACCTCTTCGTCATTGCTTCGCAATGCCACCTCTCCTAGTAGGAGAGGCCTTGGCAGTAAGGGAAAGTTTCCGGTTTTGCCAAGGGCTCCCCTACTAGGGGAGCTGTCGAGCGGATGCGAGACTGAGAGGTTGCACAGAGTATTCGTGCATGGGGTGGTATTATGGAAGAGTACAAGACCGACGCTGAAATTTACGCTGTACTGAAGCGGGAGATCATCGACCTGACCCTGCGGCCGGGCAGTTCGCTGAGCGAGAACCCACTCTGCGCCCGCTTTGGGGCACCGCGTTCCATGATCCGGGTGGTGCTGCAGCGGCTGCAGGAGAATGGGCTGGTGAAGATCGTGCCCTACAAGGTCACCACTGTGACCCGGCTGAACCGGGAAATCGTGGATGAGCTCATCTACGAGCGCACCGCCGTGGAAGCCCGCGTCCTGCGGGACTTCTCGCCCAAGTGTACGCCGGAACAGCGGGCACTCATCCGGCGGCGGGCCGATGCCTACGCCGCGCTGGCCCGCGCCGAGGAGATCGACTACAACAAGCTCTATGAGGCAGACCGCCTGCTCCACGAGACATGGTTTGCTGCCATGGGAAAAATGTATCTCTGGCGCACCTTACAGAACGCCCATGCCGATTACAGCCGCTTCCGGATGCTGGACACCATGACCAGCGGCGGGCTGGACGAGGTGATCGCCGACCACCAGAACATCATTGCCGCCATTGAGCGGTGTGATCTTGCCGCCTTTGAGCCGCTGGTGGAGCGCCACCTCTACGGCGGCATCCGGCGGCTGGGCTCTAAGCTCACCGAGGAATATGCTGACTACTTCGAGCCGGAAAAATAATCCACCCTTAAAAATGTTCCACGGGGAACAAAACCGGCACAGCGCCTGCCTGACGCTGTGCCGGTTTTGTTTGCCCCTTTTTCAGAAGAACACGCCGGAGAGGAAAATCTCCAGCCCAATGCCGATAAGGATGACACCGCCCAGGATGGACGCCTTGCCGGAAAGCTTGGTGCCAAACTCTTTGCCGATGCGCAGGCCCGCCATGCAGAGGAAGAAGGTGACGACGGCAATGATGCCGGAAGCCGCCAGCGCCATCAGCCAGCCATACTCCGCAATGGTAAAGCCCACCGAGAGGGCATCAATGCTGGTGGCCACGCCCTGCATGAAGAGGGCACTGGCACTCAGCGCGGCGGCTTCCTCGGTTTCCTCGCCCCGGATGCCATCGATCAGCATCTTGCCGCCGATATAGCCCAGCAGGGCAAGGGCGATCCAGGGAATGAACGTTTCAAAGGAAGAGAACATCTCCACGATGGTATGGACGCAGACCCAGCCCGTCATGGGCATCACGGCCTGAAACACGCCAAAGGTGCCCGCAATGATGCACATCCTCTTTCGGGACATGCCGGGATCATGCAGACCGTTTGCCATTGAGACCGAAAACGCATCCATGGCAAGGCCCACGCCCAGCAGTGCGCTGTTGAGAAAAAACAAAAAACTCCATTCCATAACTGAATGCCTCCTGAATCTGACCAAAATTACGGTGCGGCAAAAACAAAACCCGAGATCGGCGCGCGTGCACGTCCGGTCTCGGGTCATTTTTTACAATGAACTCCATGTGTTGGGCGTGGTACTCCGCACCATAACACATGAGTCTCGCAAATGAAAGCAAGCCAGACAGCAGTGCTGTCATTGTGTTGACTTGCTGCGCCGTCTGCAAACAGCGCCTGCTACTCCCCCATGGGATTTTGTGATCGTTTCGTTAGTCTATCATATTTTCTGATAGAAGTCCAGGCTAACTCTTTTATTTTATCTGGCAGGAGAGGCTCAATCCTCAGCCGGTGCCTCGGAGGCGGAGGCCTCATCGGCAGCTTCCATGGCGGCCAGCTGCTCTGCGGTGGGCTCATCGCCCTCCTCAGCCTCTACCGTCTCGGTCTGGGCTTCATCGTCGTGGTCGGTACGGGCCAGAACCATGACCTTATCATTCTCGCCCAGACGCATGACACGGACACCGGAGCCGTAGCGGCTCTGCACCGGGATCTCATTGGCGTGCAGGCGGATGATGATGCCCTCCTGGCTGCTCAGCAGCACGTCATCCACATCGTCCACGATCTTGACCGCGGCGACCTTGTCCTTGGAGGCATCGTAGTTGCGGATGCCCTTGCCGCCGCGGGCGGTGATGCGGTAGGTGTCGATATCGGAGCGGCGTCCCTTGCCGTTCTCGGTCACGGTCAGCACCGTGCCGCCCTCGCGGCAGATGCACACGCCGATGACCTCGTCGCCCTCTGCCAGACGGATGGCGCGCACGCCGTGGCCGTTACGGCCCATCGGGCGGGCGTTTTCCTCGTTGAAGCGGATGGCCTGACCGTTGCGGGTGGCAACGATGAGCATATCGTGGCCGGAGGTCAGTCTTGTCCAGGCCAGCGCATCCCCCTCGTTCAGGGCAATGCCGATCAGGCCAGACTTGCGGATGTTGGCGTACTGCTCCAGCGGGGTGCGCTTGATGAGGCCCTGTTTCGTAACCATGGTCACGAAACCGCCCTCATTGGCCGTATCCTTGCTCTGGCAGAGCATATTAGTGACCTTTTCACCCTCGGCCAGCTGCAGCAGGTTGACGATGTTGGTGCCCTTGCTGGTGCGGCTGCCCTCGGCGATGGTGTAGCCCTTGATGCGGAACAG
>ERZ1034723.1004-NODE-1004-length-13078-cov-6.240882_pt1 | contig 13078 bp, 7 predicted proteins | sample MGYA00520637_ERZ1034723 | MGnify/ENA primary metagenome ERZ1034723 (study PRJEB33766, sample SAMN09781719) | gut metagenome | biome: gut microbiome | host: Homo sapiens | place: Madagascar | study: EMG produced TPA metagenomics assembly of the PRJNA485056 data... | reverse complement strand
TTATAGCACGTAAGCACATAGTTGGCATTATACCACTTGCCGATGCTGACGGGCACTGTCGCCGTCAACTGCAGAGACGAGGTATAGTCGATGTTGAAGTTCTTTGACACCATTTCGAGGCGCTCGGGATTCTGGTATGTCTGTCCTGTTATGAAGTTGCCTACGCGATAGTAGCTCACCGTGAGGGTGTAGCGGTTGTTAAAGACGTAGATGCCCTGCAGGATGTTATAATCCATGGGACGAAGATCGGGGTTGCCGATGCTCACCGTGTACTCGTCGCTGCGCTGCTCGTACTCCTGCTTCTCCCAGTAGGAAGGAAACTGGCGTGTCTTGCTGTACTGCAGCATCATGATATGCTTCGGCGTGAACACGTATGTAAGCGAGGCTGTAGGCAGCACCGCACCACATTCGTAGTCGTTGATCTTGTAATACTGTCCGATCATGTGGAAATAGTAGCTGAGCTTCTGCTTGAACAGCGTGCCTGACAGCCCCGCATAACCATTGGCGGTATGCTCGTCGTTAGACGAACTGATGTCGAAACTGTCTGCTCCGCCGTTCAGAATGTCGGCATTCTTCTGCCGGTTGCCGGTCTTGGAGTAGGCGTATGTCGCTCCAAGCGAGAAGCGAGCCGTCTTCCAAAGAGCAAATCCCCAGTCGGCACTGAAGTTGAAGCGGTCGGAGGTCTGCTTGCGCCAGTAGGAGTAAGCCGTCGGGTTCTCATACTTCTCGTAGTTCATATCCTGTGTTCCGTCGTTCGAGTAGCTCATATAGTTGGCATCGAGTCTCAACTGCTTCAGCACATACGCCAAATGCAGGTTGTGCATGTACGAATTGCCGGAGGTGGTATAGTTCGAATTGCTGAAATAGCTGTTTGTCGTTCTGCCCCTCGTGTCGCTCTTCGGCGAGAAGCTTGCGTTGTAGCTTAGCGACACGTTGCTCTTGTCGGACACGTTGTATGTGGCGTTGGTGTACAACGTATGCGTGAGCGACGAGCTATGAGTGCGCGCGTCGACGTCTATATCATACACCTGGTCGCCAACAGTGTGATGGCTGAGATATTGGGAACGGCTTATGCTCTTGGCGTCTGCGAATGTATACATACTGTACAGCGACCACTTAGGCGTGGTATAGAACAGGCTGCCCGACTCCTGGAACGTGTTGTGATAGTTGTTGTAATACGACGACTTCACCTGACCGGTCAGCTCGCGTCCCTTGTTGTCCTTCAGCACAACGTTTATGACGGCTCCCGTAACGTGCATGTCGGGCGAAGCATTGTAAAGCAGCTCCACCTTCGCCACCTTTTCGGCAGGCAGCGTCTTAAGATACTCGAGCACCGAACCGCCATTCCACACCTTGCCGTTGACAAGCACCGTGGTGGACATGGTGCCTGCCAGTGAGAGCTCATTGTCGTTCTTGCACAGAATGCCCGGCACATACTTCGCCACGTCGAAGGCACATGTCACAATGCGGCTCTTTATAATGGACGATGCGTCCGCCACTATTCTGTCTCCCTGCACATTGAGAATCGGACGCTTGCTTTTTACCACCACGTCGCCAAGCACATTGGTCTTCGTTGCCAGCACCACGTCGCCCACGGCGTATGACGCACACTCGGGCATCACCGTTTCATAGCCGATGCTGCTCACGATGAGGCGGAACGGCAACGGTATGGAGTCGGCCGTCAACACGAAACGTCCGTCGGCATCAGCTGTAGTTGCGCAAATGTTTATACTGTCCAATGTCTGGAGCGCAATGGTTGCCATCACCACCGACTGCTTCTCGCTGTCAACGATGCGACCCGTTACTGTCTGTGCCTTAGACTGCACAAACAGAAGTAACAATAATAATGTAATGAGTGTGGTTTTCTTCATAGTGGGTTAAAATTAAAGTATGTTATACATTGCAAATGTAACACAATTAGCCCGACTTTTGTTTAAAAAACGACTTTTATTGCTTAACAAAAAGTTCACAATACTTCACAAAACTTCATTAAATTAATAGTTTGATAGATTATAACAAATTCTATATCAGTGTCTTAATATACTTATCGAAATCCTTGGCAGAGCCTTTCGATTTTGTCAGTTTTTCATGCATTCTTTTGCGTGCATTAGATATATTCGGCAAAGAACTGTCTGTAAGCACAGCTATTTCGGACGGCTTAAAACCTAATCTGACAAGGATCATCACATCAAATTCGAATGGGCTAACTACAGATTTCAAAGCAAAAGTCTGCGGATAGAACTCCTCTATGTATAGTTTCAGTTGATTCCACTCTTTTCTTGTTGCGGCTCTCGGAGTCTTGTCAACGATATGCCAGAGTAAGCTGATTATAGAGCCGTTCTGATCGTCTGTACCATCGGACGAATCGGTAGACGAACGTCCTTTTCCTTGAAGTTTTGCAACCAATTCTTTCTTCTCTTCGATAAGAGCATTTATCTTTGATTGCTGTTTAGACATCAATATGTCGAGGTCTTTCTTTCCTTGTTCGAGTGCAAGAAGGTTGTTTCTTTTTGATTCGTTCTCTGCCTCCAACTGTTGTATCTGTAGCATTCTTCGTATGCGCTCCATTGATTTCTTGTGCCTTTCTCTCAAAAAAAGCAACGCCAACACAGACAACAACACGAGGAATGAGAGCACAACCGTTTTTAATCGTGTTGTGGCTTCTGCCTCCTTGCTTTTAGCCACAAGCGCCTCTGTTTCCTTACTGCTATAGTTGTATGCCGCTTGCATCTGCTGCATTCTCAACGTAGACAGTTCGACATAGGCAGAATCGTTTTCACGGCGAGCAAGCTCTGAGTATTTAGCTACGGAATCGGACAAGCCCAGTTTCTTGTAAGTTTGCGCAAGTCCTCGCAGAAACGCTTCTCTATATTCGTGGTCGTCGGTAGAGCGCATGCCTTTCCGATAATAACCCAAAGCACCTGACACATCCGATTTAGCCAAAAGATAATTGGCTTTGTCGTTATAGTATTTTTCAAGTCCACTAACTACATTGCCCAGACTATCCACATCTCCAGAATGCTCTTCGTAAGAGCGTAATATACGACCCACCTCTTCCACCTTGCCTCTTCCGAGCAGAGTAGACACATTGGGTACAAGAACCTTTGAAGCTTCTCGCACGAAGCCGTTTTTCAGATATTCATCATGCAGCCACTCTCTCAACTTACACGCCTCGTCTCGCCGGTTTTGCAAATAAAGCACATTAGCTATCTGTTCTTTTGAGAGCAACACACCAAGCGTATCCTTGTCTTTACAAGCAAAACGTACAGCCAGAGAGTAGGCAACGCCTGCCTCGTTGAAAGCAAGTTGGCTCAACAACACGTCGCCCATCTGTCCATACACACGATTGAGGAAAGCGTTGTTTTTATTGCCGTCCGTTGTGTCAGCCAACGCAACCGCCTTCTGATAATCGGCCAACGCCTCTGGATAGTTGTCAAGGTCGCGATAAACGCTTCCAAGCACATAATAGGCGGACATTTGCTCTTCAACGCTGCCGTTGTCGTTGAAATACTCCACCACTTTACGTGCCAGAGAATCAGAAGCGAACGGCTCACCGACAGAATTCTGAGCCCTTAAACGATATAGAGTCAGAAGCATACGATTATGTTGCGACATATCATTGTGGCATGACATAAAACTATCTATAGCAATAATGGCTTCAGCAGGATTCTGCTGATATAGGGTATCCATATGCGACAGAAACGCATTTGCACGACGATTGCTTCCACACGAAACGATACAAGCAAGTGTCAACAATAATATAAAGGGCTTCATTTTTTCATGCATCAGAACGTTGCACACATTATATATATGCACAACATATTTGTTGTTCTTCATAATTCTTAATATTTAGATTCGTCTGCAAAGATACAACTTCTTTGGAATAGCGCAAGTTTTGCCCTCTATTTTCTTCTAAATAAGCATGGATAGCGCAGCCAAAGGACTATTTACAATAAAAACCTCGTTTTATTCGTCAATTTTATGTAAGTTTGTATTTTCAATTAAACTACGATCTGATTATAAAAGCAAAAGGAGGGACGATTATGGAGACTTCGTACATTGATTTGATAATGCGGCTCTCGCTCGCTCTTGTTCTTGGCGGAGCGATAGGTCTTGAGCGCGAGTATAGAGCGAAGGAGGCGGGCTTCCGCACCCATTTTCTTGTGGCGTTGGGCAGCGCGCTGTTCTGCGTCGTGTCGCAGTTCGGCTTTGGCTTCGACCTGAAGGACTCGTCGCGTGTGGCGGCGCAGGTGGTGTCGGGCATCGGCTTCCTCGGAGCCGGAACCATCATCTTTCAGAAGAACGTGGTGCGCGGACTCACTACGGCAGCCGGACTCTGGGTTACGGCGGCGATAGGTCTGGCTTGCGGCACTGGCATGTACGTTGCTGCGACGCTGGCTACGGCGATGGTGCTGCTGGGCTTGGAGGTGATAAACGCCATGATTCCGCAGCTCGGCACCACAAGTGTAGAGGTGTCGTTCTCGGCTACGTCGATAGAGAGCGTGCGGCAGGTGATAGCAAGCATGCGATACGACGGAATGGACGTGCAGACCTATCAGATTAAGGAGCGCCGCACATCGCAGGGCGAGTTCATCGAGGCGGATATACAGCTGAAGGTGAAGCGTGGCACTACCGACACACTACGCGTCATCGAATACATGGACAAGTTTACGGACGTAACGATTTCGGCTGTAGAGGGATAAACAAAAAAGGCTGGGTTCCAATTCGGAACTCAGCCTTTTTGCTATTGTATTTCTAAGCCTATCTAAGCCTATCTAAGCCTATCTAAGCCTTCTTAAGCTTAGAATTTTTATGCGATTTCTTTACTCAAGGCCCTTGCCGTGGCAGTTCTTGAACTTTTTGCCGCTTCCGCAAGGACACGGGTCGTTGCGTCCCGGGAGCTTGTCCTTAACCAGCGGAGTGTGGTTCTCTTCGATGTTCTCGCGAGTGTCGTGGTTAGCGGCAGCCTGCTGTGCAGGGTCGTTGAGTTCGGCCTTCTGCTCAGTGTACTGCTGGCGCTGTGTACGCTCCTCGGGAGCTGCCTCGCGCACCTCCTGCTGCTGTTGCATTTCAGGAATCTGTCCGCGTGTGAGGATAGAAGCGATGCGGTTGTTCATGTCGTTCACCATCGAGTCGAAGAGCTTAGCACTCTCGAGCTTGAAGATGAGCAACGGGTCTTTCTGCTCGTAAGAAGCGTTCTGCACGCTATGGCGCAACTCGTCGAGCTGGCGGAGGTTCTCCTTCCAGCAGTCGTCGATGATGTGGAGCATGATGACGCGCTCGAACTGCTTAACAACGTCGCGACCCTCTGTGCGGTAAGCCTCCTTGAGGTTGCACGGAATGTTGTAAACGCGCTTGCCGTCGGTGATAGGCACCATGATGCGCTCGTAGATAGCGCCCTGGTTCTCCTCAACCTCCTTGATGATAGGCCAAGCAACGCTCTCGATGCGGTCGGTCTTGCGCTTGAAGGTAGCCATTGCGCTCTGGAAAGCACGCTCCTCAAGCTCGTCGTGGCGTACGTTCTCGAAGTCCTCCTCGCTGAACGGACACTCCATAGCCAGAACCTTGAGGAAGTCCTCGCGGCATCCGGCGTAGTCGTTTGTCTCGATGATGTTCACTACGCGGTCCCAGATGACGTTGGTGATGTCCATGCCGATACGCTCGCCCATGAGTGCGTGGCGGCGCTTCTCGTAGATTACGGTGCGCTGCTTGTTCATCACGTCGTCGTACTCGAGCAGGTGTTTACGTATACCGAAGTTGTTCTCCTCAACCTTCTTCTGTGCGCGCTCGATGCTCTTAGATATCATCGGGTTCTCGATACGGTCGCCCTCCTTGAAGCCGAGACGGTCCATGAGGCTTGCGATGCGCTCTGAAGCGAACAGACGCATGAGCTTGTCCTCGAGCGATACGTAGAACACTGAGCTACCCGGGTCGCCCTGACGACCTGCACGACCACGCAACTGGCGGTCGACGCGGCGGCTCTCGTGGCGTTCTGTACCGATGATGGCAAGACCGCCTGCCTCCTTAACCTCCTTGGTGAGCTTGATGTCGGTACCACGACCTGCCATGTTGGTAGCAATGGTTACGGCGCCGAGCATGCGCTCTTCGAAGTGCTTGCTGCCGTCTTCTTCTGTGATCTCTACCATGCCCTTTGAGCTGCGACCAGCCTCTGCCACGATGTCTGCCTCCTTCTTGTGGAGCTTGGCGTTGAGCACCTGGTGAGGAATCTTGCGCATGTTGAGCATCTTAGAGATAAGCTCAGAGAACTCTACCGATGTGGTACCTACGAGCACTGGGCGACCGCTGTTGCGCATCTCTACGATTTCGTCGATAACGGCTGCATATTTCTCGCGGTTGGTCTTGTATACACGGTCGTCGAGGTCCTTGCGGAGCACCGGACGGTTTGTAGGAATCTCTACAACATCGAGCTTGTAGATGTCCCAGAACTCGCCTGCCTCAGTAGAAGCAGTACCGGTCATACCGGCGAGCTTGTGGTACATACGGAAGTAGTTCTGCAGTGTGATGGTAGCGAATGTCTGTGTGGCTGCCTCCACCTTTACGTGCTCCTTAGCCTCTACAGCCTGGTGGAGTCCGTCGCTCCAGCGGCGGCCTTCCATGATACGGCCTGTCTGCTCGTCGACAATCTTCACCTCGCCGTCCATAACAACGTACTCGTCGTTCTTGTTGAACATGGTGTAAGCCTTCAGCAACTGCTGCAGGGTATGTACACGCTCCGACTGTACGGCATAGTGGTTGAGCATGGCGTCCTTCTTGTCGAGGCGTTCCTGCTCGCTGAGGTCCTTCTCGTTCTCAAGAGCCGAGAGCTCTGAAGTGATGTCGGGCAGCACGAAGAGCTCGTTGTCGTTCACCTGTGCTGCAAGCCATGCTGTACCCTTATCGGTAAGGTCGCAGCTGTTAAGCTTCTCGTCTACAACGAAGTAGAGCGGCTCTACAGCCTCCGGCATATGGCGGTTGTTGTTCTCCATGTAGTACTCCTCGGTCTTGAGCATACCTGCCTTGATACCCTCCTCAGAGAGGTACTTGATAAGCGGCTTGTTCTTCGGGAGAGCCTTGTGAGAACGGTATAATGCGAGGAATCCTTCCTCAATCTTCTTCTGATCCTTGTTGGCCGTACCCTCGCTGATGAGCTGCTTTGCCTCAGCAAGATACTGTGTGGCGAGCTTGCGCTGAACGTCTACGAGGCGCTCTACAAGCGGCTGATACTCCTCGAACATCTGGTCGTCGCCCTTGGCGATAGGTCCAGAGATGATAAGCGGAGTACGTGCGTCGTCGATAAGCACAGAGTCGACCTCATCGACAATGGCGTAGTTGTGCTTGCGCTGCACGAGGTCGGCAGGCGAGATAGCCATGTTGTCGCGAAGGTAGTCGAAACCGAACTCGTTGTTCGTACCGAATGTGATGTCGGCCATGTAAGCCTTGCGGCGCTCAGGCGAGTTGGGACGGTGCTTGTCGATACAGTCGACAGAGAGTCCGTTGAACATATAGAGCGGGCCCATCCACTCAGAGTCGCGCTTTGCGAGGTAGTCGTTGACGGTTACGACGTGAACGCCGTTGCCGGTAAGAGCGTTGAGGAATACAGGGAGTGTAGACACGAGAGTCTTACCCTCACCGGTAGCCATCTCCGCAATCTTGCCCTGGTGCAGTACGATACCGCCGAAGAGCTGTACGTCGTAGTGAACCATTTCCCACTTCAGGTCGTTGCCGCCTGCTGTCCAGTGGTTGTGATAGATAGCCTTGTCGCCGTCGATGGTTACGAAGTCGTTCTTCGGGTTGGCAGCGAGCTCGCGGTCGAAGTCGGTGGCTGTTACTACGGTCTCCTCGTTCTCTGCGAAGCGGCGTGCTGTGTCTTTCACGATGCTGAAAGCTACCGGCATCACTTCGTTGAGTGCCTTCTCGTAGATTTCGAGCACTTCCTTCTCCAACTTGTCGATAGCGTTGAAGATGCTTTCGCGCTCGTCAATAGGTGTGTCCTCAATCTTAGCCTTGAGCTCGGCAATCTTTGCCTTCTGCTCGTTGGCAGAGTCCTGAACGTACTTCTGCAGTTCTTTGGTGCGTGCGCGCAATTCGTCGTTGCTCAGCGCCTTGATCTCTGGATATGCTTCCTTCACTTTATCTACGAGTGGCTGGATAAGCTTCATGTCCTTTGATGACTTGTTGCCAAACAATGACTGTAAAAATTTGTTGAAATTCATTGTATATTATTTTTATTTTTTCCTTAAATACTTATTCGGGTGTAAAATTACTAAAAAAAATCCATATATCGCCATTAATATATGTGTAAGTTGGTTTTTATTGCAATGGCGCAACCGAACAGGCATTAGGCGCACGTATACGAATAGCCTTGGCTACAGTAGGCGCAATGCGGTCTACAGTGGCCGGTGTATTGATGTGCTCTGCCTTTATTCCGCTTCCGTACAGGATGATTGGGAAGGGTACAAAGGCGGCACGCGAAAAGTAGTTCTCGTTAGTGTCTTCGTTTATGATTTTCCAGCCTGGGGCAGTCTCGATGAAGAGGTCGCCCGACACAGCCGGACTGTATGGACTTGTCGTAACACTGCGCACGCCAGACATTTGCACGAGCAACTCCTTCGAACGTGTGATGACGTCGGTGTAGCTGAGGTGGCGCTGCTCGAGCAGCTTGTGGTCGAGATATATCTGATTGTGGAAACTTGCTTCTACGTACTTCGCCTGACCGTAGATGGCGCCGAGGTACATGTTGAGCAGGTTGCATGTGCGGTTTATATAGAATGTGCCCGAAGGAATGCGGAAACGCTCGTAGTCGGGCTGCTGGTCTTCGGTATATCCGGTGCTTGTGAGCACGAAAAGCACGTTGTCGCGGCCCACTTTGTCCTCAATGCGCTTCACGAGCGAGGCTAAAGTGCGGTCGAGCTTCAGATATACTATCTCCATTTCTGTCTGCCAGTGGGTGACATCGGTGCATTTTGCTGACAAGGTGACAGACAGCATGTCGGTAATATTGTCGCGTCCGAGCTGCAAGTCGTTGATGCAAGCCACCGAAAGGTCGGCAACAGCGTCGTTGTCGCCGTTGGTACGCTTCTGCGAGATGCTGTTGTATGCACGCACGAATCCCTGCGCGCCTTTAGAGTAATATGTAGAGGTGGTCCACTGTCCGGTCTTCTCGTTCAGCCAAAACGCTCCGTCGGCTGCATGACCTGCCGAGATCACGGCGGCGTCCTTCTCCATAGCGGTCGAGTAGACGAGGGCGGCGCCCTTGGTGAATATCTTCAGCTCGTCGCTTACTGTGGTGGTGGCAATCTTCTGCGGCGACACATTATATGTCTCGTCGTCGGTGCAGAATACCGGGCGTAACGTGTTGCGGTCTAACCATTTAGTGCCTACGATGTTGTTGTAGTGAGGAGTAGCGCCGGTAGCGATAGTGGCTATTGCCGAAGCGCGGTCTACGGGCGAGAAGGGGTAGTTGGCAGCCTCATAGACACAGCCGTTCTGCAGCAGTTTGCGGAAGCCTTCCTCGCCGTAAAGCGGAGAGAAATGCTCTATATAGTCGGTGCGCAGCTGATCGATGGTGATGTTCACAACAAGGCGCGGCGCAGACTGCAGAGTCTGTGCTTGCAGCTCTGTGCCGGCAAGTGCCGCCAACATCATTATCGTCGATATGTATTTGTTCATATTCGTGTCTTATGCCTTATGCTTGGGCTGTCTGTCGCCTTTATTATTAAATGTATATATGTTCAATATGTTTCTTAATAGCAAAGATAGTGCCACAATTGTCACGCCTTCTGCATACGACTGCAGAAAACTGCCCAAAAGCAGCAGAATTATCATTGCGCTCCATGTCTTTATCCACCAGTGTATGTGGTTTCGGCGTGCCGCCTTTGTCACGCTGTACAGCATGAAGAGGTTGAGCGGGTTGAGCAGAAGTATCTGCAGATTGAGGCTTACCGTAGGATGTTGCGAGAAAATCATGGCGAACAGTATCAGTCCGCATGCACCGGTGAGGAGCATTGCCACTGCATCGAACGCCCAAACAAGGCGCTTGCGGCGGTGTTCTATTGCTGCCACTACCAGTGTGAACAGTGCGAAAGCGCCGAGGCAGACCGTCGGAGAGAGAATGTCAAATGCGTTCAGACTTGCCTGTTCGGCATTGATATCCTTAGCTGCCGGTTCCAGTACCCAGAACGAGCGGCTCACGAGCTTGCGCTTTGTACCGTCGGTGTTCACGATCACTGCGTGTTCGAAGTCGTCCGACAGACGCTCGGGCAGAAACTGCTGCTGTTCGAACGTTGTCTTGCGGTCGGCTTTTACGCCGAGAAGCAGGTCGTTGCCGAAGCGTGCCCAGCGGTGCTCCTCGTTGTAGAGGTGTATCAACTCGCGGAACGACGGGTACTGTGCAGAGGCTTCATAAACGACCTTGCCGCTCAGGTTGTTCACGATAATGTCGCGGGCACGTGTCGTGCAGTTGTCGTAGAAGAAGTTGTAGCGATACACGCGGTTCTGCGGTTCGTAGTTGCGGTCGATGGCTTGTGCTATCGCCATCTTCTCCTGCGCAGTCAGGTTGAGCACCTGCTGTCTTACGCCGCATCCCGTGCTTCCGTACTCCCAGCTGAACATCTCGAAGGTGTTGATGCCAATCTCGTAGTCGGTGAGTCCGAACACGAAGCGCAGCACAAAGTAGGGCTTATCGAACGAGAACATGCCATAGTTGACGACGAGGTCTCTGCCGCTCTGCTTGTCAAGAAAGCGTATAGCGGTGTGTCCGTACATGCTGTACACCTGCTGGCGCGGTCCGCATGTCAGCAGGCTTATCTCTATTGAGTCGGCTTGTTGAGTCGGCTTGTTGTCCTGTGAAGAAGCTGTGATAGGGGAGAAAAAACACAGCAAAATCGCTAATGATATGTATTTAAATAACCTTTCAAATAGTTTCATGGTGCAAAAATAACTTTAATTTCTCACTTTTCTGCCATTATCTCGTTTTTTTTCGATAATTTTGCAAGCATTATCCTACAAAGGGTTATAAAAACACCTCTATATACATATTATATATAATAGCATTTCTAAAATCTAATTAGATAAAATAAATGAGGAAAGCACTCACAACAGTCCTCTTTGCTGCGGTTTCTTTGGTTGCTGCGGCTCAAAGTGGCACTAATTCACCCTATAGTCAGTATGGTTTGGGCACGCTCGGCGAGCAGTCGGGTGGTTTCAATCGTGGCATGAACGGGCTCGGCATCGGTTTCAACGAGCACAACCAGGTTAATAGCCTTAACCCTGCGTCGTATGCAACCATCGACTCGCTGTCGTTCATCTTCGACGCTGGCATATCGGGTCAGATCACAAACTATAGCGAGAGCGGCGTGAAGGTGAACGCCAAGAACGCCAACTTCGAGTATGTAATAGCTGGCTTCCGCCTTGCAAAGCGTCTCGGCTTGAGCTTCGGCTTGCTGCCGTTCAGCAACATCGGCTATTCATATTCTAACACTAAGGCGCTCAATAGCACAGACGGAAGCACATCTGTAGTGAAAGCCACCAATACATATTCGGGTACGGGTGGCTTGCACCAGGTTTACTTGGGTTTGGGCTGGAGTCCGTTCAAGGGCTTCGCTATCGGTGTTAATGCTGCATATCTCTGGGGCGACTATAGTCGCTCGGTTGTCAACTCTTACACCGATGCGTATGCCAACACGCTTTCCAAGTACTACACAGCCGAGGTGCACAACTATAAGCTCGACTTCGGTATGCAGTATACTCAGAAGATCACGAAAAACGACGCCATCACTTTGGGTGTAACCTACGGACTTGGTCACAAACTCAGTTCAGACCCGAAGTGTCAGATTATATCGACCAATGCGCAGACAGCAGTTGCCGACACAGCTACATACTCTATCGGCAACGGTTTGGAGTTGCCTCACAGCTACGGCGTAGGTCTTATGTGGAACCATGCAAACCGCTGGCGTGTAGGTGCCGACTACACACTGCAGAAGTGGTCGTCGGTGGCTTATCCTAAGTTCGACACCTCTACAAACAGCTACGAACTGGTAAGCGGACAGTTTGCCGACCGTCATAAGATGACTGTAGGCGGCGAGTTCTGTCCCGACGAGCGTAGCCGCAACTTCTTCAAGCGTGTTCACTACCGCATGGGTGCATCGTATGCTACCGATTATCTGAAGATAAAGGGTCAGAACGGACCTAAGGAGTACAGCGTGAGCGCTGGCTTCGGCATTCCTATCGTAAACGGCTACAACAACCGCTCGCTGCTTAATATCTCGGCACAGTGGGTGCGTCAGGACTCGAAGACATTCGTCACAGAGAACTCGTTCCGCATCAATATCGGTCTGACGTTCAACGAACGTTGGTTCGCCAAGTGGAAGATGGAGTAACAGAAAACAATTCTATTCTGAATAAGCGTTGAGACTATCCAAGTACATAGTAATCATTATGTTGTGCATCGTAGCGCTTGCTTCTTGCGAAGAGCAGAAGGAGCACACGGCGCCAGCCATACACGACCGCGACTCGGTGTCAATGATGACGAGTTACGGCGTCAACACCCTAATCTCTGACTCGGGTGTCATAAAATATCGCATCGTGACGGAGCGTTGGGAGGTGAACACCGTGCGCAACCCGTCGCGCTGGATCTTCGAGAAGGGCGTGTTCTTCGAGCAGTTCGACGAGAAGTTCCATGTGCAGTCGTACATACAGGCGGATACAGCTTACTATTACGACCAGAAGAAGTTGTGGGAACTGCGCAGTCGTGTGAGCGTGCTCACCAAGGACGGACTGAAGTTCAACAGCGAGCAGCTCTTTTGGGACGAAGCGGCTCACGAACTCTATTCGAACAAGCCCTCTAAGCTCGTCACTCCTGAAAGAACGCTTGAGGGAGCTTATTTCCGTAGCGACGAGCGCATGACCAACTATTACGTTTCGAACACATCTGGTTCGTTCGAGAAGGGACAGCTCTCAAGCGATGGCGACACAATAACTACCGCCCCCGACACTGTAAAGGCTGCTATGCGTCAGCAAATTAAGCCGCAGCGCCGACTGCGGCAATAGTATGTTGAGTTTTGAGTTTTTGAATTTTGAA
>ERZ1034723.1003-NODE-1003-length-13080-cov-6.914242_pt1 | contig 13080 bp, 8 predicted proteins | sample MGYA00520637_ERZ1034723 | MGnify/ENA primary metagenome ERZ1034723 (study PRJEB33766, sample SAMN09781719) | gut metagenome | biome: gut microbiome | host: Homo sapiens | place: Madagascar | study: EMG produced TPA metagenomics assembly of the PRJNA485056 data... | reverse complement strand
GACCATCTTCGGAAGAAGAAGGTATATTCCTGACATCAATTCCAAGAACGGAACGCTGAGGGCTCTCGCCGAGAGGAACGCCGTGAACGCGCCGATCCAAGGCACTTCCGCCGACATCATCAAGATGGCGATGATCGAGGTGGACAAGAGTATGGCCGGGATGAGGAGCCGGATGGTTCTCCAGATCCACGACGAGCTTGTGTTCGATGCGGTTCCCGAGGAGATTGATGAACTTAGACAGATCGTCATTGACCGTATGGAAAATGTCGTGAAACTTTCAGTACCACTAACAGTTGAATGCAATTATGGGAAAAATTGGCTTGAAGCCCACTGATGAGCTGATCATCCTGGCCCAGAAGGGTAACGGACTTGCGTTTACCGCCCTTTGGGACCGCCACATCGAGCAATTGAGGTCTTACATCAAGGCCCGTTTCAAGAATATAGACGACTACGTTGCCGATGACATCTGCAGCCGGAGCTTCGAGAAGGCCTTCCGGCAGATTCTGAACTACGATCAGTACAAGAGTCGTTTTCTGACCTGGCTCTGCACGATAGCGAAGAACACGGCTCTGGACACTCTGGAGCAGGAGCAGAGGGTGCATCCGAAGAACCAGATCGTCTATCTTGACGACGAGAACAAGCCTTCAGGTGTCGAAGGGATTCCGGACCAGACCGAGGACGCTCTCAACTCCCTCATCAAGATCGAGAACGAGGAGGAGCACAACAAGTACATCGACCGGCTGCCTGACCTTTACAGGGATATCGCCCGCAAGAGGCTGATCGAAGGAATGAAGTACAACGAGATAGCCGAGGCTCTTCAGATGGAGCTCAACACCGTCAAGACCAGGATCCGCCGCGCGAAGCAGATGATCGACGACCTCCGCAGGAAAGAGGAGGAAGGAATATGATGACGTTCGCCGATTTCGAGGTTTTTCTGAAGGCCTCGTTTCCGGATGTCACAGAACGGATGCTTGAGCGTTTCAGGCTGATGGACGGCGGCTACCGCGACTGGAACGCCAAAATCAACGTCATCTCACGCAAGGACATCGACGGCCTGTACGACCACCACATCCTCCACTCGCTTGCCATAGCTGAATATCTCCGAACGCAGCGTCCGGAGATATATTCATTGTTCACAGCCCCACTCACTGAAGGTCCGGGGGGTTCCGCTGGCTCCAATTCACAGGCGGAAGTGCCACAGGCCGTATTAAAGGTTCTGGACCTTGGCACCGGCGGCGGATTCCCGGGCATCCCGCTTGCCGTGATATTTCCGAACGTGAAGTTCACCCTTTGCGACTCCGTCGGCAAGAAAACCATCGTGGCCAAAGAAATAGCGAATATGCTCGGACTTGAAAACGTTGAGATCGTCAACGCCCGCGCCGAGAGCCTTCCCGGCAGGTTCGACTTCATTGTGTCCCGCGCCGTGGCCTCCCTCACCGATTTCTATCCGTGGGTGAAAGGGAAATATACCCGATCCATCCTCTATCTGAAAGGCGGTGACATCAACGAGGAGATCTGCGACCTTATGGCACGCGAGCGCCTCCGCAAAGGATCCGTCTCCACCTGGCCCGTCACCCAATGGCTCACAGACCCGTATTTCGACGGCAAGTTCATCATTGACATACGGCGGTAGTTCCAGTTACGGCACGCTCATCGACCGGAATATATGTCTCGCCAGCAGGCCGTTGGTACACTGATATTTTTTTTCAACTACTATTCCGATCCTGTTTTGTTGGCCGGAAATGAGTCCTCGGCAAAGACAATGGTAAGAAAAAATATTTTTGTTTTTTAATACGGTTTTTCTGTTTCTTTTCATTATTTACGTTTATTGTGCATATTATTGTAGTTCAATATTTATTTAAAATTTGAACTATGTATTTCAATGAAAAGAAACAAGAGCTCGCTCCGTTCGTCAACCTGCGAAGCGACGTGGGATTCAAGGCGGTGTTCGCCGACAGGAACAACAAGGACATCCTCATCGGGGTGCTGAACCAGATCCTGCCTCCTGAGGCAAGGATCGAGGACATCAAGGAATATTCCGACCGGGAGCAGCAACAGGATGTGATCTACGGGAAGAAGACGGTGCTGGACCTGGTCTGCGTGGACAAGGACGACAGGACGTTCATCGTGGAGATGCAGGCCTCGGAGGAAGACTTCTTCTTCGAGAGGTGCGTTTATTACGCGTCAGGACTGTACCATCTGGAATTGTCGGAGGGGGATCTGTACGGGAAGCTCCACCCGGTCTATGTGGTCTCCTTCCTGAACTATCGCCTGAGGCACGACGACGAGTCGCTCTGGGACACCGACCACCTCATCTCCTACTGGCAGTTCATGGAAAAACGCACCGGAATGGTTGCGAATCAGACAATTAGTGTTATCTTTGTGGAGATGACACTGTTCACCAAGACGCTGGAGGAGTGCGTGACGGAGTCCGACAGGCTGTTCTACATATTCAGGAACAGCGGTGGCTTCCAAAAGATTCCGGAGTGGATCGAGGAGGCCGGCGGGATCTCAAGACGGCTCGCCGAGGCGTGTGAGGTGGCGGCGTTCGACAAGGAGAAGAAACTTAAATACGAGATTGACAAGATGAACGAGAGGGACATTCTGGCGCAGAGGGAATTCGCCGAGCGCAAGGGCTTCGAGGCGGGATACGCCGACGGAGTGGCTAAAGGAATCGCTGACGGGACTGCCAAAGGTCTAACTGAGGGTATGGCTAAAGGTATGGCTGAGGGTATAGCTAAAGGCATGGCGGAAGGTAAGGCTGAAGGTAAAGCTGAAGGACTTGCCGAAGGTAAAGCCGAAGGACTTGCCGAAGGAGAAATCAAGGGCAGACTCGACGTTGCCAAGGCTCTGCTTACAAGTGGTATGCCGATTGAGCAGATCAAGCTTTACACCAAACTTTCAAAGGAGCAGATTGAAGCTATTCAGACTACCGGATCCTGATGATTGACGATGACTACAACACCACACTCGTGGGATGTTCAAACGACAGCTACCTTTGGATTCTGTCACGCTCTCCAAGACTATCCCAAGAGACTATCAACAAGTACGTCGCTGAGGCCAGACACCGTAGCTACGACACCACACGCCTCATTAAGGTGTCACAAAGCCGCCATCGTTAATGCAATGATTACGTCTGAAGTTCTTCTTACGACATCCACCAAAAACAAACTGAAGAAAAAAGCGCTCCCAGAGTCAATCCTGGAGCGCCTTTTTGTAATACAAAAATCAAGTGTTATTTGGCTTCCGTCACCTTGATGTTGTCAATGTACCAACGATTGACAGTGGACTTGGCAGGCTTCATGTTTTCAGGACGGATAAGAATTCTGTCTCCGTCTGAAAGTCCTTCGAGAACAACAGAGGCTGTCTGCCACTCCATCTTGTCAACAGGCTGCTGAGTCTCAAATGCAGAACTTGTGGACACCACATCATAAGTGGCCGCCTTGCTGGCGTCTGTGACATAGCTGAGATTCTTTATCACTTCAACCACAACCTTCACCGGATCAGTCTCTTTGGTCTCATTCTCCTTGCCCTCATTCAGGACACGCCTGTGGCAGGCCCAATTAAATGTGACATTTACCTTTGCAGCCTTGTTCTTGGACAGGAAATCAGGAAGGACAATTCCAGTGACATTATATTTTCCGTTCTCATCGACTTTCTTATCACAAGTCTTTCCCATCTTCCAATAGGCATCCTGCGGGTACATCACCTTCCATTCAGGATGGATGTCGACATAACCTTTCTCGTAGAAGCCAGTGATGATGGACACCGCAGCACCATAACCGTTAGGAGCCTCAGCCCCAGGGTCATTATTCTCAACTGATTTGCCTATAGGCTTTGACGCAGTCTTGTTATACTCTTCGATCAACGGAGTCATCCAGCTGAAGTCATCCTCGAAAAGGACCTTTTCCGTCTCTTGAACATCTCCGGTGCTCATGACGATGTTGTCAAGATACCACCTCATCTGTGTGACTTTGTCGTGATTCTCAAGATATTCAGGTCTGATTATTATTCTGTCAGAAGGAGAATATCCCTTGAGCTCCACCTGGGATGTCTTCCATCCCATCTGACCTTTGACCCAATCATTCTCGAACGGATCGCTGACGTTCGCAAGTCCAGAAGAGGTGACAACCTTACCGGAGCCTACAATCTCTACAACAACGTTAACTTTATCAATATTTCCACTTCCAGTCATGTGAGGACTCCAATCGAATGACAGGATTGCGTCACCGGTATATTTAATCGCAGGGAGTTTAAAACCAGTGTGGTTATTGGTCTTTCCGAACTTCCAATAACAATCCTGCGGATAAAGAGACTTCTTGGCTGCGTTAATGTCCTCATAGCCCTTCTTAGCCAAAGCATCCATAAGGCCCGACGCCTGAATGAACTCATCGGTGTAAGCGTTAGGAGCGTTTCCGCCTGAATTATTGTCTTCCACAGATTTGCCCAAAGGTGTAGGGGATTTCGAATTATAATAGGCCACATAAGGAGCCATCCAACTGAAATCGTCAGAGAAGATAAGTCCTGATTTGACTCCGAGATCATCAAAACCAGTCACGATAATGTTGACAACCGGTGAGGAAACTCCAGCGAAGTAACCATAGACAGTCACATTGTGGTTGTTCAGCTCTTCAAGTTCATCGGAAGCCGGAGCGTCCAGAATGTTGACACGCATAGTCTGGGCGCCTTCGATCGCGACTGAATTGCCTGTAAGCGTTCCTGTGGCCTTTACGAACTCCCTGGACGTAGCGTTGTAGGAATCTATGGAAGCGGTGATGTCAATTGCATCAGGGTAATTGACCGCTGAATTATTGGAAAAGATGATCTTTTCGCAACCAGAAATCACAGGAAGTCCCTTATCAGTATCCTTGGTTCCCCAGATCTCGGCGTTGTCACCGATCTTGGCCTCTTCAGTAGAAAGTACGTAAATCGCCTTTGATCCGTCCGAGACAATGAAGCCTTTCGTTGTCAGAGCGGTAACCTGTGAGTTCTTTATGATCACAACCGCCTCGTCCTGAAGCTCGGTAGCCTGTGAGACAGTGACTTCAGCGACATCGCGGAACTTATCGCCAATCTGGTTGACAACAACCATCGAACGGCTCGCGAGGGTGCCGCCGTGGAAGACCAAATCCGCCTTACGAGGATTGTCAAGAGATCCGTCACGGACGTTGTCGCTGACAGAGACAGTCACATCCGTTGTTCCGGAACCGGTGGTAGGGTTGATGGTCACCCACTCAGGGACATCAGCGGTCCAGGTCTTGTCGGAATAGACCGTGATAATCTGCTCAGGAGCACCCTGACCATCGAAAGTCAAGGATGTGGCGCTCGCCATTACGGCCTTGGCGACATCCAGCTCGTCCTCATTGCACCCGGTGAACACCAACGATGTTGACACAAGGGCAATGATGGCAATGAATATTCTATTAATCAATTTCATAATGTCAAACTTTATTTGGTTGTCTCCTCATCGTCATCACTCGAACCATCCACCCAACCAGGGTTCTGCACAAGGTTCGGATTCAATGTACGCTCATTGGTAGGAATAGGGTAAAGATAGTCCCTGTTCTCATCAAATACGTGCTGGAGTCCCTGCTGAGGGTCAACATAGCCCTTGTTGCCATCCGAGAGAATGACACCCTGCTTGTCGCCTATCTTAAGGAAAACAATATCCTTCACGGATGAGCTTGGCTTGGTGTCACCTTCATAAAGGCAGACATCGGCGACATTGTCACCTGTCAGGTCATACTCGCCAGGACCAGGGAAGTACATTCCGTACATTTCCTGCTCGATGCACTTGCCTTCCTTCCATCTCATCAGGTCATCCCAACGACGACCTTCCTGGGCAAGTTCGATTGAACGCTCCCTGCGGATCTCAAGGATGACACCCTCATTGGCACCGGTCACATTCTTGTAGCCATACTGATCAGACTTCAGGTACCAGTCAGGGTTGGCGTTGGCCGCCTGAAGGTTAAGATGAGGCATCTTTACCCTGTCTCTGAGGAGATTGACGGAAATGTCAAGGTCATTCTGAGTGATTGTGCCAAGTTCGGCCAGAGCCTCTGCGTAGATGAGAAGGGTCTCGCCATATCTGAACACTGGCATATCGTTGTATGACATCGTCACCCTATATACATCCGGCAGGCTCACATCCATCAGATACTTGGAGATCTGGAATCCAGTGGAGCTGCTTCCGAAATCAGGAGCAAGAACCACTGTGGCGCCAGGACGCTTGAAGCCAGGTGTCACGGTGCAATATGCAAGACGTGGATCTCTGTCAGCCACTTCCTCTTTATATTGAAGGGTCTGCCATCCAGCCTTGTCCGTGAAACGGGAGCCGTCCTTCATAAGGAAGCTGTCAACGAACTTCTTGGTAAGACCAGGACAGCCCTGTGTCGGCATCGTGGCGAAAGCGCAGGAATTGTTTCTTACGTTCAGGCTTCTGTCATTCTTGATGGCAAGGATAAACTCGTTCTTGTCAGCGTCAACGTTGGCGAACAACGCACGATAGTCGCTTGCAAGCTTGTACTTGCCGCCATCCATAATCTGCTTTGCGGCCTCGGCTGCCTTCGTCAGATAGAAGTCGGCGTCATTACCTTCAAGCTGAAGGTTATGATATTTCCTGTAGGTTCCCTCGTACAGACAAAACTTTGCCTTGAGCATCAAAGCTGACCACTTGTTCACACGGTAAACGCTGATGTCCGAAGGAAGGTTCTCGATGGCGAAATCGATGTCCTCAAGCATCTTGGTCATAATCAGTTCCCTGGAATCCCTCGGGTTGTAAAGAGCCTCGTCAGCGGAGCCAAGCTCGACATCAATCCACGGAACGTCACCGAAACGCTTCACCTTGTTATAATAGAAGTACGCCCTGAAGAACCTTGCCACAGCGGAATACTTGGCGACGGCAGCCTCGTCAGAACAGTTGTCAATGTGGCCAAGCAAGGTGTTTATCTTACGCAACACTCCCCAGCTCCAGCCACCTCCGGTAGAAGGGACAGTGCGGAAATTACCGCCGTGGAGCTCATTGGACAGGTTGTTGTTGATGTAATGATCACTCTGCTGGTCAAACGGAGACTTATCGAGAATCTTAAGATAAAACTCATCGGAGAATAGCCTCAGATCTGTCTCGTTACGGAAATAGTTTTCCGGAGCCATCGTGTCCTTCGGTGTCTTGTCCAAAATGTTGTCGCAGGAAGACAACCCAAGCATAGCGAGAGCAGCTAATATTATTGTGATTTTTTTCATTGCTTCCGTGATTTTAGAATGTAATGTCAATACCGAACATCATTGTCTTCTGCCAAGGATAGGCCATATGATCCCTTGCGTTATTCTCGTTGGTCTTTCTTCTGAAGGCCGACTCAGGATCTATGTACTTGGAATGCTTAGCCAAAGGTGACCAATAGGCAAGGTTCTCACCAGAGAAGTAAACACGGACTTTGTCCAGACCAATCTTCTTGGTTATGAAACCAGGAACGGTATAGCCAAATGTCAGGTTCTTCAATCTGAGATAGCGGATGTTCTGAAGGTAACGGCTGTTTACTTTGCTCAACTCACCACCTGTCGCTGAATATGAACGCGGCCTCGGGAAATAAGCGTCAGGGTTATCCTCAGCCCAGCAATTATCAAGGAAATTCTAAGGGAGGAAGGAAACGTATGAATATGAGTACGGTCCCCAGAATGACATATTCATTCCGGCAGGGTACCAATAGTGGTTTCCGGTTCCCTGGAAGAAGGCCGAGAAATCAAATCCCATCCAGTCAAATCCTAATGTGAAACCATACTGGAGGCTGGCAAGAGAGTTTCCGAGGATCTTCTGGTCACCCGGATCATCAACGGTGTTCTTACCGATGGTAAGCTTATGGTCACCGTCAAGATCAACATACTTCAAGTCACCGGCAAGGAAGCCGCCTGTCATACGGCCATTGATGATGCTGCAGTCAAGAACATTCTTTGTATATTCCTGTGCCTCCTCGTCTGTCTTGAACAAGCCATCGACCTCAAAGCCCCAGATGTCACCAAGACGCTGTCCCTCGTAATAGTTGGACAGAATCTTATCCTTGTTGTCAAACTTGGTGATATATGATCTGTAATCGCTCAATGTGGCCCTGACATTATAGTTGAAAGGTTTGCCAAGAACCTGGATCTGATCCCTCCAGCCAAGTGAAAGCTCGTAACCATAAGTCCTCAGGTCTGCGGCGTTCATTCTTGGAACGGAAGCGCCATACACGCCCGGAAGCTGTTTTCCGGCAGTAAGCATATCCTTGGTGTCCCTGATGTAGGCCTCGGCCGTGAAATCAAGACGGGAATTGAACATAGCGGCGTCCAATCCAAGGTTGTACTGAACAGATGTCTCCCAAGTAAGGTCTGAGGCGTTAGGAGCGGATATCGTTGAATATTTAGGCAGGGTCGTTCCCTCACCGAAAGAGAATGCGTCATCTCCAGAGAACGTCTTGTTCTCTATCTGCCTGAGGTATGTGTAATAGCCACCGTTGCTGGCCTTCACATTCTGGTTACCGATGCTTCCGACAGAGGCTCTGAGCTTGAGATAGTCCACCGTGCTCTTCACGCCTTCGAAGAAAGGCTCCTCGCTGATTCTCCAACCGGCTGATGCTGACGGGAAGAATCCCCACCTGTGCCCAGGGGCGAAACGAGAGGTTCCGTCATAACGTCCTGAGGCCTCGAAAAGGTACTTGCCCTTGTAGTCATAGTTGACACGTCCGAAGAAACCGACGAGAGCGTAATCGTTGAAACCTCCGGACACTGTTGTCAGGATGTCGCCATCGCTGTTCGGGCCGACAAGATTGAGGTCCGACAGATCCTCGGAAAGCAGGTTCTTACCTGTCGCTCCGACACTCTTGCTGTTCCAGTCTTCGATGTTGGTTCCGACAACAGCGCTCAGGTGATGAGCGTCATTGAAGGTGTCATCATAAGAGGCATAGACGTTATAGGCATAATACTGGCTTGTACCTATGCTTTCTTTCAGGTGATCCTCACCGGCGCCTGTCTCGTAATATTCCATCTCAGCGTCAGGATATCTGCGGAAAGGCATCTTGACCTGCCTGTAGGAATTCCTGTTCTGGTAGATCCTGTAAGTGAAATTGGCGGTCACGGTCACCTGCTTGATAGGGGTGATCTTCAATTCCGTCATATTCGAGAAGTCGGTCTTGCGCTCAACGTTATAGTCACCGTTTGAGAACATAATATGACGTCCGTTGGCGATGTTGTAGTTGCCGGAGATCATAGGAGTTCCGTAAGTGAACGAACCGTCCGGATTGGTAAGAGGGAAAGCGGAGAGAGCGTGACGCGAAGCGTATGAGAATGAATCCTGAACGTTGTCTCCTCCAGGGAACGTGTAACGTGAGCTGAAGAATGACGTGTTGTTGGACAGGCTCATATACTTGTTGATCTTGAAATCGATCTTCGAGCGGAGGTTGTACTTGTTATAGACATCAGGATTGATGTTGATGATACCCTCCTGACGATCGTAAGCTCCTGAGAGATAATACTTGACATCCTTAGTGCCACCGCTTATGGAAACACTCTGCTGCTGTACGGGATGCTCGTCACGATAAAGCTCGTGATACCAATCGGTGTTGCAGTAATAAACCCACTGCTTCTTTCCGTTACGGACATCCTCAACAATCCAAGGACGGTCAGGGTTCTCGGTCTTGTCGTTTACACGGGCCAGAAGCTGCATCATATCAGCGTCTGTGTAGGTTGTATACTTCTTTCCGGCATCCGCCATCCAGAACTTGTCGATAGTATAAACCGACCAGTAACCACGATCCTCGTAGTCAGTTGATGTGGTAGGAGCTTCCCAACCCCATCTGCCGCTGTACTTTACGGTAGCCTTTCCATCCTTTGACTCACCGCTCTTGGTCGTGATGAGAATCACACCGTATGCGGCACGGGCTCCATAAATAGCTGCAGCGGCAGCGTCCTTGATTACAGAAATGCTGGCGACATCGTTTGAGTTCACACGGCTCAAGTCTCCGATGGCACCATCGATCACAACGATAGGAGAAGCGTCGTTGATAGAGGTGATACCTCTGATGTTGATGGATCCCGAGCTGCCTGGGTTACCCGCCGAAGTGGAGATATTCAATCCCGGCACAGCTCCCTGAAGCATATTCGTAAGCGAGTGGGAGGTTCTGTTTTCCAGTTCCTTTGGGCTTACTGTCGTGATGGCTCCAGTCAAATTGACCTTTTTCTGGGTACCGTAACCTACAACAACGGTCTCGTTCAATGTCAGATTATCCTCCTCAAGGACAATAGACACGGAAGATCTGGTTGAAGGAACAGAGACCTTCCTTGTGACATAACCAAGGGACGTAACCTCAAGTGTCACATTCCCTGCGGGTACCATCAAAGAAAAGCTTCCGTCATCGGATGTCATCGTACCATTGTTGGTTCCTTCAACAAGGACAGCGACTCCGACAAGAGGTTGCTGTGCAGTGTCGAGAACTTTTCCCGACACCTCTCTCTGGTTCTGGGCGAAGGCGGCCGTAAGGCAACCCAACGCAAGAATCAGAGAGGCAGCAATTGATTTGATTACTCTCATAAGAATAATGTTTTAATTGTGTGTTTTATAAAACTTGACGTTTGATTATTTCTTGAAATCGTCCAGTCTGAATTCCTTAGGACGAGCCATATTCTCGGTATATACATTACCGAACTCGTCCGTGACCTTGATGGTGAGATCAGTGTCGGCGTCAGGTGCGGTCACCTTGAAGAAATGATGCCATTTCTCGGTGATGAAATTAGGCTTGCTCGACGCTCCGTTGAATCTTTTGACTGATAGGGCGGCGATGTGCGCCGGATCGTAAGCTGAGGCCCTTGTCCATTTCAGCTCATTTCCCTTCTCATCCGTGACGCTCAGTTTCCAATTAGAGTTCCAGTTCCAGATGTTGATCAGGACCACATTCTTCTCTGTTCCGGAATATGCGTCGACATATTTAGAGAACTCTGGCTTCAGGCTGGCTGACATATTCGGTACGTCGTCGTAGGAGAAGCGGACTTTATTAAGGTCGTAAGACCTGAACTGATAGTTCTCGTCCCAAGCGGTGGCTTTGAACTTCCAATTGAAATCCGTGCCGTTGATGTCCCAGATGCTGTAGCCGGCAGGAGATCCGTCCGTGCCAAGATAGACTCCTGGAGTCAGGTTTCCGGACCACCACCACGATCCACAGATGGATCCCGCGTTATGCTCGTAGAAATTCTCCGCGCCGAACCTGGCGGACTCCGTAGGGTTTATGTTATAGATCACGTGCGTGTGTCCGGTGACAAAATGCACCTTGTAGCCTTTAAGGATATCGAACAGCTGCGACACGCTGCCGACCGCTGTCTTGTAGGTGTCACCCGCGATAGGGCTGAATATCTGAGCGTGGGTCGTGAGGATCAACGGAGTGGATTTATCGACATAACTCAGATCCTTCTCCAGCCATTCGAGCTGCTCTGAGGTGAAGGTCTTGACATAATCCCTGTTGCCTCCAACATATTTTGAGCAGTCAATGTCATCCATCACGACATAATGAACCTTGCCTATGTTGAATGAGTAATATGTCGGTGCGATCTCCCTGACATAACGGGCGGACGCGTCATAGTCGGCGCCGAATGTTCCGATGGCTCCCTTCAGCATATAGTCATTGTCGTGGTTGCCCATCGTGTGGAAAATCTGGATACCGTTGACCTGCCCGTTGATCTCATCAAGATACTGCGGGAATGAATAGCTCCTGTCATACCAGTAGATGTCCCACGTCATATCGCCAAGGGTCATCGCGTAAATCTTCTCGGACTTGTGGTTGTTCCGATAGGAATTGAAATCCTTCGTGAACACGGCGAACTGCGATTTGTCATTGGTTCTGTTCGCAAGATGCATATCACCGAGGAAAAGCATCTTGTGCTTGCTCTGGTCACCGACATAGGTCAACTCAAAGTCTTGCCTTTCGACACTCGAAGCGTCAGCGCCCAGATACGCGTGGAACTGAGGCAATACGCCTTTGGAAGGCACTTCATAACCACTTGGAACAGAGATGAACACATAGTTCCATTTCTTGGCAGACGGAAGCTGATAGATACCCTTGCTGTCGGTCTTGGTCACAAGCTCACCGTCGGAAACCACGACGTCCGGCACACCTTTCTCGTCACAAGTGACAACACCCCAGACAGTTGTGCCTTTGTCAGGGGTAAAATCTATCGCCTTTACGATGCTCAAGGTTGTGTTTCCGAAGGACTTTTTACGCTGTCCTCGCTTGAGATAAACCTGATAGGTGCCGGAAGTCGCTGATTTGTACAGCCTGACCGCGAACTTATCGGCGGACACGCTCTCGATGTTGCAATTGAAAGAGATTCCATCTGAGGCGGTCATCATAAAGGCATCACTTTGAAGCGGTGCCTTGCCGTCTTTTACGATGAACTCGATCAGACCTTCCGGAGCGGCCTCAATCCTGCTCGGAAGGACAAAGCTGACATCAAATTCATCAGTCGCGGGAGTATCGCCACCGGATCCGCCACATCGGACCAAAGTCACGCATCCCAAACCAACCAAAAGGATGGATGCCAATAATTTGCAAAAGTTGTTCTTCTTCATATTTGAATATATCAGTTTAGGAACTGTTTGGATGAATAAAAAACAGATTACTTTGTTAAACGTCAAGTTTAGCAAAACCCTAGGCATTGGATTTCGCCAGATTCCTCTCGCTTCTGATCAGCAGAGCGCAGAGGAAGACTCCGATTAAGGCGCCGATGGCCACTGAGAGCATCGCGGTGTCCCAGGAGCTGCCGACGGCGATGCCACCGACGAGGATCTTGGAGCAGACTGCGTCACCGAGGAGGTAGCCGAAGAGGCCCACGAAGCCGGCGGCGGTTCCGGCGGCGTTCTTAGGAACGAGGTTCAAGGCCTGCACTCCTGTCAGGGCAACCGGTCCGTAGATGAAGAAGCCGATAAGGCACAAGGCGATGTAGATCAAGGTCTTCTGCAGAGCCGGAGAGGCGGCGATGACACCGGAGCCGACCATCCAGTAAAGCAGCACGCCGAGCAGGCAGAAGAACATACAGATCACGTTCATCGGAGCGCAGCGGCCT
>ERZ1034723.1002-NODE-1002-length-13093-cov-18.133456_pt1 | contig 13093 bp, 10 predicted proteins | sample MGYA00520637_ERZ1034723 | MGnify/ENA primary metagenome ERZ1034723 (study PRJEB33766, sample SAMN09781719) | gut metagenome | biome: gut microbiome | host: Homo sapiens | place: Madagascar | study: EMG produced TPA metagenomics assembly of the PRJNA485056 data... | reverse complement strand
GTTATATATGATGATTATGCCTTTTTGTTTCTATTTTTTAGAAACATTATTTTGACTTACATCTGTTTTTTTATGATTTTTTCTTTGGGTAAATGTTTTGTATTTTATAAAAAAATCGATCTTTTTAACTGTATTAATATGTTGCTGCGTGATAATCAACTGAATTTTTGTTGCTCTTTGGTGTAAAACGCTACATTTGTTGTGTTTTGTGGTATTAAAGATCGTTATTTTATGTGTTTTCGATATAAAAGATCGTGTTAATATTTGTGGCGCAGTAGGTGAAGTTTTCTCGTTTTTGTTTTGATATTTGCAGCTAGGTGTGTATGCGAGGCGTGTTGTGATTTCTGAAAACTCTGAAAACAAAGTGACTTCAGAAGATACTTTATTCGCTCAAGAGCGCAGCAGTTTTTACTTAAAATCTAATAAGCACAAATTGTCTTCTGCCTCATTAACAGAAGAACTGTTCTGGATGCTCATTGAAATATCACCGCTGCACAGCGAGAAAGTTATATGGGCGCTCCGTGATTTCCTGGTTTTTGGGTATACCAGAAGAGAAGTTTGCGAGATATATAATGTGTCTCGCAGTTATTTTTCTATTTCCTTGGGGCGAATATCACATGTAAATAATGTTGTTTCATCGTTGGTTTTATATTACAACAACGCGCATCGTGCTTCACGAAGGGCGTAATTCATATCGCGATTTTTTATTAATGAATCAATACATCAGCTGAATATCTGTTCGTATGCTTATGGGCTGTTGTCCAGAGGGGGCGGCATATCCCTCCTTTATAAAAATAAAGAGGGATGGATATGACGCATCAATTGTGTGTCGGTTTTTTCGGGTTAGATAAATAAATTGGAGAATATAAGCGATGAAAAAATTAATGATTGCTTCTGCAATTGCAATGACTATGGCTGCGGGTTCTGCTATGGCTGCGGGTAACCAACAGAATGAAATTCGGTTCCTGGGTGTTGTGACTGAAGTAACCTGTGACATCGATGCTGTTGTTGACGGTGCTGTTAACAACCTCGTACAGCTGGGAACGGTTGAAAAAGGTCAAACCGGTCAGGTGAAAAACATTGTTCTGAAAGCGAAGGCGGGCACTAACTGTGCAAATCTTGATGGTAAAACAGCAACCATCGCATTCCGTGGTCCGCTGGGCACCAATGGGCTGGAAAACGCCAACGGTACTGCTGTGAATGCCACTGTTGCACTGATTGCGGAAAATGCTAAAAAACAAAACCAGCCCATTACTAAAGATCAGAGCAGCATCGACTTCACGGCTAGCGATGTTAACGGCGACGGTTACAAGCTCACAGCACAGCTGAAATCTGATGCAGCTACTGGTGGTGCTGGTACTTTTGAGTCTGCGCTGGCTTACGCGGTTACTTATCAGTAATCCTCAACTTTTATATATTTCTTTTATCCGGGGGGCCGCTCCCGGATAAATTGCACCATTTCCGGAGTATATGCTCCTTGCTGAGCACGAGGATATATTCAGAGATGAAACAGCGTCGTCTTTTTAAATTATCTCTGTTGGCACTGAGTATATATTCTCATTTTAGTGTCGCGACAGAATTAAACCTGGATTTTATTCAGGGAACCAGTGTAATCCCTTCCATTCTGAAAACGGACTCCGCCCTGCCTGCGGGTCAGTACGTTGTTGATGTACTCGTCAACAATGAGCGAACCGGGCGTGCAAATCTTGTCATTACGGAAGCGGATGAAAAAAATAACCGTCTTTGTCTCTCCCCTGAATGGCTGGATAACGCCGGGGTGATGATGAAACAGGACGCTTATGATGATGTCTTTGACAAGGAAAAACAGTGCTATGTTCTGACCCGTAATCCCCATACTAAAGTGGATTTTGATTACGGTGCACAGACATTAAAATTTAATATTCCTCAGGCGTATTTGCTGAGTAAAACAGACCCTGCACGCTGGGATTACGGCGTGAATGGTGGGCGCCTGAAATATTACGGTAACTTTAATAAAACTGTTCATGACGACATGAATGCTTTTGGAAACTTGGATGCCGCCATTAACTTGGGGCGCTGGGTGTTATCCAGCAATATGAACGTGTCTCATGACAAGGATAAAACAGAATTCACTTCCAGTGACCTGACGCTTTCAACAGCCATCAGTCAGGTGCAGGGCGATTTGTTACTGGGTAAATCCCAGACACGTACTGAACTGTTTTCTGATTTTAATTTTTATGGTGCGGCACTACGCTCCAACAGCAATATGCGCCCGTGGGAATCTCGGGGATATGCACCAGATATCTCCGGGATTGCCTCCACGCCTTCCCGTATTACCGTGAAACAGAACGGATATACGGTCTATTCAAAAATGGTGCCGGCGGGGCCTTACCGTCTGGATGACCTACGTCCGATGGGTAACGGCGACCTGGTGGTGACCGTTGAAGATGAAAGCGGAAACAAAACCGAACAGGTCTATCCGGTGACCACACTACCGACGCTGCTGCGTCCGGGTGAGTTCCAGTACAACGTGGCGATGGGTAAGAAGAACAACAGTAATGAACTGGACAAGGCGTTCCATTCTGACACCGGGTTGTTCTGGCTGGGCAGCCTGGACTATGGCTTCTCCACCACCACGCTGAACTCGGCATTTATTCTGAATGATGACTATCAGGCTGGCGGTCTGGGTGTCACGCAGATGCTGGGTGGTCTGGGGGCATTGTCACTCAGTGCGAACGTGTCAAAGGCCAGTTATGACAACGGGGAAGAAAAAAGCGGTCAAAGTTTCAGTGTGAAATATGCCAAGAGCTTCACGGACAGGACTGACCTGCAGCTGCTGACGTACCGCTACCAGAGTAAAGGGTATGTGGAGTTTGCTGAATTTAATCCGAAAGATATCTGGCGCTATGGCAACCAGAAATCGCGTTATGAAGCTCGTCTGTCGCACCGTTTTGACGGCACATACCTGAGCGGCTCTTACTGGCGTCAGGATTACTGGATGCGCGAGGGCTCAGATACCGGCAGCACGCTGTCACTCAGTACATCTGTTTTTGATTCTGTCTCAGTCTTTCTGAACGGATCGTACTCAAAGTATACCTGGTCGGATAAGGCGGATTACTCTGTTTCACTGAGTCTGAGTGTGCCGTTTGACCTGAAAGGAACCCGTCATTACAGCAGCAACAGCGTGGGGTACACCCGCACCGGTGGCACGACATTCAACACCAGTGTGTCAGCAATGCCGACTGACCGTTTTAACTACAGCCTGAGCGCAAATGCCGGCTCGAAAGGTGACCGTGGTGCGTCTGCATCGGCCAGCTATGCGTTTGATGCCATTCAGACCAACATGGGCGTGTCCCGCTCCTACAACAAGCACGGAAGCAGCCAGACCAGTTTCTCCGGCAGCGTTTCCGGCTCTGTGCTGGGTACGACAGAAACTGGTCCGCTCTTTACCAAAGAGTCGTCTGATACGGTGGGTATTGTCAGTATTCCGGGTGTCAAGGGGGTTTCTGTTAACGGCTCCATGCCTACGAATAGCGACGGTAACACGGTGGTGTGGCTGTCTGAGTATTCAGAGAACAGCATCAACATCAACATGGATAACGTGCCTGACGATATGGAGTTTGAGACCACATCATACAACGTGGTGCCGACCGAAAAGGCGATGGTTTACCGTAAATTTGGCTTCGAGAGTGTGCTGCGTTATATCCTGCGTGTGAAGGATGCTCAGGGCAACTACCTGACAGGCGGTGATGCGAAAACGGAACAGGGGCTGAATGCCGGATTTATTTCAAATAATGGTGTTCTGCTGATGAATATGCTGGCTGAGCCGAAGATGGTTAGCGTGAATACAGGAAACGGAAAACAGTGCCGTTTCTCTATGGCAGGACTGAAGGCTAACACGAATAAAGTTCAGGAGATTCGTTGTGAATAATTTTGGTAAGGCTGCGCTGGCTGCCCTCCTTTCGTTCTCTTTCTGTAGCCAGGCCATGGCTGCATTTACGCTGAACGGGACCCGTTTCATTTATGAAGAGGGTAAGAAGAATATTTCTTTTGAAGTAACGAATAAAGCTGAGAAGACCTACGGTGGTCAGGTCTGGATTGATAATACAGACCAGGGGAGCAACGTCTACATGGTGCCACAGCCCCCGTTCTTTAAAGTAGGGGCTAAGCAGAAGCAGATTATCCGTGTCATGAATACGGACAGCAATCTGCCGAAGGACCGTGAATCTCTGTTCTGGCTGAACGTGCAGGAAGTGCCACCCAAACCGGAAGTGAAGGATGGTGAAGGCAGCGTACTGGCTATTGCCATGAACATCCGCGTGAAGGTGTTTTATCGTCCGAAAAATCTTCTGGATGGACGTAAGGACGCTGAGAAAAAAATTGAGGTGGTTCACCGGGGTGGCACCACGTACCTGAAGAATCCCACTCCGTACTGGTTTGCCATTACGAAGGTGAAAGTGAACGGTCAGGAGCTTACGCTGATGAAAAAGGAGGAGCAGAACCTGTCCATGATGGAGCCGTTTGGTGAGGTTGCGATCAGCAAACTGTCATCAAGTATGAAGAATATCAGTGTAGATGCCATCAACGATTGGGGGGGAGTGGGTAACTATGTTCTGAAAGAGAGAGGCTGATATGAAACGATATGTATCAACCCCGTACCGGTTACGGGCAGTAGTGTTTGGCGTTGCAGGGTTAATAGGAGGGCTGTTGTCCGGCTGGCTACTTTCCCCCTCTGTTCGGGCTGCAACTGTTGAGCAGGCATCGAAGAACTACGCTGCTATCACTATCCCGGTGACTTTGATAAATATCCAGGCCACTTGTGACCTGACCTTCACCGGACTGGACGGGGGGGCGGGTAATTATAGCTACACACTTGGTTCGCTCAGTCCGGGGCAGCAGCAGCATCCTTCCTTTAAAGCGGTGATTAACTGTCGGGACGTACAGGGGAACGAGAGGGTCAGTACTGCTCTGAGCGCCTCCGTACGGCAGGGAAGCGTGACGAACAACCGTATTCGAATGTTGGTTGATGGTCAGGAGAATATTGCTGGTCCTGAACTGTGGCTGGAGGTTGGTGGACATGGACAGCCAGTGCCACTGAACGGTACTCCGTTCTGCCAGGGGAACGGGCTGGATCGCAATGAGTGTACGCTGACGCCATTCACACTGGTGCCGAATAGGGCTCCGGGGGGGCAGGTCTCAGCCACGGTGGTGTTTGATGTGAGGTACGTGTGATGGACTTCCGGCGGAATGAGGACTGGCTGTGCCAGCACCGGTGGAAGGCTCTGTTTGGTATCGATATTTGGCACCTGTGGTTATCATCGGGACGCACTCGGACAAGATGAGGGCCTGAGGATCTAGTCGGGGCGAAAAAGGCTTTGACTGGTTGGGGATCTGGTTCGATGAAAGGGGGCGTCGGCATGGTGCCTACGGGCAATGGAAAGCCACCATTCTGGCTGTCTGTGGCCAGAAAAGCAGGCAAAATTACCAGAAAAGGTAATCCGCTCTGGTGCAACAGCATGGATACGGTGGAGTATATAAGTCGACAGTCAGCTCCATGTTGAGTATGGGATGTCTGAACTGGCTGGTTATTTATCGGATGGGATCTGCTATGCAATGCTTAACAAAATACGCGGCAGCGCTACTGATGTTATTGGTTGTGACTGGTCGCGTGTACGCTACAAGCGTCGAATTAATACCCCTGCCTAAGGCTGGGAGTACAATACATAGATGGGTAGTAAAGAGCCCTCGTGCGGGAACAGTGCAAGTGACCCGAGCGTGGTGTGCTACTGAATATGGAGATGATTGTGAAATAAGGTCGAGCTATTCGGAAGGGTGGGCTACAGTGTCACGAATTAAGGGACCTGTGGCCTATGATAATTCGGCTGAGCTAATTACGTTTAACGGACCAGGGGAAATCGAAATACTAAAAAATGTTAGTTATATATATGATGCTAATCGCCCTTGGTTTGGAGGAGCGGCGTTAAATATGATGGATGGGACTGTATACGTAGAATTAACCACAACCCCTGGTGGTGTAGATGGTGCGACTAGACTACCAGGTCTCTGGTATCCAACAAACCGAAAAGATTTGCGCACCCGGAGTGATGAGGGAATTCGTTTTGAAGTGGCTGATAACATGCATCTTAAATATGGTGAAACGGCTACGCTAATTAACCAAATAACAGGAAAGGGAATCGCAGATGCTGTATACAGCTACGGGACTTTACCGGAAGGCTTTAGGTGTAAATCGAAATCAGGTCGGGGGGATGGAGATGTAATTAAGGCAGGAACCGTCGTGACATGCACCAACAACTACCCGACGGTAGGTGTATTGGAGGGGATGATGATTATAGGTGTTTCACTGAGGTGACTGTTTGCAAGGCAGGTTCGTACTGATGTGGCCCCCCTGCATGGGTAAGTAGAACAGTATGTCAATGTGATTACACCAATACAATGAAGAAGGGGGCGGCCACGGATGGCATGAACTATACAAAAACAGGATTAAACTGCGTGCTTAAGAGCTTTGTCGAAATCGAAGGGCTGGGACATGTGTCATTCCTTTTTGATTGTATATTACTGGAATGACAAAGAATTTCTAACACTCCCTTTTTATCCGTGATATAACAAATGCAATGTAACTTCAAATATATCATGCCAGAGCGCACTTGATGAACTTTTTCATTTTCGATGTTGTTGACAGTTCATTTGCGGTCAGAGGGAAAGTAGTAATGTGGTTTTGGTTTTAAATGTTTGTTGTTTTACCAGTTTATCTGTTGGGTATTTTATTGGCGATCAGAGTGTTTAGTGTTTTATTTATTTTGTCGGGCATGTTTATTTTTGTTGAAGGTTTTCTCTTAATTCGAATGGTAATGGATATTACATATATTGTATTTACATGTATTTATGAGCCACCACGTCAGAAATAAGCCTATGTTGGTAAAATTACCCTCATGAACTTTTCGGACGCAGATGAAATGGCTAGCTGAATTTGACTGGAAAACCATTACTGTCGTCGAAGCAGGGGAGTGTGGTGAAAAGTTATCTCATTGATGAATGAATAAATAATCCCGGTAATATTGATGGTTGTATGGACAAGTGGGTGCAGTCGTTATGAAACGACAGGGGTAATGGCTATGCTGAATGACCGGGGGATTGTGGCCCGAGATTTTCGTGCAGGAAGTCGGATTTGTGCCGGAGATACTCTGATACTCTGTCTTAGTAGCGCGCCATTGTTGGGATGGTGTCGGTACCTGAAAACAATTCGATGGGTGGCCGGGCGTTATGATGTCCGGTTGATTGTGCTATGTCCTGAGGTGGTGTATCGATCTGGTGTGGTCAACGGAAGAAATATGGTGGCAGTGAACGGAGAGAGTAAACTTTTTCGATTAGTTCAGGTAGTAACACAGACTGTACTGAATCATTTTCAGAAAGGGGATAAGGAGGGTAATCAGAAGGCAATGTGGTCAGTCTTTCTTGAACAGGCTTCAGAGATAATGTTGATTTCACCGTCTTCTGAAACAGGCGTTACTCAGGCCAGGAGGGCGTACCATGTGCGAAATTTGATGGTTCAGCATTTGGGGTTTCCTTCTCTGTTGAAGTTGAAGGTTTTCATGGCGGGTACATCTTCCTTTTCTTGAGGTTCATCAGGCTTGGAACTGCCATCTGCTGGCCTGTGTGGTAATAGCAGGTCAGAGAAGGAGCGGATTTCATATCTGAATCCGGGCCAGATCCGGGCATGAAGGGGGGGCCGGAAACATGAATAAAATTGCCTGTGCACGGGGATTTTTAATCCCCCGTCCCGTTGAGCCGCTCCGGGGCGAATAAGGGGAAATTTACATGTCCTGCCCGGCGTTCACTGGCGTTTATCGCGGGAAACAGAACCACCGGACAGGTGGAAAGATGTGTATTTCTGTGTGGCAGGGGGATAAAGGCTAATGTATGCGTACATTAGCCTTTATCTGTATCAACAGAAATTAAAGCAGACGCACCGTTTTCGGTGGGCCTGCTTTACATGTCCTTGTTCATCCATTGCACGCAACAAACAAACTAAATACGTGATTCAGCCCGCTGCCTCCTGCGCGGCTTTCCTTGCCCTGTCCGCTTTACGCTGACGCGCCCACAACTGCCGGAGTTGCTTCCGTGCACGTGTCCGCTGCTCCTCTGTCGGTTCCCCTGCAGGACTACCGTCAAGGCCAATGCGCTGACAACCGTCCGCCACCGCCCTGACGTAATCAATCCGGTTGGTGTATAACGCCAGCGATGATTTCAGCATTTCCAGGGTGAAAGGCAGTCCCCGCGTTTCCACATCCGCCATCAGTTCCGCCGTTATCCCTACCTTAAGCGGCTGCGGCTTACAGAAACTGAAAACCGCTGGCCAGAATCCTTCAAGAAGTGCGCGAGCCTCTTTCAGTCGTTTTGCTTTTCCCGGTGTCATGTCTTCCTGTTTCCCGTTCGTTTTCATCGTCCGGGGTGCAGGGGTGGCACTCCTGCCAGGCGTTTTGCTGAACGGCCATCACCGGTGGCGGTTCAACAAAACATATCCTGTCCCGCCTTTGCGTTCGCCGTTCGCGCATCGCTGGCCAGAACTGACTAACACACTGGCCATCACGCCGGGTCACTTTGTCAGATGTTAAAAAATCACGCGGTAAACGCCGTTATGCGCGGGTTTGCGCATGAAGCTCCCGTGCGTCACTTTGTCAAAACGGCAAAGTGACGCACACAAAACAACAGCAAAAATGAACAGATACGTAGTAGCTGAAGACAGTTGGGGTCTCAAAGGGCATTCACCCTTTGGCACACGACGGAACACATGAGCAAAGCGGTTTTGTGTACAGTCGGTATCGTGCCTGTAATTTACGGAAGACTTGTAAAACAAAGCATCCGCAAAGCAAAACCAGAGCAAAAACACAGCAGACACAAAGCAGGTACATAGCAAATCCCACAAAACAACCCACAGAGTCACCTACACAACAGAGCACGATAACCAGTAACATCAGCCGAATAACATCAACAGCGGAGAAGGGAGAACGTGAACATAAAGGAGCTGGCGAAAGCGGTTGCGGCTTGTCCGTGAGCGTTTTCGCCAGCAGACAAGCCCGGAGGGCGCGTCAGGCTACGGGCTGAAAGGAACGCCGGCGCGTAAGTGCTCAAATCAGACTTGCGGAGAAATTCCGCTTCCTCGCCCACTCGCTCACTACGTTCGGTCGCTGGGGCTGCGGCGAGCGGTAACAACGATCACACAGGATCAAAATGATCTTCAGATGCTAAATGTACAAAAGCCCCGTGACAGAATCACAGGGCTTCGGTACTCTAATTCTTCGCAGATACCTGCCAGGAACAAGATGTCGCGATCTAATCCTAGCAGGGCTGGCTAGCCTTGTCACTACCAGCTTAATACCATTCAACGACATTAAACCCATATCTGCACCCCAGACGCTCAGGTCTACGCCCCGGACTCCGGCAGGATAAACAGGCAAACGGTGGGAACGTAACTTAACCGCGAAAGAGTTAGGCTCTACCCCGTCTCGCAGTACGATAACTGGCACCTGATAAAATGAGCAACTAGGCAGCAGTAAGCGGTGAAATGTGATTGCGACGGAAAGACACTTCACCCACACAATCAAACCTTTTGCAGGGCGAGACAAACAAGAAACGAGCTAGACGAAGGTCGCTCCGCTCCCCGTTTTCTGGTGTACCCACCACGGGGGCATTTGGTTTTTTTTTGCTTTTTTAAGCTTATTGCGCTTGTGAAGATTGTTTGTAAAATGCTCACAAAAACAATTTCCACACGACAAGAAGAAGGAATTATGCAGCAATTCACCAACGAACTCACTCCATCAGTGCTCGCATCATTCAAGAATCCATTCAGCGCAGAACAACTGGCAAACGCGGACGAAGAACAACTTCAGATTTTCAAATCCCATATTGAAGAAATGAAAGACCGTTCTTTAGTCGCAATTTGGCGCTTTGCCACTACAGGAGCACTAACCCGAAACGGTGGGAAGATTGAGAAAGCCAGCGCCAACGATTCATTTACTCTTGGCGATGGAAGCGAAGTAAATCGTGCAATGGTTGGTGATTACGTTGTTTATCCTGATGGAACACGCGCAAGGATCATCAACGGATCTGGCTCAGTCAATACTAACGGAAGTGGCGTTTCTTTTGCCCTCGTAGGTAGCCAACTTGATAACGGTGATGTGATTGTTAGCACCCCACTAGATTATGTATTCCTGTGCCAGTTAGACAATAGCCCCGCAATGCCCGCAGATTTTCTTGCTCCAACAAAATAAGGAGTTTAGAAAATGGCAACAGGATTTTGGGTAGTACAGGGCGACAAAACAACATGCGGGGGATCTGTACTGACTGGACACCCGAAAGGGAAGAAGATTGGCCCGAATCAAAACAGACAAGCCACTGTAGGCTGTCAGGTATCCTGTGGTAAACACCCTGGTAAATACAGCGTAGTAGGTGGATACCCTGGTGAGTACATTCACGGGCAGTTAGCCGCCAGCACGATCTACAGCCGTTCTACCTGTCCGTGTAAGGCTTTTTTCATCCCTACCCATACTTTTATGCAGCATGGTCCTTACCAAGCACCAGTAAAAACAGCATCTGCACTCGTGGAAACGACAGCAGTATCTGAACCAGCGCAAGAGCCTGGGCAACACGCCCAAGTAGTGAAGAAGCAAAGCAGCTTTGCTGACACATGCAAGCCAGAAGATAACCCGCTATTGAAAGGCGTTTACATCTGGACTGAAATCACCGATGCAGGACACGCATTCGTTTCAGTGCATGAGAATAACGCGATCTACGTTTACACCTACGGGCGCTTTGGTCGGAAAGGCCCTGCTACATTAACGGGCGATGGGATTCTTAACTTTCTAACTGGCGATGATGCTCGTCTTTACTATCGCGAAGAACTCTACAAATACCAAGCGAGAGTATTCCGAATCGATGACGTTACACCTGAGGAAACTCGCAGGATTTTTGAATCTCTATGGAACTCCGGTAAAACACCAGTTTTCACGGATACGATGGGAGACCGTACCAAACGGCGCGGAAAAGTAATTGACGTTTACGACCTGACTGGCAGCAACTGCACAACTCATACTGTGCAAGGGCTCAGAGAGGCAGGGACTAAAATCTTCGATACCAGTTACACTTCAACAACAACGCAACTTCGTATCGACAATGAAGAAGACTTCACTATCCCCGTATCTTTACAGAGTTACTTGATGGAAAAGAGCAGAGATCTGTCCTCAATGAGCGTTATGGAAGTAACCAACGCGTTTAGAGAACAGTATCCGAACATCGAACACTTCAAACTAAACTCTTCAAGTCTCACAGGGCAAGTTGAGGAAGGGCTTGCTACCAGTGCATCGACGGTTGGATCATCTTCGGGTTATTCTGGTGGCACGATTGGCGGTGTTTTAGGTGGCTCGTATGACATTGACGAGTAAAACAAAGACGATTCTTCGGTGGGGAGGAATTGCTTTAATATTCGCCATCTACTCTATCGCCCTGATGATCCCAGTGCTTGATTTTGGGCTAACCCGGAAATATAACGCCCCCCCTTCAGCAAGTGAGATGAAAACTCGTTTATGCGAGGTAATTATAGATGACCTATCGTGTTCAATGGATAACCTATTAATCACCGCATTTGTTGGTAGTGCCATTTGTCTTGTTTTGGCCTTGCTTATCTTCAAGAAAGTGAGATAACCAGCCAAAGGCTGGAAGTCTCCAGCCTTCCTCCTTCGATAAGGGTGATTTACCATAATCCCTTATTGTACGCACCGCTGAAACGCTCTCAGACGCTTTCTGACGCAAAAACCGTAAAAAGGGATGTTTTCCCCAGGATAAACCGAAAAAATGCGTCAGGAACGTTTTCAGCGCGTTGCATAACTATGCACGAAAGCGATGCGCGATCGGTTTGGGCGCGTCCGCTGTCCCTGAGGCTTATTTTCGTCAGTTTTCAGTTCGTAATTCTCTGGCTCATTGCTGCATATCAGACCAGAGCGATCCTAGGGGCGCCCCTAGGATCGCTCTGTAAAAAAATGCGACACGCCCCTAGGGCCGCCCCTACATTAATTAACTGTTTTTTCTACAGATAGTCAGTACTGACCCTAGGTAGGGTCGCCCTAGGGTCGTCCTAGGGTCGTCGACGACGCGCTTTTGTATAAATCTGAATAAGAAAATACATTTTTTAAACATAACAACTTGATTTAAAAAAGAAATCAGCAAAAAGTTAGTTTTGCGTGGGGTGTGGGCATCCGGGGCATGAGAACAGACTCGCGTTTTTCTGGAGGAACAGCGGGGATTTTTGATTAAACAGCACTCACCGCAGAGCGGAATTTTATGCAGCACCGGCTGTGCTGCACGGGGATTTTTAATCCCCCGCCCCCGTTGAGCCGCTCCATGGCGAATAAGGGAAGGTAAAGCAGACGCACCGTTTTCGGTGGGCCTGCTTTACATGTCCTTGTTCATCCATTGCACGCAACAAACAAACTAAATACGTGATTCAGCCCGCTGCCTCCTGCGCGGCTTTCCTTGCCCTGTCCGCTTTACGCTGACGCGCCCACAACTGCCGGAGTTGCTTCCGTGCACGTGTCCGCTGCTCCTCTGTCGGTTCCCCTGCAGGACTACCGTCAAGGCCAATGCGCTGACAACCGTCCGCCACCGCCCTGACGTAATCAATCCGGTTGGTGTATAACGCCAGCGATGATTTCAGCATTTCCAGGGTGAAAGGCAGTCCCCGCGTTTCCACATCCGCCATCAGTTCCGCCGTTATCCCTACCTTAAGCGGCTGCGGCTTACAGAAACTGAAAACCGCTGGCCAGAATCCTTCAAGAAGTGCGCGAGCCTCTTTCAGTCGTTTTGCTTTTCCCGGTGTCATGTCTTCCTGTTTCCCGTTCGTTTTCATCGTCCGGGGTGCAGGGGTGGCACTCCTGCCAGGCGTTTTGCTGAACGGCCATCACCGGTGGCGGTTCAACAAAACATATCCTGTCCCGCCTTTGCGTTCGCCGTTCGCGCATCGCTGGCCAGAACTGACTAACACACTGGCCATCACGCCGGGTCACTTTGTCAGATGTTAAAAAATCACGCGGTAAACGCCGTT
>ERZ1034723.997-NODE-997-length-13125-cov-13.421500_pt1 | contig 13125 bp, 11 predicted proteins | sample MGYA00520637_ERZ1034723 | MGnify/ENA primary metagenome ERZ1034723 (study PRJEB33766, sample SAMN09781719) | gut metagenome | biome: gut microbiome | host: Homo sapiens | place: Madagascar | study: EMG produced TPA metagenomics assembly of the PRJNA485056 data... | reverse complement strand
TATTATAATACAATAGAAACCCTGCTTTGTCAAGTTACACCTTTCCGCCATGCAGTTCCGAATACATCTTGGCGCGGCACTCAGCCACAGCGGGGGTCATATTGACATAGTGCTTATGCGGCATCTCGATGCGCAGCTCAGTTTCCCAGGTTTCTTCGGTCAGCTGCTTTGCGATATAGGCCTTTTTCTCGGCAATGCCGGGCAGTTCGATGGCCAGTTCACCGTTCAGGATATGGGGCACCAGCAGCCGCTTGACCTTGGTGGGGGTGATGGTAATGGTGCGCTCGATGGCATCCGGGTCAAGGTTGACCATCTTTACCGGTTTGCCCGCTTCGATGACCTCGCCATCCATGGCGATCAGATCGCACTGGGCCTGACCATTTTCATCGTAGAGCCGCCAGGGCATTTTCTTGCCCGGGATGATGGCCTTGCTGGCAGAATCCGAGCACTTCATCTTGGGCTGATAGGTGCCATCCGGCAGCTTGACCGCCACCAGTTTATACACGCCGCCGAACACAGGGTCAGAAGCGGAGGTGATGAGATTCTCGCCCACGCCGTAGGAATCAAAATGAGCGTGCTCATAGAGCTCCATGTTGGCGATCTTCCGCTCGTCCAGACCATTGGAGGCCACCAGCTTGATATAGGGCTTGCCTGCGGCATCCAGTGCCTTGCGCAGGCGCTTGGAGCCACGGGCCAGATCGCCGGAATCGATACGGGCACTCTTGACGCGGCGGTTGGGGTCATTGGGGTACTTCTCGATCAGGTAGTCGTCCAGCTTGATGAGGTTGGGCAGGCCGCTCTCCATGATGTTGTAGGTATCCAGCAGCAGGCTGACGGAATCCGGGTAGGTATCCGCAAAGGCCTTGAAGGCATCAAACTCCGTCGGGAAGAACTCGATGAAGCTGTGTGCCACGGTGCCAACCGCCTTGACCTCAGAGCCATACTTCATCTCAGCCAGGCAGTTGGCAGTGCCGATGCAGCCGCCCAGAACAGCGGCATACGCACCATCATTGCCTGCGCTCTCGCCCTGTGCGCGGCGGGTGCCAAACTCCATGACGCTGCGGGGCGTATGGGTGTTCAGGCCGGTCACACGGGTTGCCTTGGTGGTGATCAGGCTGTGGAAATTCATCGTCTGCAGCAGGTAGGTCTCGATCAGGATCGCACCCACCAGGTCGCACTCAATGCGGACCATCTGCACATGGGGGTAGCAAACCGTACCCTCGGGCAGAGCGTACATATCGCCCTTCCACTTGTAGGTGCGCAGATACTCGCAGAATTCCTCGCTCATACCCTTGGTGCGCAGCCAGCGGATATCCTGCTCGTTGAAGTGATAATTCAGCAGGAACCGGGTCAGCTTGCGTTGGCCTGCGCTGATGGAGTAACCCATGTTGTCCGGGTTCTTACGGAAGAACATATCGAACACAAGGGTGGTGTCCTTGAAGCCGTGCAGGAACAGGCAGTTTGCCATCGTGAATTCGTAGAAATCCACCACCATGGCAGGGTTATCATAATCTTCGTCCGGAATGTACGGAACAACTTTGATCTCGTCCATGAAAAGTTTCCTCTCCTTGTACTTCGCAGCAGCGAAAAAGCCTTGCCGCTGCTGAAAAAACAGCCCCTTCTCCCCTGCCTTTGTTCCGGCAGTGCGGGGTCCAGCACCCTGTCTTGACAGGACGTTTGTACCATGATAGCATCTTTGCCGCCCGGGTGCAAGGGCTTTTGTAAATTTCCTGCGTGCAGAAAGAAAAATCTTTTTTTCGGTGCTGCCAAAAGGGCCGCCCCCGAAAGCTCCGGGAGCGGCCCTGCAAGCCTGTTCAGGCTCAGCCGTTCATAATATTGGGGGTTGCATTTTTCAGCACAACGTCATGGCTGCCGCCCTCCACGATGGAGGTGGAGGAAACCACAGTCAGCTTGGCCTTCTGCTGCAGCTCGGGGATGGAGAGTGCGCCGCAGTTGCACATGGTGCTCTTGACCTTGTACAGGGTGGTCTGGACACCATCGGCCAGAGGACCTGCGTAAGGAACATAGCTGTCCACGCCTTCCTCAAAGCTCAGCTTGGTGGAACCGCCCAGGTCATAACGCTGCCAGTTGCGGGCACGGTTGGAGCCCTCGCCCCAGTACTCCTTCATATACTGGCCATTGATGCGCACCTTGTTCGTGGGGCTCTCGTCAAAGCGGGCGAAGTAGCGGCCCAGCATGACGAAGTCAGCGCCCATGGCCAGAGCCAGAGTGATGTGATAATCGTGGACGATGCCGCCATCGGAGCAGATGGGCACGTAGATACCGGTCTCCTTGTAGTACTCGTCACGGGCCTTTGCGACCTCGATGACTGCGGTGGCCTGGCCACGGCCGATGCCCTTGGTCTCACGGGTAATGCAGATGGAACCGCCGCCAATGCCGATCTTGACAAAGTCTGCACCGGCCTTTGCCAGGAAACGGAAGCCCTCGGCATCCACAACGTTGCCTGCGCCCACCTTCACGGTATCGCCGTAGTGCTCACGGATCCAGGCGATGGTACGGCTCTGCCACTCGGAGTAGCCCTCGGAGGAGTCGATGCAGAGCACATCCACGCCAGCCTCGACCAGTGCGGGCACACGCTGGGCATAATCGCGGGTGTTGATACCGGCACCGACCACATAGCTCTTGTTGGCATCCAGCAGCTCGTTGACATTCTTCTTGTGGGAATCGTAGTCCTTGCGGAACACGAAGTATTTCAGGTTGCCCTCAGCATCCACCAGCGGCAGCGTGTTGATCTTGTTGTCCCAGATGATGTTGTTGCAGTCGTGCAGGGAGGTATTCTCCGGTGCGGTGACCAGCTTCTCGATGGGAGTCATAAAGGTGGTAACGGAAGCATCATCGGGGGTGTGGTTGACACGGTAATCACGGGAGGCCACAATGCCCATCAGCTTGCCGTGAGGAGTGCCATCGGCAGTGACAGCAATGGTGGAGTGGCCGGTGCGGGCCTTGAGCTCCAGCACATCGTGCAGGGTGGCGGTAGGAGCCAGGTTGGAATCGGAGACCACATAACCGGCCTTATAGCTCTTGACGCGGCGCACCATGGCAGCCTCGTTCTCAATGCTCTGGGAGCCGTAGATGAAGGACACACCGCCCTCCCGTGCCAGTGCAATGGCCAGCTTATCGCCGGAGACCGACTGCATGATGGCACTGATCATGGGGATGTTCATTTCCAGCGGGCAGGTCTCTTCCCCCTTGCGGTACTTGACCAGCGGGGTCTTCAGGCTGACTGCCGTGGGGACATTCTCTGCAGAGGAATAGCCCGGAACCAGCAGGTACTCGCCAAAGGTGCGGGAAGGTTCTTCATAGAAATAAGCCATACTCTAAACTCCTTTTTTCTTAACGCATCAACAACGGGCCAGCATCAAAATAATTCATGTTTGCTGCTTATAAATTGATTGACTATACTTTACCACAAACCCCGTCAGAATACAAACCCCAGTGGCAACAAACTTTAGAACTGTCCTTTGCGGAAAAACAGTAAAATTGACCACCAAAAACGTGCAAGGTCATACTTTTTCGCCTGACAGGCCGGTTTTCTGACACAAATTGGAGTGCAAAAAAGTCCGCACCGGAAAACCGGACGGACTTTTTTGCACACGAAGCGAGATACCGCCTGTGCGGTACAGTGGCCGACAGCTGTGAAGGAGAACAGCCGGAGGAGGAGAAGGCCCTGCACCCGATATCTCTTATTCAACAAGAAGAAAAAGATTTCAGTCTCAAAAAGCGCTTAACACTTTCTGTAACTATATTGTAACTCTTTTGTCTCCGTTTTGCAAGACCTTTTTCGCAGATTTTGTAACATAATTGTAATTTTTCTGGATTTATTTTGTAAATTCCAGGTAGCATTCAAACGCGGCGTGCTCTTCGCGGCGGCCCACCACATACCAGCCATCGGCCGAGGGCGCATAAAACACCTCGACCTGACTGCCCAGCGGGATCTCCCGGTGGTACTTGACGGAGGCAAATTTCAACGGCCCGGCCTTGACTACCTCCAGCGGCAGGGCATCACAGGCAATGTCCAGATAGCAGGCGTTGTTCACATGGCCGTTCAGGTCGCACAGGGAGTAGCTGGCTGTCCGGCTGCCCGCGCGGGTCAGTTCCTTTGCTTTGTGCACCAGCTGGGGCAGCTCCCCTTCCAGATCCTCGTTCCAGTAACCGGGCGTATGCCAGGAGGGCTGGCGCAGGATGCACTCATGGTCGGTATCCACCACGATCCACCGGCTGTCGATCAGAGCACACTCCTTCCCTGCTTCGTCCAGAATGCGGGTCAGCCGCTTCATCGAACCCTTCTTGCACGGCTCACAGGCGGTAACAAACGTCAGCTTTTCGGCGCGCAGGGGCATCCGGGTGATCTGCGCCGCCTGCTTGCCCACCAGAAACGCCGTGTGGTGTGCTTTGAAAAAAGCATCATCCATGCCGTAGGCACGGGCGTGGTCTGCCGCAGCCTGCTCCACATAGCGGAACAGGGCGCTGGGCTTGATCATCCGGCGGAAGTCGCCGTCTGCGTTCAGGACAGTTGTATGATAGGTATATTGATTCATACGTTTCCTTTCCAAAAGAGGACCCTCTCCGTCATTGCTTCGCATTGCCAGAGGCTTTGACGGAGAGGGCCCTTTCTTCTCAATACTGATTCCGGGTCTTTTTGCGCAGCTTGCGCCAGATATTGAAGCAGGCCAGCGCTACCATGGCAAGCAGCAGCATCAGGAACACAACGCCGCTGCCGCCCTCATTGTAGCTCTTCATCTCGCTCCACTTTACATCGAGCTCATTGTTGACCTCATCGCTCAGGGCGGTGAACACTTTTTCCTTGGCTTCCACTTCCTCAGAGGGGTATGCGATCTCGCTGTACTTCAGGTCCTCGTCCAGGATATCCCACACCTTCTGCATGGGGGTGGTATAGCCGATATACTCCGCATTTGCCTTTCCGATGTCCGGCTCGCACATGAAGTTGATGAACATCTCCGCAGCTTCCTTGTGCTCACTGGTGGCAGGCACCGCCATGCAGTCCACCGACAGCACACTGCCCTCCTCCGGGAACACCCAGGCCAGATCCGGGTTATCATCGATCATGGTAATGGCATCGCCGGAGTAGTACACGCCGATGGCTGCCTCGCCGCCGATCATCTTATCAAAGATCTCATCCATGACGTAGGCCTGCACCAGCGGTTTTTGCTCTTTCAGGGTCTCCACCACCTCGTCCACCTCTTCCGGGGTCTCGGGGTTGATGCTGGTGCCGTTCTTGAACGCCGCAATGGCGTAGGCATCACGGCTGTTGTTGAACATCAGGATGTTGCCTGCGTACTGCTCATCCCACAGGTCAGCCCATTTTGTGGGGGCTTCCTCCACCATGGTGGTGTTGTAGATGATACCGGTAGTACAGAGCATATAGGGCACGGTATAGGCGTTGGTGGGGTCATAATCCGGATCACGGTAGACCGCATCGATGTTCTGGGAGTTGGGGATATTGCTGTAATCCAGCGGTGCAAGCATCCCCTCGGCGATCATCTTTGCCACCATGTAATCCGAAGGGATGACCACATCGTAGTTGGCCGCGCCGGATTTCAGCTTGGCGTACATGGACTCGTTGGAATCAAAGGTGGTGTAGTTGACCTTGATGCCGGTAAGCTTCTCGAAGGCGGCCACCACATCCACGCTGTCATCGGAGCCGTTGGAGATATATTCGCCCCAGTTGTAGACATTCAGGGTGAGGTTCTGGCCCTGAAAGCGGGTCCAGTCGTAATCGTCCGAAACCGAAACATCCTCAGTCACCTCAATGGTTCCGGCGGCAAAGGCGGGCGCGGCACAGCAGAATGCCATGGCCAGCGTCAGCAGCAGAACAGCAAAACGTTTCATTTTACATCCTCCCCTCTCAGTGCCTTCTGATCCCGGCGGTATTCCCGGCTCTCCATGGCATTGGAGATGAGGATGATGGTCAGGATCACCACAAACATGATGGTAGACAGGGCGTAGATCTCCGGGCTGACCTTTTTCCGGGTCATGGAATAGATGGCAATGGGCAGGGTCTCCACCGTGCCGCAGTTGAAATAGGAGATCATAAAATCATCGATGGAGTAGGTCAGGCAGATGAGGAAGGCCGACAGGATGGCCGGGCTGATCTCAGGCAGGATGACTTTGAAGAACGCCTGCCTGGGGTCGCAGCCCAGATCCAGAGCTGCCTCATACAGTTTGATGTCCAGCTGCTTGAGCTTGGGGGTCACGTTGAAGATGACATAGGGCACATTGAAGGCGATATGCGCGATCAGCAGCGTGGGCATTCCCATGATGGTATCGGGTAGCCAGGAGACTCCCTCGGCAAAACGCTGGTAAGCCACAAACAGAAGCATCAGGGAGATGCCGGTGATGATCTCCGGGTTGACCACCGGGATATAGGTGACGTTGGTGATCACCAGGCGGCTCTTGCGGCTCATGGACGCAATGCCCAGCGAGGCCGCCGTACCCAGAACCGTTGCAATGACCGCAGAGATGAGGGCCACCTCCAGCGAGACGCGCAAAGCGCTCAGGATGGCAGAGTTATGGAGCAGGCTGGTGTACCACTTGAGGGTAAAGCCCGTGAACAGTGCGTAGCCTTTGCTTTGGTTGAAGCTGAACACGATCATATAGGCAATGGGCAGGTACATGAAGCAGAAGAAGAGGATGACGTAGGCCCGCTGCATCAGGCGCAGATGTTTCGTTTTCATCAGGACACGCCCTCCATTTCATCTTCATCAAAGCTGGATGTGAAGCTCATGCAGAGCAGGACGATGATCATCAGCACAAGGCTCATGGCCGAACCGACGTTCAGGTTGTAGCTGTTGCCCAGGAACTGCATCTCGATCAGGTCGCCGATCATCAGGTTGGAGCCGCCGCCCAGCATACGGCTGATGACAAAGGTAGACACCGCCGGAACGAACACCATGGTGATGCCGGTGCTGATGCCGGGCACGCTCATGGGGATGAGCACCCGGAAAAGGGTCTGGGTGGTGGAGGCTCCCAGATCCTGTGCCGCTTCCACCAGGCTCTGATCGATCTTGGTCATACTGGTGTAAAGGGGCAGGATCATGTAGGGCACATAGTTATACACCATGCCCAGCACCACCGCGCCGGAGGTGTTCAGCATGGTATAGGGGCCCAGGCCAAAAAAGCCCAGCACCGCGTTCACAGGGCCGTTGATGCTCAGCAGGCCCATCCAGGCATAGGTGCGGAGCAGGAAGTTCATCCACATGGGCAGCATGACCAGCATCAGCATGATATGCTGCTTGTTCACCCGCAGGCGGGACAGGAAATAGCCCACCGGAAACGCAATGATCAGGCAGATCACGGTAGCCACAAGGGCCAGCAGCAGACTGCGGGCAAACACGGAGCCGTAGCCGCTGACGCTGGTCAGGTTGGCAATGGTGAAATTGCCGCTGCCATCGGTCAGGGCATAATAGACCACAATGATCAGCGGAACCACCGTGAACAGCACCATCCAGATAAAGTAAGGATAGGCCAGCTTCTTATCGTAAATTTTCATCATTTCCCATTCAGCCCTCCGAACGTGCCATGATATGGATCTCGTTGGGGCCGATGCGCATACCAATGGTCTCACCGGGGGTGCAGGCGCGGGTGGAGTGGATCAGCCACTCACGGCCCTCGCACTCAACGTGCATCTCAAAGTGAACGCCCTTGAAGATGACATCATTGACTACGCCCACCAGCTGGCCCTCCACGGGGCTGACCACTTCAATGTCCTCGGGGCGGACCACCACCTGTACGCTCTGTTCCCGGGCAAAGCCGCGGTCCACGCAGGGGAACTGCACACCCGAGAAGGAGACCAGGAAGTCGCGGTGCATCACGCCGTCCACAATGTTGGAATCGCCGATAAAGTCCGCCACAAAGGCATTTTTAGGCTCGTTGTAGATATCCTCGGGGGTGCCGATCTGCTGCACTTTGCCGCCGTTCATCACAACAACGGTATCGGACATGGTCAGGGCCTCTTCCTGATCGTGGGTAACATAAATAAAGGTAATGTTCATCTCACGCTGCAGGCGCTTGAGCTCCAGCTGCATCTCCTTGCGGAGCTTAAGGTCCAGTGCACCCAGAGGCTCGTCCAGCAGCAGGATCTCAGGCTCGTTGATCAGACTGCGGGCAATGGCAACACGCTGCTGCTGGCCGCCGGACATCTGGCCGATGCTGCGGCGCTCAAAGCCCTTCAGGCCGACCACCTCCAGCATATCGCGCACCTTGCGGCGGATGGTCTCTTCGTCCATCTTCTTCAGGCGCAGGCCAAAGGCCACATTCTCAAACACGTTCAGGTGCGGGAACAGCGCGTACTTCTGGAACACGGTATTCACCGGACGCTTATAGGGGGGCACACCGGTAATATCCTGGCCCTTCAGCAGCACCTGACCCGCGTTGGGTTCCAGGAAGCCTGCGATCAGGCGCAGGGTGGTGGTCTTGCCGCAGCCGGAAGAACCCAGCAGCGTTACGAACTCTTTGTCATGGATGTCCAGGTTCAGCCCATCCAGAATGCGCTGACCGTCAAATTCCACCACGATATCACGCAGTGAAACGATCACCGAGTTGTCCATTTTTTACTTTTCCTCCTTAAACTCAGATACGAAAAAAGACAGGGCATTCACCCCATCCTTCGTACCAGGGCGACCCAGCCCCGCACAACATCCATGACATCCGTAATATTGTGCAGTTATTCTGCCCTGTCATCGCCTATCATAAACAATCCGAACTGAAATGTCAATCACTCTGTCGAGGTTTGCCGAAACTTTACATCCGGCGCAAAAAAATCCCGCGCTGTACCAAGAATTCGCACAGTGCGGGAGTGAAACGTTTTATTCTGCTTTCAGCTGATCCGCGGGGTACAAAAGCGCACTCACCACACTGGCATCCACCGTATAAACGGAGCTGTTGCCTTCCACCATCAGGTAACAGCCGTCTGTACCCATGGCATAGGTCAGATTTATTGTGCCATCGGCTGTGGTGACCTCTGCTGTGACCAGCGGAGCCTCAAAACCATACGCCGCCGGATCGGCATCTGCTGCCTGTGCCGAGACATAGGTGCAGAGCGCCGAGAGGATGGCATCCACCTTTGTCTCGTCGAGGTCTGCGGCGGTATCCCCCGCCAGCCGCCAGACAGTCTGGTAGGCGTTGCTGTCACTCTCTGCCGCAGGCTCCGAGTTTGCCTTCAGGGTCACGGTCTCGCCATCGGCCAGCGTATAGGAGGCAGCTTCGATCTCCGAGGTCGTCAGCCCCGCCGGATTGAAGGCACCAAACAGCTCCGCCCTGGTCAACTCAAAGCAGGCGGCTTTGGTCCCCGATACCGTATAAATGACATTGCTGTTATTCTTGCGGACATAGAGATCCCCTGTCATGGTATTGCTGGCCCCGAAGGTATAGGTGTCCGTTTCGCCCGCTGCCGTCACCTCTATGGTCAGTGCAGGCTCCGCAAAGCCGTAGTCCTCCCCTGCCTGCGGGCTCAGCTCCCGCTTTGCGTTCAAAGAGGAAAGCGCGGTGAGCATCGTGTTGCAGGCAGAGGTGTCCAGATGGTAAGCCGGATCTTCGGCCAGCGTCCAGCCATCGGCGGTATAGAGCAGGGTGTTGGTCTCGCCCTGATAATGGAGCACGATCTGCGTCAGGTCATTGCCCGAAACTGCCGCCAGCGGAATGGTTCCATCTGCGGCCGCACTGGCAGCCTGTTCTTCCCGGGCATTCCGCAGCGTCAGCAGGGCAAACACGCCGCCTGCCAGCAGGATGAGGAAAAGCAGCACCCCGAGGGTACGCTGTTTTGCTTTCATGGACAGGTCCTCACTTTCTGCGCCGCAGCACGACCACCACGGCGCCCACAGCCAGCAGGGCCGCAGGCAGAACGATGACAAAGAGCAGGCCCAGCGTAGAGGCGGCAATGCCGGGCACTTCCAACGGAGCTGCTTCCAGCGCCTTGCTGTCGATGAGGACAGCGCTCTCCTGCCCGGCCAGCGAAGCCGCACACCCCTGCAGGAAGGTCACGTTGCCCGGAATGACCTGATAGATGCCCTCGTTGTCCATATTGCCGCAGTTGACCCAGATGACCTGGGCACCCGTGTCCTCATTGCGGGCGTATGCTGCCAGCGTGAAGGGGCCGGCAATGTCGCCGTCCGCCTTCTCGGTGGTGGTCATCTCGTAGCCTTCCGGTTTGCTGTAAGCACTGTCCGAGCTGACCAGAAAGGCATCCGAGACCACATGCTCTGTCTCGGTCAGGGTGATGCCCTGTGCCATCTGCAGCAGAACTCTGCGGCTGGTGTTCACACCGTCCAGCGCGGTGGATTCCTCTGTACTGGCATAATCCGGCAGCAGGTACAGGGCCGGGTAGCCATTGAGGTAGTGGTTGGTGTCGCCCTCCACCACAAGGCCCTCGGTGCGGGTCAGGCCGAACTCGGCCATCACAGCATCCAGATTGGGGGTACTATAATAGGAATCCGTCAGCAGCAGCACGCGGCCTCCGTTGCTCAGGTAGCTGCGCAGCTGGCCCAGCTCATCCACCAGACTGCCTGCGCCGGAAAAGTCCTGCGCCGGATCGTTGATGACAAGCAGGTCACAGTCCTCGGGGATGGTCTGGGAGAGCAGGTCAAGTGCCGAGACGGTCAGGTTCTGGCTTTCCAGCGCATCGGTCAGGGTGGAAGTCAGCGCCTGCTCGCCGTGGTTGGTGGTGTAGTACACATGGCGGCTCTCTCCGCTGGTCAGCTGGTAGATGGCAGAGGTGATCCTGCTTTCACCGTCAAAGGTCACATTGGCCGCGCCGGTGGCGGCATAATCGCTGTAATCGTAGTCGTAAAGCTCTGCGGCATCCAGCACCTTGCTCTGTTTCCCGCAGACCAGGATCAGCCCACCGGAGGTCAGATCCTGTGCGCCGTACTGGGCCGCAAAGGTCGGGTAGACCGCCGGATCTTTCAGCTCCCAGGTGATATGGCTGCTCTGGGCGGCGTATTTGTCCAGCAGCTTGGAGATGATCCGATCCTCGTTGCCGGTCTGGGCCAGATAGTAAATGGTCACATCCTGCGTCAGATCGTCGGCCACCTGTCTGGAGCTCTCGCTCAGGGTGTAGAGCCCCGCCTCGGAGAGATCGAACTCGGTATATCTGGAAGGAATGGCCCGGACAATGAGATTGACCAGCACAGCCAGCACGATCACAGCCGCAGCAATGGCTGCCGACCACACCCCGCTGCGGAACACCCGCCCGTCACCCGAGGAGCTCTGCTTTGCAAAAAGCTTCATCTATGTTCCCTCCTCTCAGTTCCAGCGGCGCTTCTCAATGTCCTGCGCCGTAAGGAACAGGAACACCGCCGTCATGGTCAGATAATAGACCACGGCAGGGATGGAGAAGCTGTTGTTGACAAAATCCTCAAAGGGTGTAAACAGGCACAGGGCACTCAGCACGGCGCTGAAAGCCTCGGTAAGCCATGCACTGCGGAGCAGAAACAGCCCCGTCAGGCCCAGGCAGAGCGCCGCAAAGGTCAGGCACCCCAGCACAAAACTGCGGGTACGCAGACCGGCCGCCAGAGATGCTGCGCCTGCGATCCCGGTGAACACTGCCAGCGCCACAGCGCTGCCCGCATTGAACATGCTGCGCAGGCTGGGCATCAGGTAGGCCAGCAGCAGGGCTGAAAAGCCCGCCACAGCGGCTATGATCTGGTTCTCGGTCAGGCCGGAGAGAAACTCACACAATGCAATGGCCGCACAGCCCAGCAAAAAGTAGCAGAGCAGCCCCGCAAGGTTTGCGAGCAGAGCAGACACGGTGCCGCCCAGCGCCCAGAGGATGAAGATCATCACCGCATCCACAGCGCAGGGCAGTGCGAACACGGCCGCCATGGCAAAGAACTTGCCCAGCACGATGCCCCACACTGAGACCGGGCTGGTGAGCAGCAGCTGGTCGGTGCGGCTGTGGCGCTCCTCAGCCAGTGAGCGCATCGCCAGCACCGGGATATAGAGCAGCAGCATGAAAATGGTCTGGTAGAGGGTGTAGTAACTGAAATCCGTCAGGCCGTAGATCAGGCACCGGGCCAGAAAATACAGGCCGGAACTCGCCACCAGAAATGCCGTGAGGACGTACCCCAGCATCCCGTGAAAGAAACTGCGGAATTCCCGCTTGAAAATAGCTGTCATTCTGCGTCCTCCTCTCCGGTTGCTTCTTCCGGTTCACCGTCGGTCAGTTCCAGAAACACCTCTTCCAGGCTCCTGCCATCGGCGGTCAGCTCCTCCAGACTGCCTGCTGCCGCCAAGTGTCCTTTGGAAAGGATCAGGATCTGCTGGCAGACTGCCTGTACCTCACTGAGGATATGGCTGGACAGGATGACCGTATGCGCCCGGCCCAGCTCCCGGATGAGCTTGCGGATCTCGATGACCTGTGCCGGGTCCAGGCCGACCGTCGGCTCGTCCAGAATGATGAGCCTGGGACTGCCCAGCAATGCCTGTGCAATGCCCACCCGCTGCTTGTAGCCCTTGGAAAGGCTGCGGATGAGCCGGGGCAGAACGGCTTCCAGCCCGGTACGGCGGGCAGCCCGGCAAACCTGCTCCTTCCGTTCCGCCTTTTTCACACCCTTCAACTCGGCGGCAAAGGTCAGGTACTCCTGCACCGTCATTTCCGGGTAAAGGGGCGGCTGTTCGGGCAGATAGCCCACACAGGCCTTGGCGGCATCGGCCTCCTCGGGCAAAGGGTGCCCTGCCACCGTCACCTGCCCACTGGTGGCAGAGAGATAGCCGGTGAGGATGTTCATAATGGTGGATTTGCCCGCGCCGTTGGGCCCCAGCAGACCACAGATCTGGCCATCTGCCACGGTAAACGAGACATCGTCCACGGCAAGATGATTGCCATACTGTTTGGTGAGATGAGAAACTTCGATCACGTTCACAACGCTCCTTTCTAAGGCAGCGCAAAGCGCTTTTTGAAGATACTGGTTTATTTTAGTCCGGAAATGTGTTCAAAATAAGGGAACGGCGTGTAAATTACAGAAAGAGAGCTTTTGTGCAGCATAACAACAAAAAACGCCGCCTCCCAAAGGAGACGGCGCCGAAAAGACCAGTAATTACTTACGGCCGAAACGCTTGTTGAAGCGCTCAACACGTCCGCCGGTGTCA
>ERZ1034723.989-NODE-989-length-13192-cov-6.022380_pt1 | contig 13192 bp, 31 predicted proteins | sample MGYA00520637_ERZ1034723 | MGnify/ENA primary metagenome ERZ1034723 (study PRJEB33766, sample SAMN09781719) | gut metagenome | biome: gut microbiome | host: Homo sapiens | place: Madagascar | study: EMG produced TPA metagenomics assembly of the PRJNA485056 data set... | reverse complement strand
TTGTTCGTCCGGCCACCGGGCGCATGGTTTGTGGTGATTCCATGCAGCCCTTGCTCATTTTTTTCTTCCTTTCTTGCCGGCGCTTCAGACCCCCATCTGGAGCGCTCGGTAATGCCGCAGAAATGTTTTTACATTCTATAAACTGTGTTATGTAAGGTTTACTTTTGCTTTGTAGTTCAAGGCAAAAACTCTCAGGTCATATCCGAGAGTATGAATTTGTTACCCAGACCAATCGCCCCCGATCGACAAGTCGCCGATGGCCATCGCGATCCATCCTAGTGGTTCTTCAGCGAAGCTTCAGAGTTTACTGCCAACTAACGACTGGCAAAAGCGTCCGAGTCCACAGCGGCCAGCTCGCTTACACGTCCAATCAACAGTACTTCGTACCCAGAAAATCGTACCAGGACTTCCTAAAATTAAGCAGCAACTCCTGAACAACAAGTTTCGTAGCCAGCCCATCCAGGCAGCCATCTTATCAGCTTACATCACACAAAACCACACAGAAAGGAAATGATCCCCCCATGATGAAATCCATCACCTACACCCTTGCTTTTGTAGACGGCACCGTCTGTTACGAATGTCTGCCGGACACACCCGGCGCTTTCTACCGCGGCGGTTCCTGGTACTGCCCCTTCTGCCCAGAGGATGAATTCTTCGCGGCCAACCCGAAAGGAAGTGCTTCTGTATGAGTAAATTTAAACTCGGCTCTCTTGTAGTCACGGATGAAATCGCCGCCAAGATGAATGATGATCGTAATTTCTTTACCTATGTGTATCAGTGTATCACCCGCCACGAAAACGCTGACTGGGGTGATTGCTGTGCCGAGGATGCCCAGCTCAACGATGACGCCCTCGCTTCCGGCAACGACCGCCTGTTCAGCGTCTATGACCCCGCCGATCATCCCGATTGGCGCATCTGGATCATCACCGAGTGGGACCGCTCTGTAACCACGGTCCTCTTCCCGGACGAATACTAAAACCTGTTTCAAAGAAAGGAAAATGATTATGTCTACTGCTACCGCAACTACTTCCCTCACCCTCGCCACCCAGCGCCCCTTCGGCACCCTGACCTGTGATTTCTGGCAGGGCAACGACAACGAATTCTATATGACCCGCAATCAGATTGGGACTGCCCTTGAATACGCAAAGCCTAATGACGCTATTCAGCAGATCCATTCGAGAAATGCAGACAGATTAAATCCCCTGTCAGCCTACCTCACTTTGAGGGGGGCTGATGGTCGAGATCATGAGACTTTTGTCTACACTCTTCGTGGCACCATGGAGATCTGCCGCTTCTCCCGCCAAGATAAAGCCGATAAGTTCATGGACTTTGTCTGGGATGTGATGGAGTCCCTCTACAACGGCAACTCCGTCCTCGCCGCCCCCGATCAGCAGACCGCTGTCAGCAATGATACCTTCAAATTGATGTTTGATACGCTGGTCAAGTCTCAGGAGACTACCAACACACTTGTTCGATCTTTTATCGAGGATCAGAAGGATTCCCGCACCGCCATGGCTGCCATGATGAACACCATGTCCCTGCTGGCCAATCATATTCTGGAACAAAATCAGCGTATGCTCTCTGCCCAGAATGAACCTGTCGCCGAATCGGAAGTTGAGGACGACCCCGCCGTTGATGCCGAGTTCAAGGCCACCCCCGCTAAGGATACCCTGCCTGATTATAAGGAACTGAAGCCCCGCAAGAACCGCAGCGAGTGGCGCACCGACACCTATTCCACCATTGATAAGATCATCGCCAACCAGCCGGGTAAATATACGGAGAGAAGTGATGTCCTCAAGCTCATCTACAACAAGATGAACGCTGACTACGGTTTTGTGATCGACGAGGAACGCATCAAGTATCGCCGCCGTCACCCCTATATCGTAGGCAAGATCTGGGTCATCTCCATGGTTGAGGAAAACACCCAGTGGCGTGAGATCTTCGATATTATTCTCGAGGACGTTTATAACGATTCCATTCTTCACTGCGTCAAGGATAACCCCAGGGTCAAGTACGATAAAAACGGTCTGGCCGAGTTTGATGCCAACAGCTTTGGGAATGAAGACCCTAAGCAGGAAACGCCGGAGCAGAAAGCTTCCGCCAAGCCCAAGATCAAATGGCTGCGTTCCACCACCGCCAACCCGAATAACGGCAGCCGTATTGACACGGCAGTCAAGTCTGTTGCCGATGCCACCAACGACCGCACTGCACACAGCGCCGCCAGCTATCACCTGATCTATGACGAGATGAAACCGAATTGGCCCGCGTTATTCACCGCCTTCCAAGAAAAATTCGGCGTCAAGGCTAATCTGCGCCGCGAGCTCTTCGTCAACAGCGATTCCCTGACCGACCGGTTTGTTTTCGCGGCCGATGCCGTGGTCATGAAGCATTCTAAAAAGGAGGAAGCCTGATGTCTACTCTTACGATCGATGTCAAAACCACTGTCGAGATGCAGGGCATTTACGTCCGCACAAAAGAGGGTGGCCTCTATTTTGTTACCGCTCGTGATGACCCGGACCCCATCAACCCGCACGATGATTGTGGTGTCGTTGAACTGGTCACTACCAATAACCGCTATTTCAGCGGCGACATCATCACTTCTGACCCTGAGAATGAACTACATGTCCGCGATTCGCTTAATCAGGATTATGTTGCCCTGCCTCTCTATCTTCTGGCTCACGGTGATTCGTCTATCAGCACCCGGCCGTTTAATGATCCCTGGGATTCCGGCCAGATCGGTTATGCCATCTGCACCAAAGAAAATGTCGTCTCCACCTATGGTACCGATAAAAACTGGCAGGAAAACGGCCGTAAGCTCATCCGTCAGGAGATCGATACTTATGACCACTATCTTCACGGCGAAGCCTTTGTCTACGATGTTTATGAATATGATCCAGTCACAAACTCCTGGGAATATTCCGACGATTGTTCCGGCTTTTATTCCGATGACGAGGAAGATATGTTCAGCGCTTTCTTCCGTCATGAGGATGCCACCATTATCTCCCAGTATGAACTGGTGGAGGTCTGATTATGAGTTATAAAGCAGGAGATTGGGTCATCGTCCGCAGCCTTGAAACGATCTGCGAGGAAAATGGCCGTAGTAACGATGAGGCGTTTTATACAAGGGACGGTATCCGCTTCAATAAGGAAAAAGCTGCTTACTGCGGCCGCCTTATGCTTGTTGGACAGATACATACAACAGCAGGCTTTACCGGTTATAGGCTTATTGATCCTATGACGAACCTGGTTGTCTGCTACAAAAATGGCGTTCAGATGCTCTTCTCTGATACTCTTTTGTACGAGGCCGTTCCTGCTTCTGAGCTTCCTGTAACAGTAGGCAGCAGCGTATGGGTGCGCCCCTGGAGGGAAATCATTGACCAGGCAAATTCCCCTGCTAAATTGCTTGATCCTGACTGTATGGTCAATAACATCTGGATCACCAGAAGCATGAAAAAGATGTGCCTTAAAAAGTATCAAATCATTCATATAAGTTATGATCGCAATGACGACACTACTGTTGCCAAGCTGCGGGACGAGGATGGTGTTACCTGGAATTTTCCCCTCAGCACGCTTTATTGCTGCGGTGAATTTGTCCAGTCCGTCATCACACAGCCCACTGTCTCTTTTGAAGAACTCTTCGGAAAGGAGAAATGATATATGTCCTATCACATCGGCGATCGTGTCCGTGTCAAAAGCCTGGAAGCACTCACCGCCATCAGCGAGGACGCCAAAGACCTGACGCCTGTCATAGACGGGTTTCATATCGACGGTCTTCTTTTTAATCCCCGTATGATACCGTATTGCGGTCATGTTTATACAATTTGCAGATACAGCGGAAGCTATTTCAATCTTGCGGATGATGCCGGGAATGTTCTTCACGCTTGTGATTCTTCCTTGAGATGGTCATTCAGTGAAGAAATGCTGGAGCCTGTTGAGGATGACCACGCTGTAACGATTGAGCCAGCCTTGTCCTTTGAGGAGCTTTTCGCCAAGGAGACACCGCAATGAAAAACAAATTCAAATCCGGCGATCGTGTTCGCGTCAAGGATTGGGACGAACTGGTTTCTAAGTGGGCTATGCAGTATGAAAAGATACCGGATATGGCAGGGCCAAATGTAAACGGCCTGTATTTTAACCCCGAAATGCGTAAGTATTGCGGCCAGGTTTTTACGGTAAGCAGGTCTGGTGATCGCTACAATTTACAGGATGATAACGGTAATGTTTTATCTACCGATGAGAATTTTTGCATGCGATGGTGTTTTAACGATGATATGTTAGATCCTGTTTCTGACCAGATCGAGCCTACCGTCTCCTTCGACGAACTCTTTGCATTGTGAGGTGATTTTTTACCATGGAACATAAAATCGGTGACTGGGTGCGTGTTCGTCAGTGGGATGATCTTTGCCAAGAATACCGTAAGGATGATCGTGAATTTTTTCTGGTTGACAAGCTTGGCTTTAACCCTAGAATGCAAAAGTTCTGCGGCCGCTGGGGCAAAATAACAGGCATACGGGGCAATGCCTATCGGATCTCTTTTAAAGGTGCCGATAGTGGCTGGTCCTGGAACGATGCTATGCTGGAATGCAATAAGCCCTACCAGGTAGGTGATCAGGTCATCGTCAGCAGCATGGACGAAATGGATCGTGATTTTAATATGATGGCGCAGAACAATTGTGTGAATCCTACATTTTTTACTAAATCTAAATTTGAACATGTATTTCAAAACCCTGTTCTTGCCACGATCAAAGATACCGCACGCAGAGACACAGATGGTTATCGCTACCATATCTCCTGTAAAGAGAACGAAAGGCTCGAAATGTATCTTTTCTCCGGCTATGAGTTTCGCCCTGCTGTGTCAACCTCTTTACCGCAGATCGTCCCCACGCTGTCTTTTTCCGATCTTTTCTCTGATGCCGCAATGTGAGGTGATTTTGTATGCAGCATAAAGTAGGCGATTGGGTCCGTATCCGCCAATGGGATGATATGGAAGCCGAGTATGGCCTGAACGAGTTTGGAAACATCCTGGTTCCTTTGATGTTCGATCGTAATATGCGCAATTTCTGCGGCCATTGGGGCAGAATCACGTGTGTATATGAAGATGATTATGATATAGAATTCTCTTTTGCTCCAAATGGCTGTGGCTGGGGCGATGAAATGCTCGAGCCGGAACCGGTCTATCACCCCGGCGATAGGATCCAGCTTCGCTCCTGGGCCGACATGCAGGCCGATTTCAATATGAACGGCCTTGGTCCCGAGAATAACAACCCGACCTGCCTTAGCGGCGATTTCTCTAAATTCTTCGTTGGTGTCCCGCTTATGGTCAAAGAGATCAAAACCTATAAGCATGGTGATGAAAATATTGAAGGAATTATCGTCGAGGATATCCCCAGGTCCGAATTCTCATTCCAATATTTTGAGTTCACCAAATACTGCATTGACCGTGTCATCAAAGATTCCGCAATCGCTATTGCCCCCACTGTTTCGTTCGACGATCTCTTTTCTGTCACACCGTAAAGGCAGGTGATTTTATGACCTACAACATCGATGACACCGTCAAGCTCCGCAGCTGGGATGATCTGGCAAAGGAATTTGGCGAAGATCATCAGGGCGATATCAAAATTGGCGAAGTCTGGGCTTTCAGCTCTAATAAACATCGTTATGGCCACCTGGCTACTATTATGGAATATGCCAACTCCCTCTATCGTGAAACATATGTGATCAGGACCTGGGATGGACACCTTATGATGGTGGATATAGCAGAAATTGATTGTGTTACTGGCACGGTTCAGGTCGAAGCAGTCCACCCCACTCTTACATTTGCAGACCTGTACAGTATGGTCTGATTTATCTTTCAAGAAAGGAAGTCCATCAATGCTTGTTTATGTAAAAGATAAAGATGCCGATAAGAATTATATCGTCACCCTGACCCCCGGCACCGGTGATAACCTTCTGCCCGAAGATGTCGAGGAAGGCTATGCCGGTTATATCAATTGCGCTGTCGATGAATTTGTTGGTCATGCTGAAGATGACTGCGGTTTTATCTCTGGCGACAGCGATATCTACATGTGTTCCGAAAAAGAGATGGAACATATCCACAACGGCAATATGAAATATCTTATGGAAGATGTTCTTTCCTATCTTTTCTTTGATTGTCCGCAGTACGATGGTCTTCCGTCCTCTATAAAATACAAAATTGTCGATGAAGCGCTGGAGGATTAACCATGTCTGCCTGTTCTCTCCCCGCCACCGTCGGCCCCTGGTTCATCACCGATGACTCCTGCGCCCAGTATTGCCGTAAAATCGCGGATACCGAGTACGAGTTTGTTCAACTCCAGTGGATGGATATGCTCCTGCACGAAGACTCCGACTACTGCGTCACAAACTCCACGGTCAATGTCGGCTCCATGGATCTTGATGAGATCGAGACTGCCATCTGCGGCTTCTATGATTCCGCTCAGGCTATGGTCGAGTCTTATGGCAAGGATATGTCGGTCGCAGATTATTGCCAGATCATTGCCGAGTGTGCCTTTGAAAATGAAACCGGCGATAACTCCATCTCGGATATCATGCCGGAAGATCAAGCACTCGATTTCCTGCTCAACTATATTCGCACTCACTGAAAGGAGATTCGCTCATGGAATATTCTCACACGCTTCAAATTTACAGCGACCGCGATTTTCTCCGGTCTTATATCTCCGATGAAACCGCCGCCAATATCTGTGGCTACATGAACGACAATGATTTCTTCGACGGATATCAGGCCCCGCTGGAATATTACGTTTTTAACGGCCAGAAGTATCCGTGGCTGTTTAGTGCCCATCCCTACCAGGATAAATACGCAAACCGCGTTCTGGAATTCGGCGCCAACAATGATGTCGAGTTCACGATGGAGCCCGACATCCGCGAGATGTCCTATCTTTTCCCGGATTTGATCTTCGAGCTGACCGTCCAATACCTGGACGGAGATGAATACACCAAGTTCTACTACAAAAACGGCAAAGTCAAAACCGCGCCTGGCGAGGTCAAAGTGATCTACCCGGATTTTGACGATTTGGAATGGGAGGATGCAGAATGCTGAAGAGTAAAAAGGATATTAAAGATGCAATTCAGGAACGCAAGAAGGAACTGAATTCTTATGAAGATCAGGGCTGTTACAATGCAGCATGGTGCGCCGGTTACGTTCATGCCATGAAGGAGATCCTCGCAAGCTGGTGGGACCTTTATGTAAGCCAGAGGTTTGCCTACATTCTTGAGGATGCACAAGACCATCTCTGGGGTTTCTTTTCTGATGAAGTTTGTTTGACGGACGATGAATGTGATAGGCGCGTCGAGCAGGCTGTTGAGGATGGCACGGTAGAAAAAATTGCCACTCGTTTCCTGAACATCCATGACTGCAACATCGCCGAAAACGATCAATACGAAAGCATCATTCATGATATGTTCCCGGACAAATCCGATGACGAAAACGAGGATGACTGATATGCAAAGAAAAGTAATCGGCTCTTATCCCATCTGCAACACTGCCGGTCTGGCCGTCTATGAAATCGACGAATTCAACGACCGTGTCCTCGTCGGTCTCAACAACAATCCGCCCCGCTGGTACAAGATTCGCGAAGCCTGTGATATGGACACCGGCGAATACGTCATGGGCTTCAACTACGGCGGCTCGTTCGTACCGTTTTCGGATGTAATGAGAGTTGACTGAAAGGAGTTCTGGTATGGAATATTCACTAGTATGCCCATGGAATAGATACAAGGTAGAATTTAAATACATTTCTCCCTATAGCGGCAGAGTTATAGATGAAATAGAAGTGGAAGTTGCCGCTAATGCCCAGGAAGCCGTCGATATGGTTCGTCGTGATTACGCTAATATGCAAGATGTTTGCATTGATCGTGTATACGCAGAAACCGCCACTTGGGACGTCACAGACGAATGGGATTAAAGAATCGTTTTATGAATTGGGGTGACAATATGAATTGGTACAAAGTTGTTGGCGTTATGGATGACGGCGCAAGCATTTACGGTGAAGAGGTTATCGTTGCCGCCAACTCCAAACAGGAAGCCAGTGAAATGGCAAAATGTGCCTTGTGCAATAACGCCGAAGAAGTGTTCCGCACAGACCACGTCTTCGATCTCGACCCTAAAATCGCTTACGTTTTTTCTCTCAGAAAGAATATCCCCGTTCGATAAAATTTGTGTTTTGATGAAAGGAAATCTATTATGGGAATGAGTTATGAATATGCCGGTAGTGCCAGCTATCCGCGCTTTGACGAGGAAGTCTGCGCAGTCGCCGCCGTCTTTGGTGGTGTCAAAACCAAGGATCTGGAACAGCGCGAAAAGGCCGCGCCGAAAGGCACCCTCAACTGGTGGTTTGGGTTCTACATTTCCGATGACCCCAACAAACCGCGCTTTATATTTCCCAATGGTGCCAACGAAACCATTACAAAGTGGCTCAACAACATCTACGAATCACGCACAGTCGAGGAAACCAAAGAAATTTGGAAACATATCTGTATACGTCATGAAATCAAGGATATTTCAAGCCAGATTTGGGATGAGCTTAGAGAACGTTATCTGCGTAATGAAGGCTGGGAAATTTGCCAATGACGGAGGCGCGGTATGACTTTTCAAACCTTGCAACGAATCCACAAGGCTCTTTCTGATGAGCAGGAACGCGCAAATGAAACATTGCGATATACAGAAGAAGCAATCGCAAGATGCAATATGACAGGCATGGTTATCACGTCTACTTTATTGGACAACCAAAAACGTTTTTTAAACGATTGTGATGAACTTTCCCGTGCAATCGAAGAATTTAATTCCCACGACTGGCATTGACAGAGGTGTAACCATGAAAATCACTTTAACTGATAATCAACTCTGGACCATTATTGATGCCTTGGAAGCTAACCGCGAAAACTTTGAGGAGTATGCAACCATACTTGAAGGCGGAGAGGCCAAGCAGGCAAAGCAGCGAGCCAATGCCTGCAGCAAACTGTATGAAAAGCTGCAGAAACTTGTCGCAAAGGAGCATAACGAAGTATGAGACACTTGTATGACTGCCGTGTTTACAACAATAAACGCAAATTCAGCGATACTTACCTTGTCACAGCAGAAGATAAAAATGATGCAATGAAAGAGCTGCTTCAGCGCCTTGATGATGAAACAGACGACGGCTCCGCTGCGTATGATCTGCTCGAAATGGTAGAAGTTGAATAAAACGGAGGTTTCGCAAATGGAAAATTCCTATACGTCGTCACAAATCCGCAATGTCGCTGCCGCTCTTATCAAAGACAATGATGATAATCTTGAGATTTCTGATCCTGGTTATGATACCGGTTATATTGAAGGTGTCCATGATGGCCTGATTGATCTTCTGAATAAGCTCGGTATTATTCACGACTTCCAATATATGAATGACTGATAGAAGGTTCCGCAAATGATCAACTTTAAAAATGAAATCAAGTTCATTGACCCTGTTCGCTTGCAGGAGTTGGATTATGGTTACTTCTTTGAATTCAATAACAACATTTATCAAAAGCTTTCCTGGAATGAAGATGAAGTACAGTTTGATTGTCTGGACCCGTCCAGTATGAATTACATCGGAATCCGCTTCGATGAATATGTCCGCCCCGTCGATGTCGAAATCACCGTCACAGGTTACACAAAGGAGTGATATATCATGAAAGTTACTGTAAATCTTAACCTTGATCCCGTAGCTTTCTATCAGCAGAAAATGCTTCTGTTTGAACTGACGGACAAGTTTTTCGATACATATCATAACGGCGATCTCGACAATATGCTGCAGGGCATCATTGCCATTTTCGATGAAATTGGCGACCAGGCTGAATTTCAGGGTGAATTTGAATATCCACAAGAAACTGATGACGGCGAACACTTCAAGGACGAGCAGTACAACAATGTCTTTAGCAAGCTGTTCAACCATAAGCCGCTGGAGGAACCCCTGTTCACTACCAGCCGCCAGATCGTGGATGCCACTTTTACCTCCAACTGGGACGACGGCTCCTATTTCGATGCCCCCTGCAAAGTCGATCTTTTCACACACCGTGTATTCAATATCGGCTGTGCAGGCTGTCCAGGCAAGGATGCCAAGCTCGAAGATGAAACAGTCACCATTGATGGCAAAGTATATCCCTGCATCAATGCCGATAACATCATTGATTGGGACGACAAAGAAGAAACCTCCATCTTCACCGATAATGCCTATTGGTACGGCGATAAGAACCCGCTCTATGGATGCCTTAATTAAAAGGAGATGTTGTGATGTATTATACATTAACGCTCGACCACTGTGTTGACAGCTACACCCCTGGTTGGATTACAGATATGGCCGACCTTGTCGAGATCAATACAGACGTGCATTTCTTTCCTGACCGCGATTCTGCTATTGCTTATGGTGAAATGGAAATGTACTCGTATCGTCAAAACTGTGAAGTCAAAAACAGCCAGCTCAAGTTTGATTATCAGGAAACCGATGATCAAACGGATGATTACCATTGGAGCCGCATGACGGTCACAGATCCGAATCGAAATGAGCTTGGCGGCCTGTATGCCTTTGCTGAGTTCCGCGTTGGAGAAGTGAAAGTTGAGTACTGACTATGATTCCCTTTACATTCAAAGATTTCAAACAACTCGTCAACGGTCTGCCCAGCAAAGGCGAGACCATCGCTATGACGGTTGGCGGTAAACTGATCGACCGTGTCATCTGCACCAAAGAGGATGACGGCTGGCATATCGACCTGCATCCTGTACAGGAGGAATAACTATGGATTCTGCTGTCTCTCTCTCATTCTCCAACCAGTTTCTGTCCGCCAATAACGCCGAGGAATCCGATCGTCTCAAATTCTATGATTCCGACGGCGAGTATATTGATTACATTTCGCTGGACAAGTATGGCCCGCCGTTTGAAGAAGTCGGCAATCTTTTGGGCCAGCTGTTTCTCACCAATGAGTTTTACGGCCTTACCGATATTGATATGGCCGAGCTGCTCGCCCAGTATTTCCACGATGTCGATGATGTTATCTACACCCCTGATTTTGAAGAGCTGTATAAAACCTACGGCGAGGATTTCATCAACCGCATCGGCAGCTGCGCCCTCATCATCAAAGAGTGAAAGGATGACTTTTATGAACGACACCCCGTGGTATGTGCTTACTTGCCCTGACTGCGGCCGTAAGCAAATCTATGTTGGCACCGGTCTTTATCAGCGGCCAAACTGTATCGACTGTGACCATGAACTTGTTCCGTCTACCAATCAGAGCACCGCGCAAAAGCTGGCCGTTATTGCTCGTATTCCAGAGCTGCAAGAGGAACTTGGCTCTCGCATTCTCGACACCATGTACGAGGATTCTGTTACTGAGGAAACCTTGGGATGCGCTGTGGCCGATGCTGGTTACGCAGCCGTAACGGATGTGGGGCACAACAGCGGCATTGCGGCGGCCAACATGTTCGCAGCCATTGTCAATATGGATCTGGATGATCTGATCGACACCATGCAGCCTGTGCCCGAAAGGATAGGATGAATCATAAGAAATACATTAGATAATGAAACCAAAAATACCTATCGCCGCAATAATTACCGGCAAACACAAGGGTATGAGCCCCGCGGCTGGACCGAGCATGAAATCACACAGGTCCTTGCTCATACCATCCCAGACCGCGAATTGTCCGCAAAACTAAACCGCAGCGTACAAGCCATCCAAATCATGCGCTGTCGTGCTAAAAAGGAGGCTTGAACTCATGTATTTAGCCAACGCTCTTATCGTCCTCGCCATCATGGCACTGGTCATTCCCGCTGTACTTTTCGCAGCCTATATTATCGGGGCCGCCACTCTGCCGCCCATCTTCAATGCCGTCAACAATGCCACACCGACGCCCGCCAAATTCCAGCGCCAGAAGGAAGTCTTTGATGCCTGGCAGTACATTATGACACATCACCACAATCTGCGCGGCCATTATATCTGGGACGTCCGGGAAAAATACAATCTCACACAGAACGAAGCCATGTTGCGACTGATTTCCGAGGACTGCAACGATATGGGCATCCAGATGAACTACGCTTATGCTTCCATGATCTCCGGTGTGGACCTTGATAACGAGCTGCGTGCCAACGCTCAGAAGTACCAATTGGGCTTCACCTACGAAACCAAACCGCTGCCCGGCCAGACCGCCCTTACCCGCGAAGAAGCCGCCGCTAAACTTGCCGCTGAAAAGGAGAACGCAAAATGAAAAACAATAGCGATTTCGGCCTGATCGTCAACATCATTATCTTTGGCCTGATTTTCCTGGATGCTTTTGTCAAGCTGTGCGGCTATCACTAAGGAGGTAACCCATGATTAAATCCCGCTATACCATCACCCAATTTCCTGATGGAACCCATCTCATTCAGTTCGATAAACACAATAAAAATCATATCTCCCCCGATACGATCATCTGGCTATATGAATCTATGTCTGAATTTGTAGACGTTGCCATGATTGCAGCTCATATTCACGAAAAGACGCCAATGCAGCCAACTCTTATCATGCCGTATATCCCCAACGCCCGTATGGATCGCACCAAAAACGGCGAGGTTTTCACTCTCAAATATTTTTGCCAACTGATCAACGCCATGAATTTTGAAGAGGTCCGCGTCTTTGATCCTCATTCGGATGTCTCGGTTGCCCTGCTGGACCGTGTCTATATCATGCGTCAGACTCTCAAGCAGAATATCCTTGCCGCCATCAAAAAGTCTAGCCCGGACACACTTTACTTCCCGGACGCTGGGGCACTCAAACGCTATTCCGATTATGTTCCCACTGGTGCTCCTGTCCTTTACGGCAACAAACACCGCGATTGGTCTACCGGCAAGATCCTTGGCCTTGATGTTGTCGGTCAAGTCACGCCCGGCATGAAGATCCTTATGATCGATGATATCTGTTCCTACGGCGGCACTATGTACTATTCCGCCCAAAAACTTAAAGAACTTGGTGCCGGCGATATCAGCATGTATATCTCCCACTGCGAAAATTCTATTCTCGATCCTGAGCGTGGCCATCTGTTTGATGCTCCCAACATGATCCATAAGGTCTACACTACAAACAGCATCTTTACCGGCCACCACGATAAGATCGAGATCATTCATACTTTTTAAGGAGAACACAATATGGATATCAATATGAATATCAACCC
>ERZ1034723.984-NODE-984-length-13245-cov-6.251251_pt1 | contig 13245 bp, 10 predicted proteins | sample MGYA00520637_ERZ1034723 | MGnify/ENA primary metagenome ERZ1034723 (study PRJEB33766, sample SAMN09781719) | gut metagenome | biome: gut microbiome | host: Homo sapiens | place: Madagascar | study: EMG produced TPA metagenomics assembly of the PRJNA485056 data set... | reverse complement strand
CTAAATAAAAATGTAAAAACCAATGAAAATGATAGAAGACAAACTATAGTTACAATCAAAGAAATAATTTCTAGTGTTTGCATTAAAGAATCCCTATAAACAGCGATTTATTTTAACATAATGAAAATATATATAAATAGGTTATTACTTACTCCTTATTAATGTATGGGATTTAAAATACTCATTGATATAATTTTATTCAATAAAAATGAAAATTATGAGGGTGATAATAGATTCTTGAAAATAGTGATATGATTTCAAATATGAATAAATATCAAATAAGCAAAAGCCCTACTTTAGAGAGATTGAATTTAGGAAACTCAATAGAAGGGTTGAAGAATAAAGAGAGTGGACAAAGAATTTGGGAAATTGATTTTTTGCGTGGCTTTTTCTTCTTCGGAGTTATTCTCTATCATTTTGCTTGGGACTTTACTTTCCAACTCTTTTCTCCAACTGGTACGAGATGTCTTCAATTTATGTCGGCCTAAATAGCTTGTCTAGAATTTGTAACGAAATTCTAAGAGAAGACTATATGATATATTTTGTAAATTTCTTTTCTGGTGGGTTCTTATTTATAACTGGTGTATCGTGTTCTTTGTCACATTCCAATTTGTTAAGGTCTATAAAAATTTCATTAGTTGCTTTATTAATTACTTTAGTAACATATCTAGGTTCAATTACAACAGGTGATGATATGACAATCATATTCGGCATCCTACATTGTATGGGTCTATCATTATTAATTTATTCCATATTTGAACTGATATGCAAATACATAAAAATCAAGATATCACCTTGGGTTCTATTAATAATCGGACTGGGAATGACTGGATATGGAATGTATATAGAATATGCAACAGTTTATAGAGTCTATTCGACCGCTATGTTAACCCCATCAATTTTTATTAAAGTAGTATTGGGATTTGCCTATACATACAACGATGACTTCGGTCTTTTACCGAATATGGGGAAAATATTAGTCGGTATTGCAATCGGAAAATGGCTATATGATGGTAAGAGAGGCAAAAAATCCGTCTTACCAAAGTTAGATGGAAAATGGAATAAACCTGTCTGCTTAATTGGAAGGCATACATTCTTAGTCTATATTATTCATCAACCTGTAATTTGGATTGTTGTGATTTCGATTTTATTTGCACTCGGTTATAGAATAAGTATTTGATAAATAAGATACAATCTATATATAATAGGTGAGTTTTTCGAATAAAGAGGAAAAAGGTATGGCATTTGAAAACACTGTATGGGGAAGAATCGCACTAATTAGTACGCGTCATCACGGAGTAGCTTTGAGATTTAGAGGAAAAGAGTTTTCCTATGATTATTTGAAAGATCAAGTTGATAAATATGCATCTCGTCTCTATAACCTAGGTATAAGAAAGGATGATGTAGTTTGCATTGCTGCACCTAATATTCCAAGCTCAATCTTTGCAATGTATGCTGTGAATAGTATTGGAGCAATAAATTTTATAGTTCATCCTTTAATCCCTGCTAAAGCTTTGGAAGAAGATTTAAAAAAGACCAAAGCAAAATTATTACTTGTATTAGACCAACGATACTCAATTTACAAAGATATTAAACAATGCCCTATTTATACAATAAGTCCAAAGAATGAATTAAGTCCAATCGAAGATTTCTTCTATCCAATAGCCTATGCATCAAAACTAAAAGGAAGCAAAGGCCATGATTTAACTTCAGTTCCTTTCACAAAAGAGCCAATCGAAAGGAACACTGATGAATATAAACCCTCTTTCTATTTACAAAGTGGTGGAACAACAGGAAAAAGTAAAATCGTCGTATTAAATGATAGGGCAGTAAACTATCAAGGAGAAAATGTAGCTTGGATCTTAGGTGATCAATATAGGTATTGCAAAGGATCTGGAATGCTTGGGTTCTTGCCTATGTTCCATGGCTTTGGTTTAGCAATGGGTGTTCACGCACCTTTGACCAACTATGCAACCTCAGACTTAATGGCTACATATAATGAGAAAGAAATAGGAAAGCTTATTAAGGCTAGAAAACTTCGATATTTAATAGTAGTTCCTTATTTAGCTAAAAGAATGCTAAAAGGAAAAACATTAAATAATCCTAGCGTCTCAAATCTAACCCATGCGTTCATCGGTGCAGATAAGACTAACCCGACAGTGTTTACTGAATTTGATTCCATCATGGAAAAGAACAATTCAAAATGTAGATTATTGGAAGGTTATGGTTTAACTGAAACAGTCACAGTGGTTGTAGTAAATAGAACTTTTGATAGAAAACCCGGCTCCGTCGGTAAGCCATTCCCAGATGTCAAACTTAAAGTAATTGACGAAAATGGTAACACATTAAGCACAAATAAAAATGGTCAGATTTGTATTTCAGCCCCTTGCTTAGCATTAGGTTATTTAAACGACAAAGAAGCAACTGATAAAACCTTTGTAACTGATGAAAATGGAATTAGATGGGTTTTGACAGGCGACGAAGGTTATATCGATGAGGATGGATTCTTATTCATCAAAGGAAGAATAAAAGATATGTTCAAAATCGCTGGATTCAATATATTCCCAGCCGATATAGAAGACATGAGCAATAAGATTGAAGGTGTTGAAAATTGTGCTGCTGTATATATAGATAACCCCGATCATCCATATGTACACTTGTTCATAAAGTCAGATTCTAAAAATATTGACACCAGTGAATTAGTAAAAAGAGTAAGAAAAATTTTGTCTAATGAATTGATCAAATACGCAGTTCCTGAAAAGATAACAGTCATCGACAAATTGCCTCTTACAAATGTAGGAAAAATCGATAAGAAAAAATTAATTGAACTAGACTAAAAAACACCATCGGTTAAACCCTTTGGTGTTTTTTTCATTCATCGATCAATTGTTATTTTATTTCTATGGTCACATTGAGACACTCATCAAATACATCCATTATTCTATGACCGTCTATAGACTTGTCCTTTATAAAATCATCCAAGAAATCAAATCTTTTATATTCTTTTCCGTCCATCATCAATACGATATCGTCTTCATCGACATCAGAATATAAGAATTTAATACTATACAAATGATTTTTATAATTGAATGTAATCTGATGGCCAAAAGAAATAAAGATCGGTAAGAATTCTTTAATTTCTTTTCCATCTTTATAGGCTAAAGTCTTAGCTAAAAAATTAGGATTGACTTCAAACTTATCATCATTTCTTGGTGAAAACCATTCAAAATGAGGATAGACACTCTTCCAATAAGATAGACCAAATCTCAGCATTATCGTCTGAGTCATGTGACTAGCACCGAACAACCATGAAGCTGCATAATTATATCCGTCATTATTTGCGGCTGAGCTCTTCTCAAATTCCTTAAAAAAATAAGTTCTATATCCATCCATGAAATGATAAAGCCATGGATTCATTATCTCTTTTCCATGATCATCCAAAATAGGTTTAAAAGTAGTTACAAGCTCATCAAGATATCTATCAGGTTTATATAACATTGAAAACATCTTAAAAGTCCAGTAAAGAAGATAATAAGCTGTAGAAGATTCTTTATCCAAACATCTGTTGATATAATCAGACTTATCGATTATTAAATCATTAAGCTCTGGATAAGAAATCGATTCATCTTTTATAAATTTAACAACAGTCGAATAGCCAAACTCCGATTCGACTATATCTTTCCCAGTCGACAAAAACAAATCATGAATTAGCTTATTATTAGCTGCTTTAGATCCATCAGGAGAAGCAACCTTCATATCTTTTAAAACATTGCTAAATTTAGAATCATTTTTTGATTCCAATATATCTAATATAACTTGATATATGTTTCTATAATCCATAGCTATTATTTAGAAGAAGATTCTTGTTTTCTCTTCTCCTCTTCTTCTAAGCGCCCTTGCTCTTTGAATTTTTCGACCAATTGATTTCTTTCCTCACGCATTTCTTGAATCTTAGCTTTTTGCTCTTTAGTCAATTTAGGTTTAGAACTTTTAGGTTGAAGAGGATGAGTCTTTCTCCACTCTTTAATACGAGGCTTTTCTTCCTTCTTTTGTGCTTTACGCTCCTTCAAATAAGCCTTGTACCAAGCCTTGGATTCTTTCTTATAAATTTTGACATTCTCAGGTCTATTCCAATATTCCTCTAATTTAGGTTGCTCTTCTCTTTGACGAGAAACTTCTTCATCGACTCTCGACTGAACTAATTGAGCTATTTGAACAGGTCTCAAGTCTTTATACTCGTCATAAAAAATAGGCTTCAAATACGATATCTGAATAGGATATACTTTTTTATCTTTAGATTTGAAATCTAACAAGGTATATGTTCCAAAAAGGGCGATTGGAACAATCGGAGCTTTGGATGTTTGGGCGACTCTAAAAGCACCTGAGTGAAATTCACTCAATGTATGATGAACAACATCTGGAGTCCTAGTCCCTTCAGGCCAAATGAAATAAGACATATCTGGATTAGCAACTAATTTTTTCCCAATACTATTTATCGTTCTCAATTCTGAAAGAGGAAAACCTCTATTAATGTAATCACCACTGACAGATCTCAATACACCATCGATGACTGGCATTCTAGAAACATCGAGTTTAGCTAAAAGTCCTGCTGGTTTCTTATTTACCATCAACATAGAAACACAATCCCAATCTGATTGATGGTTTGGGCAGAACAATACTCTTCCTTCAGGTAAATTCTCTTCACCCTTGATAATGTATTTAATTCTAAATGGTCTATAAAGTGTAAGGGCAGCTTCCCTGCATAAATTGTATCTAACATCCAAAGGTGCCTTCTCCGGATGGTTTGCATAAGTATAAATCTTAGGACTTTTTGTTGCTACTCTAAATATAAACGGCCAAACAAGTCTCATTACACTAGGCATATTTCAATCCTCCTTTTGTTCAATCTTTTCGCTGATAACAAATATTAAATGAAATAGCAGGAACTATAAGAAGCTGTGAATAAAAATCACATCCGGAAGGGATTTTACCTTTTCCATTGAAGATTATCTTTACATATTTACTGAAATTATATGAAAAAGTTTCCTTGGATGGGTTGATTATGATGTGATATGCCTCACCATTATCAAAATTATAAGTAACCTTCAAAGCACCATGTTTAATATTTTCAAAGCATATATGCTTGACGATATCTTCACGTTCTAAGAAGCTAATAGGAAGTTGCTTTTTCAATTCCAAAGCATCTCTTAAGAACTTAATCATGTCACGATTTTGACTTGCTAAATCATAGTTGAAGCCGTTCAATTCATCTCCTGCATTATATGTATTGCCATATCCTCTTTTAGTTCCACCAAATTCTTGTCCCATATGGAAGAATGGAATTCCTTGAGCGAATACAATACATGCGTTTATCAAATTAATGCGTTTCTTTTTCTCATCTGGCGATTCATTTTTGCAGACATATTCAATCTTGTCGAACAAAGTTTCATTGTCGTGACATTCGACAAAGTTAATAGATTGAGAAGTCTTTACAAACATCGGTCTTCTACCCATATCCATAACACTTCCAGCAAACGCGTATTTAAAATCCTCAATCTTTCCTAAATTTCCATCCAAATATCCACAAGAGCCAATGGAATCACCTATTCCTCCTTTCAAAGCTTCTCTAAAGAATCCGTTGAAGAATCCGATGTCAGGTAATGATAATCCGTTACCGTCACAAGTCTTTTCTTGATAAGGCAATGCTGTAGGCATATCCCATCCTTCTCCATAAAAAACTATATCAGGATAGTCTTTCTTCAAACTCTCATAAGCTTCTTTCATCGTTGTCGAGTCGATGATTCCCATCAAATCGAATCTGAAGCCATCAGCCCCGAAAAATTCAATTGCATGACGTAAAGAATCTTTGATAAGTCTTCTACACATATAATGTCTAGATTCCAAATCATTTCCACAGAAGCTTCCATTGGATAAAGAACCATCTTTATTCTTTCTAAAGTAATATCCAGGAGCAAGAATATCTAAAGAGTTTGTAATTTTGTTGAATACGTGGTTATAAACTACATCAAATACAGCTCTCAATCCATTCTTATGGAATCCAGCAATCATATCTCTCAATTCGAACAGTCTCTTATAAGGATTATTAGGTTCTGTTGAATACGATCCTTCAGGGGTGAAGTAATTAACTGGATCATAACCCCAGTTATAAGTCTTGAAAGGATCATCGTCGTCGATAGTTTGAAAATCCAAAACAGGTAACACTTGAATATGAGTTACACCCAATGATTTCAAATAATCTAATCCAATTGGGAATCCGTCTTCAGTCTTTAAACCTTCTTTAGTCAAAGCTAGATAAGTTCCTTTGTTTTGGATATCAGTCAATGAAGTCATATCTCTGACGTCTACTTCATAAACGGACATCTTAGTCAAATCCAAAGGTCTAAGATTTTCTCTATTCAAAGGACGGGATAATACTTTTTCTGGATTGATGACAAAAGAATAACGTGAATTGGATGACAACCCAAAGGAATAAGGGTCAGTAGAAGTAAAGAACTTACCTCCATTGCAACCTGCATATAAATAACTAGCACCATCCAAGTCACCTTTGACGGTGACTTTATAAACACCACATTTCATTCTTTCCATCGGAACAGATGAGACTGAATCTTGACCTACGAGTCTATAGTGAACGAACATGGTAGTAGCAAAAGGAGCAAACACATAGAAGGATGTCTCTTCTTTTGAATATACAGCACCTAAAGGACCATCATATCTGTATTTCTTATCAAAGTCATCATAATCACCCAATACTGAAATATCTAATTTAATGACATTGTTCAATATATCAAGAATACTATAATCGTTATCGACATTGAAATCATATTGAACAGGAAGCATATACATGTAGTGATCGCCTTGATCAGCTACAGAGATAGGCTTCAAAGTCAAAACAGGCTTATAGCGATCATAGAGTCTAAGATAAGGATCCTTACCATTAGGCCATAATCCTTTTTTTACCCAAAGTTGAATAGCATCTTTTGATATAAGCTTTGCATAGAAATCCATAATAAATATCTCCCTTATAAAATCAATCATCGAGTAGAACTATCGCACTAGCAATAAAATCATGAGTCAATGAAACTTGTCCTACTTCAACCCCATCGACATATAAATGTGGTCTTCCAGTCGTATCATCCAATATCTCAACTCTGCTATATTTTATATCTTTTTTCCCACTAGCTTTAACAAAAGCTTCTTTTGCAGCAAATCTCGAAGCTAAATAATCATCTTTTCTATCTTGACTAACAAACTTCTGATAAACTTCGTACTCTTTTTTTGACAAATAAGTCTTTGGAAAAGCCGGATTCAAGTCCTTCATTCTTGAAATGAGAACATTGTCAATTCCAACTTTCATCATCACTTCTTGCCTTTCAACAAGACATATGCTCTAGGAAAGCTGCATACTTCCTTTACAAAATTACAGGCATCATTCTTTTTGAAGGCTAAAGCTCTGTTGACCAAAGCAGGCCATGCGAAATGATTCAAATATCCATCGATTAAATTAGTCAAATAGTCCTCGCTATCACCGACATCTTCGATACTGGACCCTAAGAAAGAAAGCTGCATGGATCTAAATGGTGAAGTCATCGATTTATAAGCCTTAGGCAAATCCAAGAAATGTTTCTCCAAAGCATTCTTAAGCTTATCAGGTGAATTAGTTTCGAAGAATGCAGTCATATATGTATCTTCTCCAGCTTCTTCTAAATAATGACCATTGTTGAAAATAATCAATCCATCATCTCTCATCTTTGCTATCGATTCATGGACTGAGGAGAAAACCATATCTCCAGCCATTTCATAGAAAGCAAATAGATCATCCCCAAATTTTTCATATAGTTCTTGTCTACGAGGAAATTTGATTCCCACACCCAAATAAGTCTGACCATCTGGAGAATTGATTTCAGTATATGGCTCAACAACCTTGTCATATTTCTCATCGTTTTGATATTTCTTAACAGGTAATTTCTTAAATGATGGTAATCCAGCCTTATTCAACAATTTAACAACTTCTTGAGGATCGAAATCACCGACAGCAAAGAAAGTTAAATTCTCGACAGAATAGTATTGTTCATAAAACTTCTTTACAGAAGACAAATGGATGGATTGAAGAGATTTCTCTGTTCCAATGATTTCTTCTTTCAAAGGAGAAGAGAAATAAAGTGATTTGACCATTTGCCTATCGAAAACATAACTAGGATCATCACGTCCGGATGCTAATTCACCTAAAACAATAGGCTTTTCTGCTTCTAGTTTTTCATTTGTTTGATAAAAATACTTGAACATAGAAAACAAAGTGTTCAATGGTTCTTCATAGCCTTGAGATGTAGCGAAATAGAAGAATGTACAAGATTGAGTCGTATAGGCGTTAGCGAAAGCACCTTGAGTCGAGAACTTCTTCAAAGTATCTCCCTGCGCGGTTTCAAACAATCTATGTTCCAAAAGATGTGCGATGCCAGCAGGAATCTTTGTCCCTCCTATTTCTACCTCATCCATGAGACCGCCCTTAGGAATCAATATTCCAAAATATTTAATATTGCTAGCTTTTGAAGGAGCTAAAACATAAGACAATCCATCCTTTGTTTTTCCTTCATATAAAGAAACCTTAAGTCTTTTAAAATAATACTTATCCATTTCAGTTCTCCTTAGAAGGATTGACAGTGAAGCTTCCAACCTTCTTCAATGACTTTATAGCATCTTTGACATCATCCAATGTAATACTGTCATATAATTTCATCAATTCATCTGCAGTCGAGGGAGATTGATTCAAAACTGATTTATTCAAAGCTAAAGCATAAGTAGTAGGTTCTCCAAACATATCGTCGATACTCGTCTTTATAGCTTTCTTTATATCATCAAGTCGCTCTTGAGTTATAGATTCAGCACAAGTGGATAAAAGCTTATCGGTAGTCTTAATAAATTCGTCGACATTCTTTGCATCAATCACAGAAGATACGATCATCGCCTTATCGCCTTTAGGGAACGATACGTCTACACCATATGTCAGGCCCTTTTCTTCTCTTAATCCTTGGAACAAAGGAGAATTATCATCAGAGAGAACTTTAGATAATATATTCTTTAGTGCATGTCCTTTGTTGCCTTGCTCAGCCTCTATTTGATAACCGATAGCGATGCAAGAAGAAGTGATTCCATTTTTGATCAATGACAAATCGCTCACCTTGTCTTCAACAGATATATCGAATTTCCATTCAGGAGCTTTTTCACCGATACTAAATAATTTGCCAAACTCTCTTCCCTTTTTCTGAAATCCGACACTTCCTATATATGCGTCAGCTTTTCTAACAGCCTCCAAAGCCTTCTCCAAATCATCAAAAGTCAAAGACATAATTCTCGTATTGTCACCACATGGTGGATATCCGAAAGTGGCTTCCGGGAAGAAATTCTTCCTCAATCCTTCTAGAGCCATAAAGAAAGGATTAGCTGTCGTATCTCCATTATCTCTAATCATTCTTCCTTTGACCAACATCAGTTTTGCCTCATCATGATCAAAACCTTTATAAATCAAATCCTTGTATGTTTTAAATACTTTACTTTCCAAAGAAGAAAAAGAAGATTCTATATACTTGTCCAAAGGACATTCCAACAAAATATTGAACAAATATTTATTTCCATATCTGACAGCACCAAAATTAACTGTCGAAGAATATAAGTTCATCAATCTAAGCTTATATCCTCTCTCATCTTTATATGCGTTAGATGAAACCTTTAGCATTACTGATAAAGCTAGCAGAGCTTCATAAGATGTTTTATCTTTGTCGATGACCAATGAAATACATGCTGAATTTTTTCTAAATTCACCACTAGGTCTCAATATTAAACCTGAATACTTATTCATAAGTATCAATTACTCCTTTCAAAAAAGCCATACTTGATTATTTTAAATCAGTATGGCCTTGTTTTTTTATGTTATACCTCGGTAGTGTCAATCATCTTCCAAATCACTAGTGAGAACATGCTTCCCATTACCTAATCTCTTCGTTATGCCTTCTATATCCATGGCATCCAAATAATCACTAGCTTTATTATAAGGAATATTCATTTCTCTAGATAAATAAGATGCTGTAGCTCTATGAGTTGATGTTACTGTTTCCTTTGCTTTAGAGTACATGGGATCCGACTTCACTCTATCATAGATGGATTTCTTCCCATCTTCCCCAGAAAGATCTTCATATACTGGTTCAGCATCTAAAGAAAGAAATTCAGAATTGTAAACAGGCTGGGCTCTTTGTTTTAAATAATTGACAACTGCAGACATCTCATCATCAGATATGAATCCAGATTGACATCTGAGCATTCCTTTGTTATTAGGAATCTTAGCCAATAAATCACCTTTTCCAACAAGTTGCTCAGCTCCATTTTCATCTAAGATAACACGGCTATCCTGTCCAGAAGATACCATCAAACAGACTCTTGCAACAATGTTAGCTTTTATATCACCTGAAATAACTGAGACTGAAGGTCTTTGGGTAGCGATGATCAAGTGAATACCGCAGGCTCTTGCTTTAGCTCCCAATCTTCCCACATCCTTTGCAACAGCTCCATTACTGGTAGTCATAAGATCAGCAAACTCATCAATTACGACCACGATGTAAGGTAATTTTTCAGCCTTTGGATTCTTTTTACAATAAGCTTGATAGCTCTCATATTTCTGTGCACCAGCTTTTAAGAATAAGCCGAATCTTCTATCCATCTCATCAGTCAATTTGCTCAATGCCACCACAGCTTTCTCCGGTTCTGTGATTACAGGGCAGTATAGATGCGGCATATCAGCATATCTAGAAAATTCAACCTTCTTAGGATCGATCAAGACAAATTTAACTTCATTAGGATACGTCCTCATCAAAATCGACATGATGATGCACTGAATAAACACAGACTTACCACTACCCGTAGTTCCTGCTACCAATAAGTGAGGCAATTCATTCAATTGAGTAGTAAGAATTCTACCGAAAGCATCCTTTCCTAATGGCATGAGCAACTTCTTCTCGCATTTAGGATCGATAGACATCAAATAATCGTATAGCTCCTTGAATGGAACAGTCATAGATACTGGATTTGCTACTTCTATTCCAGAGAAACTCTTTCCACTTATCAACGGCAAGAATCTAACCGAGCTATTTCCTTCCAATGTAACCGACAAGTTAGTCATGACGTTCTCAATCGAACTCATTCTAACACCAGGCTCAAGATTGATATGAAAACAAGAGAAAGCAGCTCCGATGTCAAAACCTGTACATGAAGCTTTGATTCCATATTGTTTAAAGAAGTTGCTAATTGTATATCCTCTTTCTACATCCTTTAATTTTATTTCTTCTAATATTTTAGAATTATCAAAATCCATCAAGTATTGATCATCTGGCAAGACATACTTTTTATTAGTCGTTATTACTATAGGTTGCTCTACTTCGGGTTGTTCCTTGATAGGCTCAACTGGTTTTTGATCCTCGTCATTTTCATCAGGCTTTGTATCTTCAGTTTCTATCTTTGGAAGCTCGAAAGTTGTATTCTGACTGAAGTCAGTTCTTCTATTCTTTGCAGCTAAATCAGCCCTTTGCTGATCTTCAGCTATTTGTTCATCAGTTTGAGTTAAAGAAAAGCCTTCATTTCTATAAACAACATCTCTTGCTGATTCGACTTTTTGAGCATTATCATTTGTATTATTAAAACTATCATTCGAAGTTTCACCACTTAATCTATCATCATTTTGAATGGGATTATTTATTTTAATATCAGTGTCATCATCGACAATAACATTTGAAGAATGATCAAATTGATTAAAATCTATTGGATCATCTTTAGGTAAATCCAACTCTTCTTTTTCATCTTCTTTAGTAATTTCTTCTGTCTTGTTTAAAACTACATCTTCAGTTTCATAATTCTTAGTATTTATCAACGTTTCAGCATTAGTAGAATCATTGTTCTTTTGCGAATTATCTATGGAAGATATATTAGTCATCTTAATATTGTCTACTTTAGAGGAGAATGGATTGCTTGAAAAGAAATCATCATCTTCAGAATCATTATCTTGAACAACATTTTGCAAATCGATTTTAGTATCTTTATTAAAATCAGTTCTTTGTTCCTGATTCTCATCATTATTCACTAAATCTTTACCAAATCCATTGCCAAAAACAGAGACTTCCGATTCAAAAGAATCATCATCATAATCGTTGAAAAAAGAACTGGAATCCTTATTATTGATCTCATCCTTATGTTCACTAATAGGTACTTGTTCGACTACATTATCCACTTTTTTATCAACAACATCATTCTTTTCTACTGCTATGGTTTTATTCAATACTTCATCGGAGTTTTCTTTACTGATATTGTTTACAGGAATATCATCATTGCTTTTATAGAATTTATTATCTACAACAGCATCGTTTCTATTTGTACTATCTATTATAGTCGTCTGCTGTGATTTTATTTCAATATCACTGTTCTTATTTTTATCTTCAATCAAATCCGAACTTCTTTCAACTACTGGAATTTGAATATTATTTCTAGCATGCTCTTTTCTAATTCTAGCGATTGTATGTGATAAAGTAATAGCTGGGTAACGAAGCAAAACTAAAATTGACAATCCTAATAAAACTCCAAATAAAATTCTAGTACCTAATAACCCCATTCCAATAGAGTTTCCAAGAGAGACAAACAGCGTAGGAATAAAGCCACCACCAACCATTGAAATCCTAGAAGGTATTTCAACATAGAAACCCGAAGGAGAATTGTTAGCCATCAAATTGGCATATGTCGAAGTAAAGTCACCAACTTTCATATTGCTGAGGTTATCCATACATGATAATAAGACTGACAATGAGAAGAAAGCGACTATCACCATGCTTATGTCGAGCCAATGAATCTTGTGTTTATCCCCATTGATAGGAGTAATCAAAAAATAAATTCCAACACCTACCAATCCCAGACCTAACACAAAGAACATAATTCCAAAGATATAAACTGATACCCACTTTAAGAATCTAGAAAAGACATCACCATTAGTAAAGCAGAGGATTCCTAATAAAATCATCAAAATGCCAAGGAAAATCCTTGGCAATCTGTTCAGAATATCCCTCCGCTGCTTGTTATCCAAGCTTTGTTTCTTTTTCATAAGCATTACCCTCGCAACGGAATCCTATTAATTATAAATATATAGCCCTTCTTTTTAAAGATAATAAGCCGTTTTAGTAGCATTAAAACCTATAT
>ERZ1034723.976-NODE-976-length-13280-cov-13.032590_pt1 | contig 13280 bp, 13 predicted proteins | sample MGYA00520637_ERZ1034723 | MGnify/ENA primary metagenome ERZ1034723 (study PRJEB33766, sample SAMN09781719) | gut metagenome | biome: gut microbiome | host: Homo sapiens | place: Madagascar | study: EMG produced TPA metagenomics assembly of the PRJNA485056 data... | reverse complement strand
TTCGGGCACTTTGCTGATCCTGGGCATCGGGGCTGTGCTGATGTTCGTGGGCGGAACAGGCCTGCGGTGGTTCGTGCTGGCGGGCCTGGGCGGGGCGGCCGCCATCGGGGCGGCGGTGGTCGTTATGCCGGACCTTGTGCCCTACGCCGCCGACCGCCTGCGCTCCTGGCAGGATCCCTTTGCCGACCCGCTGGGGGACGGCCACCAGACCATCCAGAGCCTGTACGCCATCGGCTCCGGCGGAGCCACCGGGCTGGGGCTGGGGAACAGCCGCCAGAAGCATCTGTTTGTGCCCGAACCCCAGAACGACTTCATCTTCTCCATCGTCTGCGAGGAACTGGGCTTTGTGGGGGCCTGCGCCGTGGTGCTGCTGTTCGTGCTGCTGCTCTGGCGGGGCATTACCATTGCCGCCCATGCTCCCGACCGTTTTGGGGCGCTGCTGGTGGTGGGCTTTACCGTGCAGGTGGCCCTGCAGGCTGTCCTCAATGTGGCCGTGGTCACCAATACCATCCCCAACACCGGCATCAGCCTGCCCTTTTTCTCCTCCGGAGGAACGAGCCTGATGATGCTGCTGGGCGAAATGGGGATCGTGCTCTCAGTTTCGAGAGGGGAGACCTGACGAAAAGAGAACGTAACGGAATGCCAAGGGCTCCCTTATTAGGGAAGCTGTCACACGAAGCGTGACGGAGAGGTTTAGAAATTGCAAAACAAACTTGTCCGCCTCACACTCCGGCCCTGTTTTGCATACGGTGGGGTATCTTTTGCGGAATGGGGGCACGGACATGGAGGAACGGATCGTGGTGACAGGGGGCCGCCCGCTGAACGGAAGCGTAAAAATTCCGGCAGCAAAAAACAGCGTTCTGCCGCTTTTTGCGGCATCGCTGCTCTGCACGGGAGAGGTGCGGCTCCAGGCTGTGCCCCGCCTTGCGGACGTGGAACACTGCATGGCGCTTTTGCGGGGCGTGGGCTGTTCCGCCCGGTGGGAGGGCAGTGATGCGGTGCTCTCCGGCCCGCCTGCCAACAGCACCCTGCCGGGGCAAACAGCGGGACAAATGCGGGCCTCCATTCTGTTCTGCGCGCCGCTGCTGGCAAGGCTGGGCCGCGCCGAGACCAGCCTGCCCGGCGGGTGCCGCATCGGGGCCCGGCCCATCGACCTGCATCTGGCGGGGCTGGCAAAAATGGGGGCGGTGGAGCTGGAAGCTGGGGAAGGGCGGCTGGTGCTGACGGCTCCCTCCGGCCTGCACGGGGCCGAGATCACCCTGCGTTTCCCCAGCGTAGGGGCCACCGAGACGCTTCTGCTGGCCGCTGCCTGTGCCAGAGGCAGGACCATCCTGCGGGGGGCGGCCCGGGAACCGGAGATCGCCGACCTTGCCGCTTTTCTGAACCGGTGCGGCGGCTGCATCGAGGGGGCGGGCAGCTCCACTCTCCGCATCGAAGGGCGGCGGGGCCTTTCCGGGTGCTGTTTTTCGCCCCTGCCCGACCGTATTTTTGCTTCCACGCTGGCCTGCGGCTGTGCGGCGGCGGGCGGCCGGGTGGAATTGACCGGCTGCGCCCCTGCGCTCTATGCGCCGGTGCTGGAAATTCTGGGACAAATGGGGTGCCGGGTGGAACCGGCAGGGGATACGGTGCGAATTTCCCGCTTTGGGCGGCTGCACGGGGCAGGCCGGGTGTTCACCGGGGCCTATCCGGCTCTTGCCACCGATGCTGCCCCGCTGCTGGCGGCGGCAATGCTCTGTGCCGACAGTGAGAGCAGCATCGAGGACGTGATCTTTGAGCGCCGGTTCGGCTGCGCCGAAGGCTTTTGCCGCCTGGGCGCACAGGCCGAAACGGCGGGCAGGGTGCTGACCATTGCGCCGGGCGGCCATTTGTGCGGCACCGTGGTGGAGGCCCCCGACCTGCGGGGCGGGGCGGCACTGGTGCTGGCGGGGCTTGCGGCCCGGGGAACCACGGTCATCACCCACCCGGCGCATATCGACCGGGGCTATGCCGGATTTACAGAGATTTTGGCCGGTTTGGGGGCGCAAATTCGGCGGGAATCGGCCCCGGGAAACAGGTCGGCGAAAAAAACCTCTGTAAAAAAACAAATTTGTCTTGCAATCGGGGCAAAAAGATGATACGATACAGTTATATAAGTATAGTATCGAACTCTTCTTGTGCGAAAAGCGCAGGTTTACGATAACATATCCGATGGAGGACAAAAGTTATGGCACTCATGCTCGACGAAGAAATGGATGAAAATGTTACGACGATCAAGGTCATTGGCGTGGGCGGCGGCGGCGGCAACGCAGTCAACCGCATGGTCAGCGACGGTCTGCAGGGCGTAGAATTTATTGCAATGAACACCGACCAGCAGGCGCTGGCCAAGAACCATGCTGCCACCAAGGTGCAGCTGGGCTCCAAGCTCACCAAGGGCCGCGGCGCGGGCGCTGATCCCGAGATCGGCCAGCGTGCTGCCGAGGAAAGCAAGGACGAGATCGCAAATGCCCTGAAGGGCTCCCAGATGGTCTTTATCACCGCCGGTATGGGCGGCGGCACCGGCACGGGCGCGGCTCCTGTTGTGGCTGAGGTGGCACACGATCTGGGCATCCTGACCGTGGGCATCGTCACCAAGCCCTTCTCCTTTGAGGGCAAGCGCAAGATGGGCCTGGCAGAGCAGGGCATTGCAAACCTGCTCATGCACGTTGACAGCCTGATCGTTATCCCGAATGAGCGCCTGAAGATGATCAGCCAGGAAAAGATCACCCTGATGAATGCTTTCCAGGCCGCCGATAATGTGCTGCGTCAGGGCGTGGAGTCCATCTCTGCCCTGATCAATGTGCCCGCCTTCATCAACCTGGACTTCGCCGATGTGCGCTCCATTATGAAGGATGCCGGTTACGCCCACATGGGCGTGGGCAGCGCCAAGGGCGCAGGTAAGGCAGAGAATGCCGCCAAGGCTGCGATCTCCTCTCCGCTGCTGGAGACCAGCATTGCCGGTGCACACGGCGTGATCATCAACATCACCTCCAGCCCCGATATCGGCCTGGAGGATGTCGAGACCGCTGCCGGCCTCATCACCCAGAGCGCTCACCCCGATGCAAACATCATCTGGGGTACTGCGTTCGATGAGAACCTGTCCGATGAGATGCGCGTTACTGTTGTGGCCACCGGCTTTGACAACAAGGCCGCCGATGGCCTGCGCAGCAGCCTGAACAACGCCGCCGGTGCCGGTGCTTCCACCCCCAGCGCAGTGTTCAGCTCGGATGTGTCCGGCGCGGGTGCCGCAAAGCAGCAGCCTGCTGCCGCCGCAAACAGCGCTGCAAAGCCGGTGGAGGAAGAGAGCAGCGACAACCGTTACTACGATGAGCTGCTGGCGATCCTGAATAAGCGCAAGTAAGTTTGTAAGTTACAGTGTGAACCGCCCGGGAGGGGGCGTGGTCTCTTGCGCGCGTGAGCGGGAGGAGCAGAGATGGTACCAAACGACATCTGGCTGCGCACCGAATGGCTGAGCTGCCGCAGGACCAGTGTGCTGCGCTGTGTGGAGCGTTATTGTGCCGCCGCTGCCCGTGAATACAGCCGCGCTCTGCGCAGGGTGCAGGAAGTGGAGGAAAAGATGGCGCAGGTCGAACCGGAAACCGGGAGAAGGCTCCCGAGCCAGCCCGCTCAGGCGGAGCTGTTGAACCGCCGTCTTGCCGCTGCCAATGCGGAGATCCGCCGTTACCAGACCCGGCTTTACGCCTGTGAGCGGGAGATGGTGGCACTGCGGCAGGAGAACGCCGAGCTGGAAGCTCTGTGTGAGCAGGCGCGGGCAAACAGCCTGCTGCCGCCCGTGCCCCCGCAGCCCAAGGTGCTGGAACAGCCCGGCTTACCGGTGATCGTGTTCCACCCGGCGGCAGATGCCCCCAAGGCAGAGCCGTCCCAGCCGGACGCTGTACCGGAGCAGGAGCCTGCCCCGCAGGCCGCACCGCCGGAACCGGAGGAGGAACGCCGCCCCTTTGCGCAGCCGGACTGGAAGCCCACCACGGCACTCGACCATCAGGCGGTGGATCTGGTACATCAGCTGGAAAGCTTAATGACTGTATAACAAAAAGACGATGCACAAACGCTGTGCATCGTCTTTTTTGCGTCTTAGGGATGTTACCGCACGGCGCTGGTGCGGTGTTCCATGAGGTAGGTGGCCTTCAGGTCGGCAATGTGGAGCTTGACGGCAAGCGGGTATTTGTCGTAGGCCTCCGAGATGGCGAAGCAGCCGCCCTTGGCCGCATCGTCAAAGCCGCCCATGTGCCAGCGGATGGCCACCGCTTCCTCGACCTTCAGCTTCATAAACCGCTCGATCAGGAACACGCTCTTTTCGCCGTGGCCATAGGGGAACAGATCCTCCACGCTGTAGCTGGGCACCTTTTCCCACTGGCCGGTGGCATCGTTCTTTACATTGCGGGTGCCCTTTTTGTAGTAGTTGGCCTTGCACAGATCGTGCAGCAGAGCACAGATGGCATAGCTCTCCTCACTCTCGCCCTCGGTGAAAAAGCCGTCGTGGAGGGCATGGTAGACGTTCAGGCTGTGCATGCACAGCCCGCCGTCACAGGCCCCATGGAACCGGGTGGAGGCCGGAGCCGAGAAGAAATCCGTCTTGTTGTCCAGCCAGTCCAGCAGCTTTTCGCTGCCCGGGCGGGAGACATGCTGGTGCCAGATCTGCAAAAACTCCTCACGGTAGTCCATCTTACAGCTCCAGATCTTCCAGAATGCCCTTGAGGATGGCCAGCTCTTCGCCGCTCAGGGAAATGCCCTTGCCCATGCGGGTGCCGTCCGGGGACCAATCGCGGATGTCGTACTTGGGTTCGCCGTCATTCCAGCTGATGAGGTTGAGCTGGCGCTCCCAGCCGCGGGGCCGCTGAGACAGCACTGCAATGCGCTGGACCACTTCGTATTTGATTTCTGCCATGTTTCCTTACCTGCCTTTGCTTTGTTTGTTATCATAATATAAGAACGCGGCGAAGATTTCAACAGGTAATTGGAAAATAATTTGAAAATTTTAAATTTACTTGCAGGAGCCGGATGTGATATCCGCAAAACGGAACGTCCTGCCAAAGGCTCCCCTGCGAGGGGAGCTGACGCGCGGAGCGTGACGGAGAGGGTCAACCATAAGGCTCCTCTTCCCGCAGGCGAACCAGTTCTTTTACCGCCTCCGGGTCATCCGGTGCGGGCTGGCGGCTGTTTCGCTTCTGCTCCGTGCTGAACAGCCCGGGGGCATACTGCGCCATTACTCCGGGTGTATTTCCTGCCAGAAATTCCTTGGCGTTTTTCTGCATACAGGCTGCCGGTGTGCCGTCCGTCATGGGGACCGCCTGGATCGGCGGCAGATCCGGTTCCGGCTGCGGCAGCTGCACCTCCGGGCTGTCCGGCTGGCTGGGCAGCGCCCCCAGCGGCGGGCTCACCCGGCTGGATGTGGGGCCGACATGCTTTTGCTTGTGGGACATAAGAAACACCTCCGCACTTAATGTGTGCGGAGGTGTAGTCGTTTATGCGGGAAAGGCCCTGCTCTGTACAACCTCTCAGTCGCAGGCTTCGCTGCGACAGCTCCCCTAGTAGGGGAGCCCTTGGCAAAAGGCTTTTTTTTCGCTATTTTCGCTGGCGCTCCAAAAACAGTATCTGCCGCAAGGTGAAAATGTTAACGTCAGCAGGGCAAATAGTAGCGAAGCGCTTACACTTGAAAACGCGACGGAATGCCAAGGCCTCCCCTACTAGGGGAGGTGGCATCAAGCGAAGCGAAGATGACGGAGAGGTTGTATGGAAGGATGGACTGCCCATTGAATCCGGAGTCTTCTGGTTACGTCACAATCTCCACCCAGCTGCCCCCGCTCCGCTCCTTGTGCACGACCACCTGCCGGTCGATGCGGTCCTTCAGGGCGGCGACATGGGAGATGATGCCCACCAGTCGGTCGCCTTCGGTCAGGCCGGAGAGCACCCGGATGGCCTGCTCCAGCGATTCCTCATCCAGTGAGCCGAAGCCCTCATCGAGGAAGAGGGTGTCCAGCCGGATGCCGCCTGCGGTGCTCTGGACTTCATCGGAAAGGCCCAGGGCCAGCGCCAGCGAGGCCTTGAAGCTCTCGCCGCCGGACAGGGTCTTGACACTGCGGCGGGTGCCGTTGTAGTGGTCGATGACCCCCAGGTCAAGGCCCGACTGGCTGCGCTGGTTCTCGGCACCGATGCGCTCCAGCTCGTACTGGCCCGCCGTCATTTGCATCAGGCGGGTGTTGGCGTGGACAAGGATGCGGTCGAGGTAATTCATCTGGATGTAGGCCTCCAGCCGGATCTTCTGCTTGCTGCTCAGGGTGCCGCCCGCCGTGGAGGCCAGCGCGTTTACCCACTGCCAGCGGGCATCCAGCGCGTCCCGCTGGTCGGCAAGCTTCCGGTGATCGGCCAGCGCCCTCCGGTTGGGCAGCAGCCGGGCGTTCAGGTCTTTCTCCTGTGCGGCAAGGGCTTTGCGCCGGGCCAGCAGCTCGTTCTGCTCTGCTTTGAGCGCCGCAATCTTCTGGGGCTGCGCGGTCTGCTCCGCAGCCTGCCGGGCTTCCAGTGTCTGCACCGCAGCCTGGGCGGCGGCAGAAGCCTGCTGGGCTGCCGTCACCTGCGCTTCCAGAGCGGTGCGCTGCTCTGCCTGTGCTTTGCGCTGGGCTTCCAGCTCTTTTTTGCGGTGGCAGTCGGTATGGTTTTTGGTCTGGCGCTGCTTCAGGTCAGCCTGTGCGGTGTGCAGAGCATCGTTCTCCTCGGCCAGCGCAGTCTTGAGCAGGCTCACGGTCAGAGGCACCGGCCCCTCGGGCGAAGTGAACCGCTCAGGCAGAAGCGCTTCGGCATCCTTCCGCAGCTGGGCGCGGCCCTCCTGCTCCCGCGTCAGTGCTTCCCGCGCGGCGGCACTGGCCTCCTGCGCGGCACTGTCGGCCCGGGCGGCGGCCTGCTTGGCTTGGTTCACCTGCACTTCGGTGGGAGCGGTGCGGGGCAGGTGGGCTTTGGCCGGGTGGTGGGTGCTGCCGCAGACAGGGCAGGCGGCACCCTCTTCCAGCGTCTGAGCCAGCAGACCCGCCTGCGCATCCAGAAAAGCCCGTTCCAGCGTGTCACGGGCAGAATGGGCCTCGGTCTGTCTGTCCGCCGCCTGCCGGTAGGCCTCCTGCGCGGTGCGTGCGGCGGTGTTCCGGTGCTGGCACTCTGTCAGGCTCCGGGCCAGCTCGTTCAGTGCGGTTTCCCGTTGGGCAAGGCGGGCCGCTTCTGCCTCCAGCTCCACCCGGCGGGTGTCGGCATCGGCCAGAGCGACAAGCTCTGCTTCAGAGGCCGTGAGTGCCGCATCCAGCGCTTCCAGCGTTTTGCGCCGGGTGCTGGCCTTGGCGGATTCCAGCTGGGCGGTGCTTCGGGCCCTGGTCAGCTCTCCGGCAACCTCCTGCCGCTGGCGCTCTGCCTGCTCTGCTGCACCCAGCGTGGTCTGTAACGTGCTCAATTGCCTGTCCAGCGCAGCCAGCGCATCTGCGGCCTGTGCGGCGGCAGCTTCCTGCCGGGCGGTCAGTCCCTCCAGCAGGGTGGTCACTGCATCCGGCGGCATCTGCGCCGAAAGTGCCCCCAGCACTTCGGCCTCCGGGTCTGCGGCATCATACGAGATGCCCGCAAGCACTGCGTCCAGCTTTGCGTTCAGGGCGGCGCGTCGGGCTGTGAGGGCGGAGTTTTCCTCGGCCAGCGCCTCCTGCAGTTTTTGGTAGCGCTGGGTGCGGAACAGCTTCCGGAAGATCTTGCTCCGCTCCTCAGTGGTGGCGTTGAGCAGCCGGGTGAACTGCCCCTGCGCGATCATGGCGATCTGGGAAAACTGGTTGTAGTCCAGCCCGATGATATCAATGACAGCGGCAGTTACCTCCTTGGCTTTGGTCACAGGCGGGCGGCCGTCGGCATAGGTCAGGGCGGCATCCGCCTTTTCAGTGGTGAATCCCTCGCCCCGGGCCTTGGGGCGCAGATACTCCGGGTTGCGCCGGACGGTGTACCGCTGCCCCCGCACCTCAAATTCCAGCTCCACAAAGGTGGGGGTGCCGGGGTCCGCGTATTTGCTGCGGAGCATGGCCCCATCCCGCACGCCGCCGCTGGAATGATCGTACAGGGCGTAGGTGATGGCATCGAACAGGGTGGTCTTGCCCGCGCCGGTGTCGCCGGTGACGAGGTAGAGCCCGCCTCTGCCCAATTGCTCCAGCGGCAGGGTGGTGGTGCCTGCATAGGGGCCAAAGGCCGAGAGGGTCAGCTTGAGCGGTCTCATGCGTCCTCCTCCTTCCAGATGCTTTCAATGAGCTGCTGGCAGAATGCCGCCTGCTCATGGGTCAGGGGCTGGTTGTTCTGCAGCTGGTAAAAATCTGCAAAGTGCTCCAGCGGTGTTTTCTGTTCGGCCTTTGCAGGGGCATCCAGCTCCTGCCGGGTCTGGGTGCGGCGGTTGTCGTAATCCAGCCGCATCAGGTTGGGGTAGATGACCCGCAGGCGGGCCAGTGCCTCGGGGATGTCCTGTTCGTCGGTCAGGGTGATGTGCAGGTAGTCGTCCACGGCGGTGCCCTCGTAATTGCGGCGGTCGGTCAGCTCCATGTAGCTGCCGCGCAGCTCCCGCAGATCGTGCCGGGGCACCAACGGTTCGGTGGCAATGGTCACGCTGCCCTTTTCGCCCAGCTCCACAAAGGTCACGCTCTTGTGCTGGCTGGCCTCCGAGAAGGAATACTTCAGCGGCGTTCCGCAGTAGCGCAGGGTATCCCGGCCTACCTTCTGGGGGCTGTGCAGATGCCCCAGTGCCACATAGTCGAACTTGTCGAACAGGGCGGCATCCACCCAGTCGATGCCGCCCACGCTGGGCTCCTCGCTTTCGCAGGAGGCAGCTCCTGCCACGAACTGGTGTGCCACCAGCACACTGCGGCGGGCCGGGTCAGGCGAACAGTGATCCAGCACGCAGGCAAGGGCATCGTTGTAGCTCTCAATGGGCGCGTCCGGCCAGACGTGCCGCACCATAGCGGGCTTCAAAAAGGGCAGTAAGTACAGATCGACCGGGCCGTGTGCATCGGTGAGGGTGATGGGCTCCGGCGGCCCGGAAAACACCGGCGAGACGTATACCCTGCTTTCGGCCAGCAGGGCAGAGCCAAAGGCCACCCGGTCGGCGGAATCGTGGTTGCCCGAGATGGCAAACACCGGCAGTTCCCGGCGGGAAAGCTCGGTGAGGAACCAGTCCAGCAGGCGGACCGCCTCGGCAGGCGGCACGGGCTTGTCGTACAGGTCACCGGCCAGCAGCACGGCATCCACGGGGCGGGAATCGAGCAGGGATAAGATCTGCTCTAAAATATAGCGCTGGTCATCCAGCATGGAGAACTCGCAGACCCGTTTGCCCAGGTGCAGGTCAGAGAGGTGGAGAAAACGCATGGGGAAGCCCCCTTTCTAAAAGGATGGCTCTATTATACCACGGAATGTTCTCTTTTGCGTGCCAAAAGAGAACCAGAAAAGCACCCGCTACTTTCGAAGCGCGGGAGGCACGAACTAGGGGCTGCTCGCCCCTAGTAACCCCAAAGCAGAGGGCTCCGAACAAAAATGCTGGAGATTCCCGCCTGTCGGCGTGAAGATCTCTTAACCGCATTTTTGCCCGGAGCCGATTGAAATTTTTAACTAGCGGGGAACAGTTTTGTCCAGGTGGCTTTGCCCACGGCACCGTCAGCGTTCAGGCCATTGCGGCGCTGGAACCGCTGAACAGCGTCGGCAGTCCGGGAGCCGAACTTTCCGTCCGTGCCAATCTTTTCCCCCAGCGTGTTGAGCTTCTGCTGGATGAGCCGGATGGTGCCGCCGGACATGCCGGTGCGCATCACGATGCCGGGATAGGGCACTGCCAGCCCGTGCTTTGCGGTGTACTTTGCGTAGAGGACGTTCCAGGTGTTGGCCCCGACTTTGCCGTCCATGTTCATATTGTTCCGGAGCTGGAATTCTTTCACGGCATTTTCGCTCCTGGTGCCAAAGCGGCCGTCTGTGGTCAGTGCGGGGTAATAGCTGCACTGGTCACGCACGCCGTTCAGCCAGGTCTGCACCAGAGCTTCGTCCGGGCCGTAGGAGCCCTTTTGGATCAACGAATAATAAGCGGGGATCGCCATTGTGGTCACACTCCTTCCACGACAGCGTATGCAGCGCTGTGGGGAGGTGTGCCATAGCGTTTTTGCCCTCTCCGTCTTTGCTTCGCGCCTGAGAGGGCGAGGCTGTTTCGACCAGCACTTTATCCTCCCGGCTTGCCGTCACCCGCTGCCACCACTCCACACACTTGAACCGCACCACATACGACCCGCACACCAGATCGTTTTCCTCCGGCAGGGCGTAGGTGCCGCAGGCAGAGCGGCACAGCCCCGGGTAGAGCACGCACCACCAGTTTTTGCCGTGGCGGGCGTTGCCGCCCAGGTCGATGCGCAGAGCCAGATACCGCCCGGCGGGTAGGATGCCGGTGGAATAGCGGGTGGTGTCGAAGTACATTTCCACCAGCTGTACCGTAACGGTGGAAAAGATCCCCCGCCTTGCCAGCACGGCCCGGGCCGTCAGCTCCAGTGCGGGCAGGTTCTCTGCCGCCCAGCGCAGGGCGGCAGGCTTGTCCTGTGCGGTGCAGTGGACATCGGCGTAGGCCAGAACAGCATCCCGCACGGCGAGCTTGGCGGTCTGGTCGGCAGGGGAATCGCTGTCGGCCCGGATGTGGAAGCGCAGGGTGTCGGCACAGAGGAGGGCCCCGGTGTCCAGCTGTGCCTGCCCCCAGCGCAGGGCAGCAGGCAGGGTGCTCAGAAGCAACGCAAGGGAAAGCACGGCGCACCCCAGCGCCATCTCACGGCGGGTGAGCGTGCGGGCAAAGAATGGCAGCATAAAAAACAGGCCCCTTTTCTGGAAATGATAACCAGAGAATGGGCCTGTTTGACACATTTTATTCTGATACTTGATTTTTGCAGTGAAGCCTGACTGTAATGCCAAGGGCTCCCCTACTAGGGGAGCTGGCAATGCGAAGCATTGACTGAGAGGGTTGTTCCTTTTAGTTCTTCAGAGACTGCATGGGAGCCGGCAGGCGGCCGCCGCGGTTGATGAACACCGAGGGGTCACGCTGATTCACCGGCATGATGGGGCCATAGCCCAGCAGACCGCCGAAATCCAGGATCTCGCCTGCCTTGCGGCCGATGGCGGGAATGACGCGGACAGCGGTGGTCTTGCTGTTCACCATGCCAATGGCGGCTTCGTCGGCGATCAGGGCGCTGATGACAGCGGGGGTGGTGTCGCCGGGGATGATGACCATATCGATGCCCACCGAGCAGACAGCTGTCATGGCTTCCAGCTTTTCGATGGTCAGGCAGCCGCACTCGGCGGCGTGGATCATGCCGTCGTCCTCGCTGACGGGGATAAAGGCACCGGAGAGGCCGCCCACATGGTTGGAGGCCATCACGCCGCCCTTCTTCACAGCATCGTTCAGCAGGGCCAGGCAGGCCGTGGTGCCGCAGCAGCCGCAGGTCTCAAGGCCCATCTCTTCCAGAATGTTGGCCACGCTGTCGCCCACAGCAGGGGTGGGGGCCAGCGAAAGGTCGATGATGCCTGCGGGCACGCCCAGAGCCTTGGAGGCCAGATTGGCCACCAGCTGGCCCACGCGGGTGATCTTGAAGGCGGTGCGCTTGACCAGCTCCGCCACCTCGTCGATGGGAGCATCCTTGGGCAGCTTTGCCAGCGCGGCGCGCACAGCACCGGGGCCGGAAACGCCGACGTGGATCTCACAGTCGGGCTCGCCGGGGCCGTGGAATGCACCGGCCATGAAGGGATTGTCCTCGGGTGCGTTGCAGAACACCACCAGCTTTGCCGCGCCGATGCACTGGCGGTCGGCGGTCAGCTCACTGGCCTTCTTCACGGCTTCGCCCATCAGCTTGATGGCATCCATGTTCAGGCCCGCCTTGGTGGCACCGATATTCACCGAGCTGCACACGATGTCGGTCTCGGCCAGTGCGCGGGGGATGGACTCGATCAGGCGGCGGTCACCGGCCGAGAAGCCCTTGTGCACAAGGGCGGTGTAGCCGCCCACAAAGTTCACGCCCACCTTCTTGCCTGCGGCATCCAGTGCCTTGGCAAAGTCCACGGGGTCTGCATCGGGGCAGGCACCCAGCAGCATGGCAATGGGGGTGACGCTGATCCGCTTGTTGATGATGGGAATGCCGTACTCGGCGCTGATATGCTCCACAGCGGGCACCAGATCGGCTGCCTTGGTGGTGATCTTATTGTAGATTTTTTCGCAGGCCTTCTTCGGGTCCGGATCAATGCAGTCCAGCAGGCTGATGCCCATGGTGACCGTGCGCACGTCCAGATTGTCCTGCGTGAACATCTCGATGGTTTCGAGGATGTCGCCGGTATTCATCATACTCATAAGAGTATCCTTTCTAAGCCTCTCCGTCATTGCTTTGCGCCACCTCTGTTAAGGGAGCTGGCGCAAAGCGTCTGAGAGGTCTTGTCTGTTAGATGGTATGCATCGCGTCAAAAACTTCCTGACGGGTCAGATTGATCTGCATCCCCATCTCCTTGGCCAGAGCATCGGTGCGGGTGTGCAGCTCCTCATGGCTGACGCTGCACTTGGAGATGTCCACCAGCATGATCATGGCAAACATGCCCTGCAGAACGCTCTGGGTCACATCCTCAATGTTGATGTTCAGCTCGCAGCAAAGGGCGGCCACTTTGGCAACAACGCCCACGGTATCGTGTCCGATGACGGTGATAAACGCTTTCATATTCCTTACCCCCATTGTTTCTGGTAAAAACCCCTCAGGCGCTTCGCGCCAGCCCCCCTGGTAGTGGGGCCTCTGGCGTTGCGTGGAGTTTTGCAAGTTCCCCGTTCCGCACAAACTGTATCATTCTGCCAAGGCCGCCCCTATTAGGGGAGGTGGCAAAGCCGTCAGGCTTTGACGGAAGGGTTTAATTCCAGTATAGCAGATTTGCCGATTTTTGAACACTCTTTTTGGAAAAAAGAGCAGTTTTCAGGCGGAAAAGACATTCTATACCGCTTTGGTGTAAAAAAACAAGGTGCAAAGCGGTGATTCTTGTGCTATACTGAAAAATAACAGCGGGGCGGGTGCGCCCACCCGCGCAAAACAAAGGAGAAACGACCATGGAACAGCTTTTGAAGATTCTGGAAGACAATGCGCGGCTGCCCATTGAGGACATTGCCACCATGCTGAATAAATCCCCCGCCGAGGTGGCGGCTATGATCGACCTGGCCCGGGCGCAGGGCATCATCAAGGGCTACAAGACCCTTGTGG
>ERZ1034723.975-NODE-975-length-13298-cov-3.146870_pt1 | contig 13298 bp, 20 predicted proteins | sample MGYA00520637_ERZ1034723 | MGnify/ENA primary metagenome ERZ1034723 (study PRJEB33766, sample SAMN09781719) | gut metagenome | biome: gut microbiome | host: Homo sapiens | place: Madagascar | study: EMG produced TPA metagenomics assembly of the PRJNA485056 data set... | reverse complement strand
TAAATGGCAATTCCAAAGATAGAAATGAGATCACAAAAGACTCTGCAGAAAATAAATACAATGTCCTTTGCAACTCAATGCTATTAACAGAAGGTTGGGATTGTCCTGATGTGGATTGTGTCATTGTATTAAGACCAACAAAGGTAAGAAGTCTCTATTCGCAGATGGTAGGAAGAGGAACAAGACTATCGCCTCAGACAGGAAAGAAAGACTTACTTTTATTGGATTTTCTCTGGCACAGCGAAAGACATGAATTATGTCATCCAGCCTCACTTATCTGTAATAGTGATGAAGTCGCTAGAAAAATGACTAAGAAACTAGAAGACAGTGCAGGAGTTGAAATGGATATTCAAGAGGTTGAAGAAGAAGCCTTGAAGGATGTTCAAGAGGAAAGAGAAAAAGCACTTGCTGAGCAGCTTGAAGAAATGAGAAAACGCAAGAAGAAGCTGGTTGATCCATTGCAGTATGCAATGAGTATACAGGCTGAAGACTTGCAGAATTACATTCCTTCTTTTGGTTGGGAGTGTGCTCCAGCCAATGAAAAGCAATTAAAATATTTAGAAGCACATGGAATTGAGTCAAATGAAGTTCCTAATGCTGGATATGCTTCAATGCTGATTGACAGGTTGAAGTTAAGAAGTAAAGAAGGACTTGCAACTCCAAAACAGGTAAGATTCCTCGAAAGAAGAGGATTCAGAAATGTTGGAACTTGGAAGTTCAAGGATGCTAGTTCTATGATTTCTAGAATTTCCGCAAATAACTGGAGACTTCCAAAAGGAGTACAAGCTTCTACTTATAAGCCAGAAGGAGTTGAATAAGAATGAAACAATACAATCTATTAGAGCTGCTTGACTATATCAACCCTTCTGAACTTTCCTATCAGGAATGGACTAATGTTGGAATGGCTCTCAAGCATGAGGGCTATGAAGCAAGTGACTGGGATTCCTGGAGTGCTCAGGATTCAGAAAGATATAAAAGAGGAGAGTGCTTTACAAAATGGAATTCCTTCAATGAGACAGCAGGGGATATTGTCACAGGCGGAACAATCTTTGATTATGCTAAAAGAGGTGGTTTTGTTCCTCAAAAAAAGATAGATCCTAATGAAGGCGTTCTTGGTTGGGAAGATGAAATTGGCAATATTATAGATAAGGACTCTATAGATAGTATTGAACTTCACGAGCCTAATGATTCAAATTGGAATCCAGCTAATGAATTAATTAGATACTTAACAACTCTATTCGACACAGACGAGTATGTTGGTTATGTAGTTTCCTCGATAGAGAACGAAAAAGGAAAGTACATTCCTGGGAATCGTGGAAACTTCAGAATGACGGCAGGACAGATTGTTGAAGGGCTTCACTCGTGCAATGGCGACATTGGTGCAGTAATTGGAGACTACAATCAAGCAGCAGGTGCATGGATTCGATTCAATCCGCTAAATGGCGAAGGTGTCAGAAATACTGACATAGCATCATTCAAATACGCTCTCGTAGAATCTGACAGTCTAGACATTGGAAAACAGTTGTCTATTATTCATCAGTTAGAACTGCCTGTTGCAGCAGTAGTCTATAGCGGTGCTAAATCAATACACGCTATTGTCAAGGTTGATGCTTCGGACAATAAAGAATACAGAGAAAGAGTAAGCTACTTATATAAGATATGCGATAAGAACGGCTTAGAAGTTGACAGTCAGAATAAGAATCCATCAAGACTTTCAAGAATGCCTGGATGTATTCGTGGTGATCATAAGCAGTTCATTATTGAAACCAACACAGGAAAAGAAACATGGTCAGACTGGGTCGAATGGGTTGAGTCAATGAATGATGACTTACCCGATGAAGAAAATTTGGCCGATGTATTATTCAATCTTCCTGATTATGCAGAAGAATTAATCGAGGGAATCTTAAGACAAGGTCATAAGATGCTATTGGTCGGTCCTTCAAAAAGTGGTAAGTCATTCTCCTTGATAGAATTATGTATCGCTATTGCAGAGGGGACTAAGTGGATGGGAAGGCAATGTAAACAGGGGGATGTGCTATATGTCAATTTTGAATTAGATAGAGCCTCATGCCTTCACAGATTTAAAGATGTCTATCAGACATTAGGATTGACTCCCAATAATGCAAACAGAATCTTTGTGTGGAATCTTAGAGGGAAGACTCCTGCGTTGGACCAGTTAGTACCAAAGCTGATCAGACGAGCAGAAAAGAAAAAGTATATCGCTGTAGTAGTTGACCCAATCTATAAAGTAATAACAGGAGATGAAAACAGTGCCAGTGAAATGGCAAAGTTCTGTAATCAGTTTGATAAGATAGCTGATGCGCTTGGTGCATCAGTGATTTATGCACATCATCATTCAAAGGGTGCACAGGGTGGCAAGAAGTCAATGGACCGTGCAAGTGGCTCAGGAGTTTTTGCAAGAGACCCTGACGCGTTGCTAGATATGATTGAGTTGGATATGAATAAGGAAGTCAAGGAACACTTCATCAATGAAGCGAGAGTTGAAGCAATGCATGCTGTACTTGATAAGTATGTTCCTAAATGGAGAACTTACATCTATCAGACTAAGAAAACAGATGATCATGATTTTGAAGCGATGAATGACTACTGTGCTGAAATGCTTGGATTCGAGCAGATGAACGAATTGCAGTATCTGACAGAATTAAAAGTTAATGAAGCTAAACACATTACTGCCCTCCAGATATCTGGAACTCTTAGAGAATTCGCTACATTCGACCCCATCAACTGCTTCTTTAAATATCCTGTTCATTTCTTGGATAATGGCAACTTGCTAAAAGGGTGCCGTCCTGAAGGCTCAAAGAAAAAGTCTAAGTTCGAAAAGATGAACGAGACTAATAAGAAGAAACAGGATGAAAATATTGAATTATTCTTAAATGCTTTCGAACAGTTAAATCATGATGGACAGGTTACTGTAAAAGAACTCGCTGAAAGTGGATTAATGATGGGGAAGACGTATCACGCTTTAGCAAGGACAATTCCTAGATGGATAGAGCAAGAAAAATTAGAAGGCTTCAAATACGAAAAAGCAATCATCACAAAGTTGTAGCATGTGTAAGTAGCACACATATATAAATATATATGTGCTACTGCTAAAAAATAAAATACAGTTGCTATTTATGTACATACATACTGATAGGGAATTTAAGATTCCCCTATCAGTGTATGTCACATAATAACAAAGTAACTGTAAACAAAGAGGTACGAACAATGCAGTTTTTTATAAAGATGATTCCTCCGACAATCACAGCGCAGGAACATAGAATTGGAAGATACGGAGTATATAAAAGTCCTGAGCAGAAGCAGGCATACGTTAAGTTAAGAGATGCAATCGCACCTTATGCTCCTAGTGTTCCGATTGATCACGCTTGCCAGTTGATTGTTAAATGGTGTTTTCCTTTAAATAAAAGTCACAAAGTGGATGGTGAATATAAATACACAAAGCCTGATACTGATAATTTAAATAAGATGTTAAAAGACATCTTAGAAGAGTTAGGCTTCTACACCAACGATTCAAGAGTAGCTTCTGAAGTGATTGAAAAATTTTGGAGCGCCGTTCCAGGAATCTACATCTCATTAGAAGAACTATGAAATATGTATATAAGAAAGTCGATTATTATTCTATGCAGCAGCTAATGGATTTAATCGAGCAGTTAAAAAATGAATATCAAGTTATAGGATATCAAGCTTATGCACAAGAGCAGTATGCAGTGCTGACTTTATATCCTAAGAAAGAGATGAAACAGTAGAGAAAGCGAAAGTATTCAAAAATGTAGTAGAAGCTGAAAGTATTGCTAATACTTTAGGAGCAATTGTCATTACTTTCGTTTCGGAGGATTAAAAGAATGTTTAAAGAAATCGGAAGAATTGTGGAATTGCTGAAATATCCACAAAGCAGAATTTTAGAACTAGATAAGGTCGCGCATATAAATGGTGATGATCTAACTCTCACTATTACTTCAGAAGAATGCGCAGAGTTAATCCAGGCAATTACTAAAGTAAAAAGATATGGCTTTCATGATGGCTATGAAGACAACTTACATGAAGAAGTTGCAGACGTTCTTATCTGTATCATAGAGTTAGTTGCTTTGGGTTATCTAGATATCGATAAAGTTAAAGATTATCAGAAATTGAAAATCAATAGAGAAATAGAAAGAGCAATCCAGAAAGAAGAATTAAGAAAGGAGGCAAAAAAGTATGACAATTGTGAATGATGCTAAATTAGAAGCACTTGCTAGCTTCATTGTAAATAATGAAGTCAACGGCAACTGTGCTTGTTGTTCCATTCTCGACCAAATGCCCGAAGAGATGCAGAAAGAAGTAAGTGCGCCTTGCAAAAGCTCTAATTATGAAGACGAATTGTGCTATGACTGCCCATTCTGGTCAAAAGACGGCTTCTTATATTGGATTGAACAAGATAGAAAGTTAAGCATTAAAGAAATCAAGAGACCTAAAGCGGTAGATTTTGCTGAACATATAGACAATTATGATGATACTCTAATAGATTATCCTAATTATGCTGAAGCCTTAGAAAATTACTGTACCGATTTAGAAAACCTATTAGCTGATTCAGAATACAACCTAGACGATGCGGAATGTGAAAATAGAGAGTTGCAAGATGTACTAGAAAAGATTAGAGGTGTTCTTGATGGAAAATATTAAACAAATAAATATCTATCTAGTAGATGGATCTAGATACGTAGTTATTCCTTCAGATGATAATTTAGCCAAATATGTAAAAGGTAATTTTTACGGAGGATATAACATTGGCATCTCAAAAAATGAAGCGAAATCAATTATTCATGAGTGGGTTTTCGGGGGTAGAAGACAACTAAGCCATCAGGTTGCTGATGTTGGTATTACAGCAAGTAATATTATTTCCATAGAGCTTTTAGAACATGAAGAATGAATTACAGATTAAAGGAGTGATCATTATGAGTTATAGCATTGGCATTTATGTAAAAGTTGAAGGCTGCGATAAATTCGCAGAAATCGCATATCCCGAATATTCTTCTCCTAGTTATAATCTAGGCAGACTTTTTAGAAGTTGCATGGATTGGAACTTCAAAAGTGAAGAATATTATAGATGTGATTATGCAGTAGAGCACTTAAACAAAGGAATTAAAGAATTAATGTATTGTCCTAAAGAGCATCTAAAATTGAATCCGACATTAAGCATGGGGTCGGTGGCTAGTTCACTTGATATATTAGGTTCAGTAAGAGAATGCATTTTAAAACAGGCTGAAAATATTCCACTAGAATGCATGTATATGAAATGGGAGTGATTAATATGTTAAATGCAGAAAAATATAAGAATGAAATATTAGAAAAATCAAATGTTGTTTTTGATTTTTCAATAAGCAAAGATAGGCACACAATTGAGAAATGTCTTGGTGTCTGTGATAATTGTATCTTTTGCAATATAGGAGAGCATTGCTCGAATGTTAAAGTAAAATGGCTTTTATCAGAGTATAAAGAGCCTGTCAAGTTGATTAGAGTAGAACATGAAATCTTAAGATATTTATACAAAAGAGATTATAGATACATTGCAAGAGAAGAAAGTGAGCGCGTGATTGCATTTAAAGGACGCCCTCATAAGATAACCTGTGGAACTTGGAATACTATCAGTGATGAAAAAATAGGGTTTCTAAATTTATATGACTTTAGCAATCTGTTTCAATTTACAGATTGGAAAGATTTAGAATCTACGTCAATCGAAGATGTGCTCAAGAATTGCGAGGTGATTGATGATGACTTATAAAGAAATTTTTGACATGGTTGCAGTGACTGCATATAACAGATTTCCAAAAGGTTTTAATTATGAAGGCTTGCAAAATTGTATCGTTGAAAACGCAACTAAAATCTATATTGAGCAAATGCGATTAGAAAAAGAAAAGTTGCAACAAGAATATGATGATCTTTATGAAGGTCATGACAAGCTATCTTATGAGTGGGCAAAGTTAAAGAAAGAAAATAGAGAACTCAACAAAAAATACAACGAACTTCTTGAAGATTTTAACAGAATTAACAGCGAACCTCTTCTAAGAAAAATGACTATTGCTGAACTGAAGGAAAGGGGATTTTTAAGAAATGAGAGTAAATGAAGTGTTGACAAGAGTTGATGAAGATGAACTCTTTGACATTAGATGTAAAAGTTGGAATTTTTGTATACAAGGAACAAAATGGGAAATCACTCATAGTGACACATTCATGGATAACCATTTTGGAGATATGTTAGTAACTCATATTGAAGTAAATGATTTGCCAAGAGGTCACGCAATCATGCTATTGGTTGATTAAGAAGGAGTTTATAAGATGATATTTGTGTTCATTACGTTCATGATCATTCTTTGGATGATTATGATGTCTGGTTAAAGGAGATTGGATATGATGATTTGGATTATAATGATAGCAGCAGTGCTTATTTGGATTTTGATGACTGCATAATTTTTCGGAGGTGTATGAATGACTACAGAAGAAACTAAACAGTATTTGAAAAACTACAAGAACATGATGCATAGAATAGAATATATTGATAACAAGCTAATTAATGTAAAATCAATACCTTATGATGATTCTTCAGTAGGATCATACGCAGAGCCAAAAACAAATAACGATTACATCATGATGAAGGATAAGTATCTTAAAGAAATGAGCAGTATAAGAGCATCAGTTGAAAGCATAGAAGATATGACTCTAAGAGATGTGTTGTTCTATCGATACATAGAATGCTTAGAGATATATGATATTGCTAATATCATGGATTGCTCTAATACATCTGTATTTGCTTATCTGCGTGATGCGATTAAAGAACTTTCAATTATTCTTGATTAATTCTTATTAAACTGTATTAATCTGCATTAATCAGAAGCGCACAGCACTTAAAAGGGTGCTAGTATGGTATTAGACAGAAATATATATAAGAGGGCCGGACTAAACAGTTTGGTCCTTTTTCACATTAAGAATCATTAAGGAGGTGTATTAGTTGTATGACAGAAAAACAGAGACTGTTTGCAGATGAGTATCTGAAAGATCTAAATGGGACGCGTGCTTATAAAACGATATACACTACTATCAAGAATGATAATGTTGCAGCAGTAAGAGCAAATACACTTCTTAAGCAGAAAGATATTTCTGATTATATAAGCAAAAGACTTGAAGAAATTCATAATGAGAACACGGCTGACATCCAGGAAGTGATGGAGTATCTTACATCTGTTCTTAGAGGAGAATCAGCCTCAGCGGTATTAATGATGAGTGGCAATGGTATGCAGAAGGTCACTGAGAAGCCTCCGGATGAGAAGGAAAGGCTTAAAGCTGCAGAGCTTCTTGGAAAGAGATTCGGCATGTTCAAAGATAATGTCGATATTACATCGAACGGCAAGACAGTAATCGTGGATGATATAGATGAATAAGGTTAGTTTGAAATCTACCATTGGTCCAGCTTTCTATGAAGTTCATAAGCATGTAAAAAACAATGACTATACGCATTATTGGTTAAAAGGTGGACGTGGTTCTTTAAAGTCCTCTTTTATAGGTGTTGAGATACCTCTAGGCATTATGAGAGATGCACAGCGAGGTGTTATGAGTAACGCTGTTATCATGAGAAGAGTAAAAGACACTCTCAGAGATTCAGTGTATGAACAGATTAAGTGGGGCATCTATAAGTTAGGTGCTCAAGATGATTGGTTAATACCTGAGTCAAAATTAAAAATGACTTACATGCCGACAGGTCAGCAGATAATATTCAAGGGTGCCGATGAACCTAAAAAAATGAAGTCAACAAAGGTTCATATAGGTTATGTTAAATATGTCTGGTATGAAGAATGCGACGAGTTCGAAACATACGATAAGATAACCAATATCAATCAGTCTCTTTTGCGTGGTGGACATGAGTATTGTGTATTCTATTCATTTAACCCACCCGAATCGCAAAGAAATTGGTGCAACAGGCAAGTTTTAGTGAAAAGGGATGATACATATGTATCGCATACAACTTACTTACAGGCGCCTTCTGAATGGCTTGGAGAACAGTTCTTGATTGAAGCAGAGCATACTAAGAAAACAAATATTGAAAAATACAATCATGACTACTTAGGCGAAGTAACTGGTACAGGTAGTGAGGTTTTCACAAACCTTGATATTAGAGAAATCACAAAAGAAGAAATTGATGTATTTGATAGATTAAAATTCGGACTAGACTTTGGTTATGCTGGTGACCCTTTGGCTTTTATCAAAGCAAATTATGATAAGACGCGCAGACGTCTTTTTATTTTTGATGAAGTATATGGCACTAGGCTGTCAAACGCTGATGCCGTCAAACTTATCAAAGAGATTAATCCATTTAACAATCAGGTCACTGCCGATTCAGCTGAGCCAAGAACTATAAACGAGTTCAAACTGTTAGGATTAAGAATAACAGGCGCCAAGAAAGGCCCTGACAGTGTAAAAAACGGTATTAAGTTCTTACAGGACTTAGAATCAATCATCATTGATCCTGTTAGATGTCCTAATGCTTACAGGGAATTTAATGAATATGAGATTGAAAAAGATAAGGACGGCAACCTCAGAGGCGACTTTCCTGATAAGAATAACCACACTATAGATGCGGTTAGATATGCCATGGAGTACGAAATACTTCAGAAAAAGTGGACTTTGTAAAGGAGATAACTACATGGAATTTAGTATTAATGGAATCAACTGGACAATGGAATATGCCGACAGCGATAAGGACTTTTTAAACGACGGTGATAACACTATCCTAGGCCTTACGAAGTTTCTAGAACAAACAATCTATATTCGAAAAGGGATGTCTAAGGAGTTAACAAGACGAACAGTGATGCATGAGTTATGTCACTGTTTTTTATTTTCTCTAGGCTTCTCAATGGATTGCTATACAGAAGAAACAATGTGCGATTTATTTGGAAATTATGCTGATCATATTGTTGGTTTAGCTGATGACTTTGAAAAAGAGGTGATTGAATGCTGACAGAAGAAGAAATCTTGAAGTTTATCAATGATGATAAGACATCAAAAAAGAAACGACTCGCAAGAGTCGGAGAACGCTATTATGAGTCTGAACACGATATCTTAGATTATAGAATGTTCTACTATAATCAGGACGGTGTTTTAGTCGAAGATACAACTAGAGCCAATGTTAAGAAGTGTCACGGCTTCTTTGGTGAATTGGTGGACCAGGAAGTACAGTATATCTTGAGCGGAAAAGACGGCATAGTTCACTCAGATGACACTAAACTTCAGAAAGAATTAAATAAGTATTTCAATAGAAAATTCAAAAATGCTCTTAGTGAAGTAATCACAGGTGCAATCACTAAAGGCTTTGAATATATGTATGCCTACGTAAACAAGAAAGGCAGATTAACATTCGAGCGCGCTGATTCTCTAGGAGTTATCGAAGTCAGAGAAAGAGAGACTGATGATGGATGCGCATATGTTATCTATTGGTACATCGATAAACTGACCAAAGATAACAAAGCAATTAAACGTATTCAGGTATGGGATGAAAATCAGACATATTACTATGTTCAGGAAGAAAACGGAAGACTTCTTTTAGACGATTCTAAACGTATCAATCCAAGACCACACGTTATTTATACAAAAGATGGCGACAATGCTATTTATTATGAGAATTTTGGTTATATACCTTTCTTTCGACTAGACAATAACAAGAAGCAGCATTCAGGAGTCAAGGCTATTAAGTCGTTGATTGATGATTATGACATGATGGCTTGTGGCTTGTCCAATAACTTAGCCGACTTTGACAATCCAATTTATATAGTGAAGGGCTTTGAAGGGAATGACTTTGAAGAATTACAAACTAATCTGAAAACAAAGAAGATGATGGGAGTTCCAGAAGGTGGAGGTCTTGAAGTTCATACTGTTGAAGTACCTTATCAAGCGAGAGTTGCGAACATGGATAAGGATGAAGAAAATATCTATCGTTTTGGCATGGGCTTTAATTCTGCACAGGTAGGTGACGGCAATGTTACAAACGTAGTAATCAAATCAAGATACGCTCTTCTAGATCTTAAGTGTAATAAGCTGCAGGCAAGGATTGAGGAGTTCCTGGATAACATCCTTGAGGTTGTTCTAAAGGAAATCAACAAGAACAATAAGACCGATTATGATATCGATGATGTTTATTACAGCTTTGAAAAAGAAATCATAACAAATGAATCAGACAATGCACAGATTGAATTATTAAAGGCTCAGAAGAGACAGACTGAAATTAATACCATTCTTTCACTTGCTGAAGTAATCGATAACGAGACTATTGTTAAATTGATTTGTGAACAGTTGGATATTGATTATGAAGAAATCAAAGATAAACTCCCAAAGCCAAAAGAAGCGTACGAGCAAGTAGATGATGTGACCGATACGTTAAACAATACGGTGCTAGATGAATAAGAGACAGCTAGAAGTTGAAAAAGCCAAACTGCGAGAAGAGAAGAAGCTTCTGAAGGAATTAAAAAAGATATATGAAGATGCAGCCAAAGAAGTAGAACAGAAAATAAGGATTTCAAACGGTAAGATTGATTTACTCCTTTCTGTATTTGATGAATTAGATGAAAAGCAGAAATCATTGCTTCAATCTCAGATATATCAGAAGAAGTTTCAAGAAAATCTCAAAAAGCAGTTAGATGAACTGATTGGGAATTTAAACATTGATTCTTATGACAGTATTACAAGATATCTAACAGATTCCTATTACACTGGATATATCGGAACTATGTACGATATCCAGGGGCAAGGCATTCCATTAATCACTCCTATCAATGAGAAGCAAGTTACAAGGGCTATGACATTAAATACTAAATTGAGTGTACCACTGTATACTAGAATGGGTATTGATGTTGGAGTTCTCAAAAAACAGATTGCAAAGCATATCTCAAGAGGTATAGCCACATCTTCGTCTTATGCACACATTGCTAGAAACATAGATGGAGCGTCTAATATTGGTTTTAATAAAGCAATGAGGATTGCTAGAACAGAAGGGCATAGAATACAGGTTCTTAGTGCAAATGACGCACAGCATGCAGCAAAAGCCAAAGGATGCGAAGTGGTTAAGCAGTGGGATGCTACACTAGATGGAAGAACTAGACCAATGCACAGACTTCTTGATGGTAAACTTGCAGAAATAGACGAGCCTTTTGTGGTTGATGATATGGAAGTCATGTATCCTGGAGGCTTTGGGATTGCTTCACAAGATGTAAACTGTAGATGTGCACTACTTCAGCGTGCTAGATGGGCTTTAGATGCTGATGAACTCAAGACGCTGAAAGAAAGAGCCGAGTATTATGGGCTTGATAAGAGCGATGATTTTCGAGACTTTAGAGAAAAATACTTGATGACATCGAACAGATTGAAAAGCTCAAATGATGATGGTAATATAAACATAGAAATAGATGGGTTCGCGCCTTGCCTTATTGAATGCAAAACAGGCAGAGTGGTCAATACTACCGTGAAAGAAATGAAACGAAGCAAATTAAAAGGATATAATAAATTGAGCGGATGGTATATTAATGTCTAAGGTTCCACGTGATCAGACCATAAAAGCTATATTCGCAGAAGGCAACGAGGAAATACAAGGGCTTATAGCGTATAAACCTGTGCACGAAAATTCAACCATAAAGATTCATTGGGTAGTCGCTAATCCTAAAAGTAATGGCAATTTAACGAAAGATAAAGAGTACAGAGGAATTGGTGCACATTTATTCGCTATTGCGGCAAAGGCCTCGTTTGATGAGGGTTATGATGGTTATGTTGAAAGCAAAGCTGCAAATAGGCAATTATTAAATTATTATATCAGTGAATTAGGTGCAAAATATTTAGGCGGTTATGATTTTTATTTAGATACCGCAGTAGCAAAAGATTTATTAGCGAAATGCAATTGGAGGGATGAATGATGAAAAGTAAATTTGAACCAATACCAGATCCGACATTTGAGCAGGGCTTTGAAGGCTTATATGTTGGGGATTTAGAAGATGGTGAAAAGTGTAGTACAAAACCGGTACCGTATGATTTGCGTGGTCTGACAAAATATTTACAAGAACACCATCTGGATCAGCCAACAGAAGAAATACTAGCGATGTTTAGAAAGTAGAAGTTATTTAAACGGTTCTGAGGAACCGTTTTTATTTTACTCTGAAAGGAGGTATTTAATGTCTGAAGGACTGCGACCGCACAGACACTGTTATTTTGAAGTAGAATCAAGAAGGTACTTTGATAAAAACAGAGGCTGTGCAATCAGAAAAACGCACTATGAGTGCATGATATGCGGTCATGAGTTCTATGAAACAGTAGAACTTTCTCATGATCCACCACAATACAAGAATAAAAACAATGTATTAAACAGAAATAGAAACAGAGGCTAGACGTAGGCTCTTTTTATTTTGCCCTGAGCACGGCATTTAAAAGGTTTAAAAATTCATCCAGCATGATGTTAAAACTGCGACCGCACTAGAAGACACTAGATTTAAAAACGAAGCGGAGAGAGGTATTACATGGATTTTCTTAAAGATATTCTAGGCACTGAATTATTTGAACAGGTGGCTAATGCAGTAAATGCATATAACGGCGATGAAGCGAATAAGGATAAACAGATTAAGATTGCAAATCTAGCAAGTGGTAAATACGTTGATAAAGGCAAATATACGGCTCTTGAGGAATTATTAAATAAGAAAGATACCGATTTAACGGACGCTCAGAAACTTATTGAAGGTCTAAAAGAATCGGCCGGAAAAGGCGAAGATATGGCTGCTAAGATTGCAGAATTTGAGACAACTATCAGAAATCAGCAGGAAGAACTAAAAAAAGCAAAGACAGAGTCAGCATTAAAGATTGAACTTCTTTCAGCTGGTGCCAAGGCTGACGACATTGATTATTTACTTTTTAAATTAGGTAATGACAGTGATTTTAAGGCCGAACTTGACGAAAACGGCAAGTTAAAAGGCATTGATGAAAAAATGAAGAATTTAAAGACTATTTATCCTAATCAGTTCGAAGCCCAAACATCTAAGAAAATTGATGAAAATAACTTACCAGGTGGCAAAACCGACGATACTCCTGAACCAACCACTTTGACAGGAGCAATCAGAAACAGATATGAAAATAAAGAATAAAGAGAGGATTAATATATGCCAATTTTATTAAAAGACATGAAAGTTGGAATGCATGACAAAGTCGCTGAACAGGTAGTTGACACATTTATCAGACATTCCGAAGTATTAGAATTATTACCATTCGATAATGCAGTATAA